>Ga0209805_1000125_pt1 | contig 42293 bp, 45 predicted proteins | sample GraSoiAngelo_148_FD_185905 | JGI IMG/M metagenome (GOLD analysis project Ga0209805, IMG submission 185905) | Grasslands soil microbial communities from the Angelo Coastal Reserve, California, USA - 14_1009_09_20cm (SPAdes) (version 2) | ecosystem: Environmental > Terrestrial > Soil > Grasslands ...
CCCTTAACCTGCTGATTACAAATCAGCTGCTCTACCAGTTGAGCTACGTCAGCTGGTCGACGCCAAACTTTCCAGACTCGAAGCTTAAGGGGAGAAGGCCACCAGTGCAAGTGGCTGTGGCGTTAGGTACTTAGACCAGTCGCCACTTGGTCCCGGACGGCGTGTCCTCGATCTCCACGCCCCGGGCCGCAAGCTCGGCGCGAATCCGGTCGGCCTCCTTGAAGTCCTTGGCCTTGCGGGCTTTGTCCCGCGCCGCCAGCCGGTCCTGGATCCACCGTCGGAGCTCGGCGTCGAGCCGTTTGGCCGTGGGCAGCACGTCGAGCACTTCCATGGCCCGGTCCAGGACCGTGAGCGCGACCGCGGCTCCGGGCGCCCCCACGTCCAGCGCGGCGTTGCCGTCGTGCACCAGCTGAAACAGCGCGGCGCAAGCCCGCGGTGCGTTGAGATCGTCGTCCAGTGCGGCGCGAAAGTCCGTCTCGAACTTCGTCGCCAACCCGGCGAGTTTCCCTTCCCTTTTCCCCTTTTCCCTTTCCCCGAGGAGACGCGCCCGGAATTCTCCCAGGCGTCTCACTCCCGCCCCCGCGCCCGCCAGCGCCTCGTCGGTGAAATCGAGCGCCTTGCGGTAATGCGTTTGCCAGAACAGCAGCCGCACGGCGGCCGCGTCCACGCCCTGCTCGCGCAGATCGCGCGCGGTGAGAAAATTCCCGAACCGCTTCGACATCTTGGTCCCGCGGACGTTCAGAAACTCGCCGTGCAGCCAGTGGCGCGCGAACGGCTGTGCGGTTGCCGCTTCCGACTGCGCGATCTCGTCTTCGTGATGCGGGAAGACCAAGTCGACCCCGCCCGCGTGGATATCGAGGGTCGTCGTGCCGCAGCACTTCGCGATTTGCTCGAGCGACATGGCGGAGCACTCGAGGTGCCACCCCGGCCGCCCCCGCCCGAACGGTGCGTCCCACGCCGCTCCGACCTGCTCGTCCGCCGGCTCGGCCTTCTTCCACAGCGCGAAATCGCGCGGATCGTCCTTGGCGTACTCGTCGCTCGCCACGCGGGCGCCGACCTTCAGCTCGCGCGTGTCGAGCCGGGACAGCCGCCCGTACCCCGGGAATTTGGCGATCGCGAAGTAGATCGATCCGTCGTCGCCCTTGTAGGCGACGCCCCGCTCCAGCAGCCGCTCGACCAGGCGCACCATCGCCGCGATCGATTCGGTCGCCCGCGGGTAGGCGTGGGCCGGCTTGATGCGGAGGTAATCGCGGTCCTCGAAGAACGCCTGGACGAACGGGGCCGTGTGCTCCCCCAGGAGCTTCCCGGCCCCCGCCGCGGCCTTGATCGTCCGGTCGTCGACGTCCGTGAGGTTCATGATGTGGAACACGTCGTAGCCCGAATACTCGAGGTAGCGGCGCAGCAGGTCCTCGAACAGGAACGTCCGGAAATTCCCCAGGTGCGCGAAGTTCCAGACGGTGGGACCGCAGGTGTACAGCGTGACCCGCGGCGGCGCCAGTGGAGCGAACGGCTCGACGCGGCGGGTCAGGGTGTTGTGGAGCGCGAGGGTCATCGGTGCGGGTGAAACGTAGGAGCGCCCCCGAGGAGCGTCAACGCGCGGGCGGCGCGCGCGGGTGCAGCGTCACGTCGAGCGTCCACGTGCCGGGCGGCCGCTCGCACACGACCGGGCCGCGACGGAACACCAGCACCCGCGCCCGGCGCCAGCCGTCGCGCGCCGCGTCGCCCGGGGCGAGCAGTCCGCGGCGGACCAGGCGCGCGGCCACGTCGGTCACGACCAGCACGGGTGCGGGCGCGGAGGTCGCCATGGACCGAGCCTAGCCGCGCCGGCGGCGGCGGGCGCCATCCGATCGCCGCCGCCGCCATCGTTATTTCGCCGCCAGCGCCCCCTGGACGATCGCATCCACCAGCGGCGCCGCATCGAACCGCACCGGGTCCGTGGCGGGAAGGCCGGTTGCTTCTGCCGCGCGGGTCACGGCGTCGCGCGCCCGCGCCTCGCTCAGGTCGAAGGTGTTGAGGCAGATCCCGATCACTTTCGTCGGTCGCACCGGCGCTGCGGCGCGCTCGTAGATGTCCACCAGCTCCGCGAGCGGGGGAATCTTCACCCACGGCTCGCGCCCGTGATAGTCGCCGATGTATTCGCGCGTCGCCTGATGGCACAGGATCAGGGCGTCGGGGCAGCAGCCGTGCAACAGCCCCAGGGTGACGCCGGAATAACCCGGGTGGATCAGGCTCCCCTGCCCTTCGACGAGGATGATGTCGGCGTCCTTGGCCGCCTCGAGCACGAGCCATTCGGCCGCCCCCGCGATGAAGTCGGCCACCACGGCGTCGACGGCGACGCCCCACCCCTCGATGAAGATGCCCGTCTGCCCTGTGGCGACGAAGCGCGTGCGGTGGCCGCGCTCGATCAGGGCGTTCCGCAGCTCCACCTGGACCGTCATCTTCCCGACGTTGCAGTCGGATCCCACCGTGTGCACCACGTACGCGTCGACCTCGGCCGCGCGCCCGTCCGCGACCGGGAGATTCAGGGGCGGCTTGCGGGCATCGAAGATCCGCACGCCCCGCTCGCGGGCGAGCGCGCCCAGCTCGGGGTCGTCGCCGATGAAGGTGTGGAGGCCGCTCCAGATCTCGAGCCCGCGCTCGATCGCGGTGCGCAACCAGCCGCGCCACTCGGCCGGCAGCCGGCCGCCCATCGGCGCGATGCCGATCAACACCGCGGTGGCGCCCAGGGCGAGGCCGCGCTCGAAATCGCCCACGACGGGAAGCGCGCCGCCGAACCCGAGCACCTGCTGCACCGTTTTTCCCGCGTGAGTCCGGTCGAATACGCCGACGACCCGCTCGGGCATGTAGCGGATGCAGCAGTTGGCCGTCTTCGAGGTCATGGGCCCGAACTGCCCGTCTGCGATGATGAGGAAGCGCTGCGTATTGGCGGGCGGCATCAGACGCGCAGCTTGGACCTGGGCGTCGCGAACTCGCCGGTCGCGCGCAACACGGCGGGCTCGGCGTGGCCCGCGTCGCCGTACATCTCCGCCTGGAGCACGTGTCGCAGCACGACCAGCGTGACGGCCAGCACCGGCACCGCGACCACCAGGCCCACCACTCCGATGAGCGTGCCCATGGTCAGCACGCTCGCGATGGTGAGGACCGGAGGCAGGGCCAAGCGTCGCTCCATGATCCGCGGCACGACGACATTCGCCTCGACGACGTGCACCATCACGCCGAGCAGGATCACCGCGAGCACCTTGACCCAGTTGCCCGTGCTCACCACGAACAACGCCGGCAGCAGGGTCGAGACCAGCGTGCCGAAGAACGGCACGACCGCGACGAGCCCGGTGAAGATCCCGAACGCGAGCCAGTAGGGCACGCCCAGCACCCACAGGCCGATGGCGGTCAGCAGCGCCAGCACCAGCATGGCGAGCAGCTGGCCGACGACCCAGGCGCGCATGGTGGCGCCCGCGTCGTCCAGGACCCGGGCCCCGACGGCACGGTAGCGAGGAGGGAGCAGCGACAGGATGCCGTCGCGGTACAGGCGCGGCTGGACGGCCAGATAGAGCGCCATGACCACCACGCTGGCGGCCTCGATGAACAGCTTTCCTCCGGCGGTCACGTAGGGCAGGATCGATCCCTTGAGGAAGGTGGTCGCGTCGATGATCAGCCCGGCGACCAATCCGGACTGAGCATTAGCCAGCTCGGTGTCGCGCAGCGCCGGATACTCCCGTGCCCACGCGGCGATCACGTTCTGGATGTTGGTGAGGGTCTGGGGCAGCCCGGAAATCAGCGCCCGCGTCTGCTCCAGCACGGGCGGAACGATGACGGCGCCGATACCCACGACGACCGCGAGCGTGGCGACGACGGCGATGGCGAGGCCCAGCCAGCGCGCCAACCGGAAGCGCCGCTCGAGCACGTCCGTCACGCCCGAGAGATAGACGGCGCACAGGACGGCGATGAAGACGAGCAGCAGCACTTCGACCACCCGGACGACGAACCAGATGGCCAGGGCGGCAATGAAGAGCGCCACGAACGTGGCGCCCGACAACCGAGAAGCGGACGGCTCCGTGTTCAGCGGTGGTGCTCGGGCGGGCCGTCGTCGTCCTCGACGAGCTCGGCCTCCGCGGCGCCCTTGCCGAGCTGCTTCGATTCACCGCCCGAGCCGGCGGGCAGCAGCCCCAGCTTGCGCTTCAGGTCGAGCAGCTGCTGATCGGCGTCCGCTTTCACCTCCAGGTTCTGGAACTGCTTCACCAGCGTGTCGCCCGACAGGTCCTCGTTCACTTCTGCCGCGGCGATCAGCTTGCGCTCCTCGTGCTCGATCTGCTCGGTCATGCGCTCGAACGTCTCGAACACGCTCTTGTCGCCGATCGAGGACATGGTCTCCTGAATCCGCTTGTGCGCTTCGGCGCGCTTCTGGCGGGCGATCAGGATGTTCTTCTTGCGCTTCGCGTCCTCGATCCGGTCGTTGAGCTGACGCAGCGACAGCTTGAGCTTCTCCGTCTCCTCGCGATGCTTGATCCACGTCTCGTGCAGCTGCACCGCGCCCTGCGCGTGCTCGTTGTGACGCAGCAGCGCCTGCTTGGCCAGGTCGTCCCGCCCCTCCTGCACCGCCAGCACGGCCCGGCGCTCCCAGTCCTCGGCGCTCTTTTTTTCCGTGTCCACCTGAGCCGAGAGACGCTTCTCGTCGGCGATGGCCGCCGCCACCTGCTGTTTTGCCTTGGCCAGCTGACTGCGCATGTCGACGATCAGCTGGTTCAGCATCTTTTCCGGGTCCTCGGCACGGTTGATCAGGTCGTTGATGTTCGACCGGATCAGCGTCGAGAGACGGTCAAAGATTCCCATGAGAGCCCTCGGTGTGCTGGCGGGGCGTCACTGTCCCGCGCCCAACTTGCGCTCGCGCCGCTCAGCGAGCATGCGCTCGGCGAAATCTAAGCGCTCGGCGAGCTCGGAGACCTGGCCCTGCAGCTGGGACACCTGCTCCTCCAGCGCGGCCACCCGCTGCGGGTCCTCCCCCGCCGCCCCCCAGCGCCCGTGCGAGCGCTGCCGGATGCGCTCGGCGAGCGCCTCGCCTACCGGCGAGCGCAGCAGCCACCGCACGCCCAAGAACAGGAAGAGGAGGGCGACGAACGGCGACACCTGGTGTAACGCGTAGTTCGGATCGAACCCCGGGGGCAGTGGTGGATACTGTGTCACGTGGACCCCGTACGCCTTTCACCGGGATGCAGTTTCCCCGCCTCTCCCTCCCGCCCCTGCGCCAGCAATCGCTCCGCAAAATCTACCCGCTCCGCGAGTTCCGCCAACTCGTGCCGCAGCGCTTCCACCGCCTGCAGCAGCTCCTGCCGCTCCCCGTCGTCGCCCGGCCGCGCCTGGTTGCGCAGCCGCTCCGCGAACGCTTTCCCCACCGGCGAGATCGCGATCATCCAGGCGAAGAACCCGGCGACGCTGATGATCGGGATGAACAGCGCGACGACGCCTTCCATCAGCGTTGCACCGGCGGCAGCCGGTCGCCCTCGCGCTGCTGGGCGAGCAGCCGCTCGGCGAAGTCCACGCGCTCGGCCAGTTCCGCCACCTCGCGCCGCACCGCCTCGAGCTCCTGCTCGAGCGCCTCCTTGTGCCCGACCAGCTCGGCCCGCACGTCCCCCTGCCCCTTGGCGCGGATGCGCTCTGCGAACGCCCGCCCGATCGGGGAGATAGAGAGGAGGAACAGCGTGCCACCTCCGAACAGGAAGATGATCGCGAGAACGCCTTCGATGTCCATGCTCAGCGGGGCGGCGCGAGACGGTCCGGATCCCGCTCTCGCGCCAGCAGGCGCTCGGTGAAATCGAGGCGCTCTTCCATCGCGACCGTGGGTACCCACATTCCCATGCGACCGAGTCCTCCCTCGCGTGAACTTACCGACCTAGTCCCCCACCGCCAGCACCTTGCGCAGGAACTGCCCGGTGAAGGAGCCTTTCACCCGGGCCACGTCCTCGGGCGCCCCGGCGGCGACGACGGCACCGCCTGCGGCGCCGCCCTCGGGCCCGAGGTCGATCACCCAGTCGGCGGTCTTGACGACGTCGAGGTTGTGCTCGATCACCACCACGGTGTTCCCCTTGTCCACCAGCCGATGCAGTACCTCGAGCAGCAGGCGCACGTCTTCGAAGTGCAGGCCGGTGGTCGGCTCGTCCAGGATGTAGAGGGTACGGCCCGTGTCGCGCTTGGCCAGCTCGGTCGCGAGCTTGACCCGCTGCGCCTCGCCACCGGACAGGGTCGTCGCCGATTGGCCGAGGTGGATGTAGCCCAGCCCTACGTCGTTCAGGAGCTCGAGTTTCGTGCGGATGCGCGGCTGGTTCTCGAAGAAATCCAGCGCCTCGGCCACCGACATGTCCAGCACGTCGGCGATCGACTTTCCTTTATAGCGCACCTCCAGGGTCTCCCGGTTGTAGCGCCGCCCCTTGCACACCTCGCACGACACGTAGACGTCGGGGAGGAAGTGCATCTCGACCTTCACCAGGCCGTCCCCCTGGCACGCCTCGCACCGCCCGCCCTTCACGTTGAACGAGAACCGGCCCGGACCGTACCCCCGGATCTTCGACTCCGGGAGATAGGTGAACAGCTCGCGGATGGGTGTGAACAAGCCCGTATACGTCGCCGGGTTGGAGCGCGGCGTCCGGCCGATCGGGCTCTGGTCGATGTCGATCACCTTGTCGATGTGATCGAGTCCCTCGATGCGGTCGTGCGCGCCGGGCATCACCTTGGCGCGGTAGAAGTGGCGGGCGAGGGCGCGGTACAGGATGTCGGTGACCAGGGTGGACTTCCCCGAGCCCGACACGCCCGTCACGGCCACGAACAGGCCAAGCGGAAACGCCACCGTGAGGTTCTGGAGGTTGTGCTCGCGAGCCCCGATCACCCCGAGCTTGCGCTCGGGGTCAGGTAGGCGACGCCGGGGCGGCAACGGGATCCGCAACTCACCCCGGAGGTAGCGCCCGGTGAGCGAGTCGGCGTGCTCCAGCACGGCGTCGAGCGTTCCCGCGACGACCACTTCGCCGCCGTGGCGGCCGGCGCGCGGCCCCAGGTCGACGAGGTGGTCGGCCGCACGGATGGTTTCTTCGTCGTGCTCGACCACCAGAACCGTGTTGCCGATGTCGCGCAGCTCCTTGAGGGTCGCGAGCAGGCGCGCATTGTCGCGCTGGTGCAGGCCGATCGACGGCTCGTCGAGGATGTAGAGGACCCCCACCAGCCGGCTGCCGATCTGGGTCGCGAGCCGGATGCGCTGCGCCTCACCCCCCGACAGGGAGTCCGCGGACCGGCCCAGGGTGAGGTAGTCCAGCCCCACGTTGCGCAGGAACCGCAGCCGGTCGTTCACCTCCTTGAGGATAGGCCGGGCGATCTCCGGGTCGAGCCCACCCCCGGGGCGTCCGTTACGGCGCAGCGGAATGCTCTCGAAGAACGCCAGCGCGTCCGAGACGGGCAGGTCCACCACGTCGCCGATGCTCTTGCCGTGCAGCAGCACCGACAGGCTCTCCGGACGAAGCCGTTTGCCGTGACACGTCGGGCACGGCTGCTCGACCATGAACTCCTCCAGCTGCTCACGCACGCTGTCGGACGCGGTCTCCCGGTAGCGCCGCTCGACGTGCTTCAGGACGCCGTCCCAGCCCGACTCATATTCCCCGTGCCAGCGCTCGCTGTCGTACTGGAACGTCAGCGTCTTTCCCGGCGCGCCGGACAACACGACCTTCTTCGCCTGCGCCGGCAGCACTTTCCACGGCGCATTGAGGTCGAACTTGAACGCGCGCGCCAGGCTCGGGAGGATGACCTTGCGGATGTAGCCCGAGGGCTCGCCCCAGGGGAGGATCACGCCTTCCAAGATGGACAGGCTCGGATCGCCGAGCACGAGGTCCGGGTTCACCTCGCGGCGCGTCCCCAGACCCGAGCAGTCGGGGCACGCTCCGAACGGGGAGTTGAACGAGAACTGCCGCGGCTCGAGCTCGGGAAGCGACAGGCCGCACGTGGGACAGGCGTAACGCTCCGAGAAGAGCGTGGACTTGGAGCCCTGCACGACTTCCACCGTGCCGTCGGCCGCCTTGAGCGCCGTCTCGATCGAGTCGGCGAGGCGCGAGCGGTCCGCCTTGCGCACCACCAGCCGGTCCACCACGACCGCCACGTCGTGATTCTGGCGGCGGTTGAGCTTCGGCACGTCGCTGAGATCGTGCGTCTCCCCGTCCACGCGCACACGCACGAACCCCTGTTTTTTCGCCGCCTCGAACACGTCGCGAAACTCGCCCTTGCGCCCGCGCACCAGCGGCGCCAGCACCTCGATCTTCGTCCCCTCGGGCCAGGCGAGCACGAGATCGGTGATCTGCGACGCGTTCTGCCGCTCGATCGGTGAGCCGTCTTTGGGACAGTGAGGCGTGCCGAGCCGGGCCCAGAGGAGGCGGAGGTAGTCGTACACCTCCGTGATGGTGCCCACGGTCGAGCGCGGGTTGTGACCGGCACTCTTCTGCTCGATCGAGATCGCGGGGGAGAGCCCCTCGATGGCGTCCACGTCGGGCTTTTCCATCAGTCCGAGGAACTGACGGGCATAGGCGGACAACGACTCGACGTAGCGACGCTGCCCCTCGGCGTAGATCGTGTCGAAGGCGAGGGACGACTTCCCGGATCCGGACAACCCGGTGATCACGGTGAGGCTGTCGCGCGGGATCTCGACGGTGATGTTCTTGAGGTTGTGCTCGCGGGCGCCTCTGACGACCAATGACTCGCTGGACATAGCCTTTTAGGCTAGATGGCTCATGGTGCCCCGGTCAACTCTCCGGGGGACGACGGGGGAGATTGTGGACGTGCCAACCTCCTCCGACCTCCCCCAACTTGCTTAACCTCCGTAGCTCCCGTACGTTAGCGCTCCCGATGTCTACGACCGCTGTGGTGGCGCTCACGACGCTCGCAAGCGAAGCCGACGCCCGGGCCCTGGTCACAGCGCTCCTGGGCGACCGCCTGATAGCTTGCGGGACGCTCCTGCCAGGGGGGCGCTCGCTGTACCGCTGGCAGGGAAAAATGACGGAGGAGTCCGAGGTGGTCGTGTTGCTGAAGACGGACCGATCGAAGTGGGACGCGCTGTGCGGCGCGGTGCGGCAGCGGCATCCGTACGAGGTGCCGGAGCTGCTGGCGCTGCCGGTCGAGGGCGGGCTGGATCCGTATCTCTCCTGGCTCGCGCAGGAGGTGGTGGGGTGATCCGCAAGCGTGAGCCGCGCTGGCAATCGGCGGCCGATCGGGCCCGCGTGGCGGCCGAGTTGATCGAGGAGGCGGCGTCGCTGACGGACGAGAGCACCATCGCGTCGCCCGCCGATGTGGCCCGGGCGGGGTTGCCGCCGCCGATCAACGTCGAGCTGCCGGCCTCCGCGCGGCCCGGCGGCGAGGCAGGATCGGCGCCGGATGCGCCGCCCGCCGCGCCGACGCTCGACGATGCACTCGAGCGGGAGCCGGACAACGTCGCGCTGCTGGTCGAGCGCGCCGCCCGGCTCGGCGCCGCGGCGCATTACAGCGCGGCCCAGCTCGATTATGAGCGGGCGCTGCAGGTCGACCCGGCGCACGGCGAAGCCCTCACCGGCCTGGGCGTGCTGCTCTCGCGCCGCGGACTCTGGAGCGAAGCCCTGCCGCACCTGCGGCGCGCCACGGAGGTCGACCCCGGCCGCACAGCGGCCTGGTATTACCTCGGCGAAGCGCTCAATCACGTGGACGACCTCGCCGCCGCGCAGGCCGCCTACGAGCGGGCCGTGGAGCTCGAGCCCCGCAACGCACGCGCGCTGCACCGCCTCGGCATCGTGCTCGATCGCCTGAACCGGCCCGACGAGGCGACGCGCATGTATCGCCGCTCCCGGGAGGCCGCCGCCCGGTGATTCGCGTGGTCGTGGACGACCTCGCGTTCCGCTCCGCCGACGCGATCGTCCGTCCCGCCACCACCCGCCTCGACCCGACCACGCCGGCGGTGCGGCGGCTGGAGACGGTGGGCGGTTCCGAGTTCACCGGTCACCTGCGACTCCAGAAGGAGCTGCCCGTAGGCGCGGCCGTGGTGACGGCAGGTGGGGGCGATCTCCCCGCGGACTTCGTGATCCACGCCGTCATCCGCAGCGACACCGAGCCGGTCACCCGAGACGGCGTCGCGCGCGCGTGGCGCTCCACGCTGCAGCAGGTGCAGGAATGGGAGTTCGGCACGGTTACGGTGCCCCCGATCGGCACCGGCGCGGGCAACCTGACCGTCGAAGACGCCGCCGAGATCATGGTCCCGATTCTGAAGGTCCACTTGGGCAGCGCGACGTTCCCCGTGGAGGTCTCCGTCGTCGTGGAGACCCCCGCGGAGCGGGACGCGTTCGAGGCCGTGCTGCGCCGCGGCGGGGCGGCCCAGTCGTGAGCCGGCGCACCCTGGCCGTCGTGATCCTCGCTGCGTGGAGCGTGTCGCTCGGGTGGCTCGTGAAGCGCGAGATCTTCCCGCCGACCGGCGCGCGCCTTGCGGAGGCCGCGCTGCGCGTGCCCCCCGGCGCCGCGTACTACCGCCTCGCCGTCGCCGAACGGCAGGTCGGGTTCGCCTCGTCCACCATCGATACCTCCGGCACGGACATCCGGGTGACCGATGTGCTCGTGCTCCAGGTCCCGGCCGTGGGCACGCTGCGGCGCACGGCGGCGATGAGCCGGGCCACGTTGTCCCGCACCCTCCGGTTCGAGCGCGTGGAGGCCAAGTTCGACGGCGACCTGGGCCGCTTCGCCGCCCGGGGCCTCGTGAGCGGCGACACGCTGCTCGCGGTCAGCCTGGAGTCGGCGACGGACTCCGCAACGACGCGTATGCCGCTCGTCCGACCGATCGTGCTCCCCACCATTCTTCCGCTGCGCCTCGCGTTCGGCGGGGAGCTCAAGCCGGGGAAGGTCTACTCGAGCGCCGTATTCGACCCCATGCTGCTCGCACAGCGGCCCGTCGCCGTGACGGTCGCCGCGGAGTCGACGCTGGTGGTGCCGGACAGCGCGGGCTTCGATTCGACGACCATGGCCTGGGTGGCGGTGCACTTCGACACGGTGCGCGCCTTCCGAATCGAGGAGCGATCCGGCGCCAGCCCCACGACGGCGTGGATCGACGCCCAGGGACACATCGTCCGGGCGGCGAACGCGGCGGGCTTCACGATGGACCGCACCGCGTTCGAGCTGGCGTATGTGAACTTCCGGCATCGCGATACGGCGCGCGTCGCCCGGGCGAGCGCGAATCCCGGGCCCGGAGAGGTGGTGCCGACCACGGCGCTGGTGGCGCGCGCGCCCCCCCTCCCCGGCCGCGACACGCTGTCGCTGTTACGGGTCCGACTCTCCGGCGCGGCGCCCGCGGGGCCGGACTTCACGACGGGACGGCAGCGGCTGGCGGGAGACACCCTCGTGGTGCGGCGCCAGACGGGGGCCGACCTCACGGCGGGGTACCGGCTGCCCGCGCGTGACCCGCGGCTCGTGTCGTTCCTCGCGCCCGAGCCGTGGATCGAAAGCGACGACGCGCGCATCCAGGCCCAGGCCCGTCTGATCGTGGGCCGCGAAGCGGATCCGGCCCGCGCCGCCCGCCTGATCCACGATTGGGTGGCCCGGCGCGTCGAGGGGAGGGTGCCCGCGGGCGCGTCGGGGGCGGTGCACGTGCTCGAGACCCGAAGCGGCGACTGCAACGAGCGGACCGTGTTGTACGTGGCGCTGGCGCGGGCCGCCGGGCTCCCCGCCCGCGCCGTCGCCGGCCTCCTCTATCGAGGTGGGCGCTTCTACTATCATGCGTGGCCCGAGGTGTACCTCGGCGACTGGGTCGCCGTGGACCCCGCGCTCGACCAGTTTCCCGCCGACGCGGCGCACCTGCGATTCGTGGTCGGCGGGCTCGCCCGTCAGGTCGAGCTGGTGCGCCTGATCGGTAGTCTCAAGCTCGAGGTGCTATGATCCGGCTCGAGAACCTGACCAAGCACTACGGCAGCTTCGTCGCGGTGGACGACGTCTCGCTCGAAGTGTCGCGCGGCGTGCTGTACGGGTTTCTCGGGCCCAACGGCGCGGGGAAGACCACCACGCTGCGCATGATCGCCGGTATTCTCCGACCCACCGACGGGCGCGTGCTGCTGGGCGGCGACGACGTGCATCGCGATCCGATCGCGGCCAAACAGCGGCTCGGCTTCATCCCGGACCGGCCGTTCGTGTACGACAAGCTCACGGGGGCCGAGTTCCTGCGGTTCGTGGCGGCCCTGTACGGCCAGGAAGGTGACACCGTGGACCGGCGGGTCGCCGAGCTGCTCGAGGTGTTCGAGCTGACGAGCTGGAAGGACGAGCTGGTCGAGGCGTACAGCCACGGGATGCGCCAGAAGCTGATCATCTCGAGCGCGTTGATCCATCGGCCCGAGTACATCGTGGTGGACGAGCCGATGGTCGGGCTCGACCCGAAGGCGGCGCGACTGCTGAAGGACATTTTCCGGCAGTTCGCGAGCCGGGGCGGCACCGTGCTCATGAGCACCCACACGCTCGAGGTGGCCGAGGCGATGTGCGACCGCGTCGCCATCATCCAGCACGGCAAGATCGTGGCCGAGGGCACGGTGGACGACCTGCGGCGGCAACATCGCGCGGGCGACGCGAGCCTGGAGGAGCTGTTCCTGAAGCTCACCGGCGGCGCCCAGGTGCGCGAGCTGGCGGAGGTGTTGGGCCACGGGGCGGACGGCGCTTCGTGACCCAGCCGTCGCTGTGGCGCGTGCTCGAGCCCAAGTGGCGGACCGCCCTGCAGCGGATCCGCGAGGAGCGCTTGCGCGGCGGGTCGGGCAAGCTGCTCACGCTGACCGTGGTAGGCGTGGCATTCTGGATCGGCGTGTTCGGCGCCTTCTACCTGATCCTCAAGTATTTCCGTGGAGTGGAAGACGTCGGGCCGCTGCTCGCCGCCAAGGTTCTGGGCGTCGTGCTCCTCGCCTTCGTCGGCATCCTCGTGCTGTCGAACGTCATCACGGCGCTGTCGAGCTTCTTCCTCGCGAAGGACCTCGACCTGCTCGTCTCGGCGCCGGTGGACTGGCTCCGGCTCTACCTGGCCAAGCTCGGCGAGACGCTGCTGCACTCCTCGTGGATGGTGGCGCTCATGGCCGTGCCGATCCTGACGGCCTACGGCGTGATCTACCGGGGAGGCCCGCTGTTTGCCCCGTTCGCCGTGCTCACCCTGTTCCCCATGCTGGTGCTTCCCGCGGTGGCGGGCTCGGCCCTCACGCTCGTGCTCGTCAACGTGTTCCCGGCGCGCCGCACGCGCGACCTGCTCTCGATCGTCGCGCTTGGCGCGGCGGGCGTGGTGGTGCTGCTGTTTCGGCTGATCCGGCCGGAGCGGCTCGCCTCACCGGAAGGGTTCCGCAACCTGCTCGACTGGGTAGCGGTGCTTCGCACACCGACGTCTCCCTTCCTCCCGAGCGAGTGGGCGACGAAGGCGACCATGGGCTTCCTGCAGGGTGCCAACGACCCCCTGCCGCTCGTCTTGCTCTGGACCACGGCCGCCGGCGCGGTCACGCTGGGCGCACTGCTCCATCGCCAGCTGTACGCCACGGGGTTCACAAAGGCGCAGGAGGGTGCGGAGCGGTTCGTGCGGGGCGGACTGTGGCGACGGACGGTAGGCACACTGCTCGCCTTTCTCCCCGTCGCCAAGCGGGAGTTCGTCCTCAAAGACATCAAGCTCTTCTTCCGCGATACGACGCAGTGGAGCCAGCTCATTCTGCTGGCGGTCCTGGTGGTGGTCTATTTGTTCAACATCAAGATGCTGCCGCTGCACCGCGGCGAGCCGGTGGGGTTCTTCTACGTCACGCTGGTGTCGTTCTTGAACCTCGGGCTCGCGGGCTTCGTGCTCGCCGCCATCGCCGCGCGCTTCATCTTCCCCGCGGTGTCGCTCGAAGGTCGGCACATGTGGCTGCTGCGTTCCAGCCCGCTCGACCTGAAGACGCTGCTCTGGTCCAAGTACTGGGTGGGCACGGTCCCGCTGCTCACGCTGGCTCTGCTCCTCACCGGGCTCACCAACGTGCTGCTCCAGGTCCGGCCGTTCATGATGGTCGTGGGCATGCTGACCATCGTGGCCCTCACGTTCGCGATCGCGGCGCTGGCGCTCGGCTTCGGGGCGCTGTACCCGCAGTTCGAGACGGAGAACGCGGCGCAGATCCCTACGTCGTTCGGCGGGCTGGTCTACATGATGGCGACGATCGCGCTGCTCGGCGCCGTGCTGCGGGCGCTGTGGACCGCCGTCTACGCCTACGTCCGGGCGGTGTACGAGGGGCAGCCCGTGGTCGTGGATGCCTGGATGATCTCGTGGTTCGCGGTCGCGGCCGCGCTGTGCGCGGCGGCGACGGCGCTGCCCCTGTGGGTTGGGCTGCGCCGCATGGAGCGGTTCGAGTTCTAGCTAAAGCGGAAAGTTGAGCCCCGCCTCGACGTTGAACGAGGTGCGGTCGGCGAACACGAATTTCCCTTCCAGGAACGGCTTGAACGGCCGCGCCCGTCTTCCCTCCCACCCCGCGAACAGGTTGGCCCCGGCGTCGCTCGCGCCGGACCCGTGCAGGTACGCGAATCCGCCACCGAGGTAGAAGAAGCCGTACACCGTGGGCGGATGGAACTTGAGATCCGCGTTCAGGCGGAGCGGCGAGCCGTTCACGCCGGGGTAGAACTCCGCCGACGGCACGAGCGTCCAGCGCCGACCCACCGGCAGGTTCAGCTGGCCGCCCACGAACACGTGATCGACGTCGAAGTCGTAGCCCACCCGCGGCCCGACGGCCGGCCGGTCGACCAGCACCGCCCGCCCGCCGCGCACCCGCCGCTGCGCCCGCGCCGTCGTGCCGACGACGGCCAGTCCCGCGACCACCACCCCGATCCGCAGTGTGAGACGGGTCACCCCGGCGCTCCTCGTTTGAAGGTGGCACAGTGATAGGGCGGGAGATGCGCAAATGCAAGAGGACGGTAGAGGGTACCGCCCTCTACCGTCTTCTCCCGAATCACGCGGCCACACGCGCTCCACAGGCGTGACAATAGCGCGCGTCGCGCTCGAGCGCGGCACCGCAGCGCGAGCAGTAGCCCGGGGCGCTCGCCAAGCGGGAGCCGCACTCGGAACAGAACTGGGCGTCGGACTCGGGGCGGGGGCCGTGGATGGGGCACGGGGGACGAGGGACGGGGGACGAGGGACGAGGGACTGCCGGGGGAAGACCCGCCCCCCGTTCCACGTCCCCCGTCCCCGTCTCCGTGCGGAGTGCCGCCAGGGCCGCCGCCGTGTATTTGGCCTTCAGTTCCTCGTAATCGCCGTCGGAGAGTTTCCCCGTTGCGCGATCGAATTCGATCTCTTTCAGAGCCCGGAGTGCGACGGCGCTGGGACTGAGGTCGTCCTCCGGGTCCTCGCCCTCGCTCACGTTTCCTGCTTCCTGATTCCCGTTTCCGGCTGTCTCGGGTCGAAAGATCGGCCGCAGGACGAAATACACGGCCCCCGCGGCGAGCAGGATCCCGGCCGCGAGCTCGAGCACGCCGCTCAGGAGGGCAGCCGCTCGAGCTCGCGACGCAGGCGCGCGAGCTCCTCCGGCGTGGCACCGGCATCGCCGAGCGGCGCCGCCGGCGCCGCAGGGCGCGCCGCGCGCACCCAGCGGCGCAGCACCAGCGTCAGGGCGACGGCGGCCACGACAATGGCTAATGAGGGCACGAAGTATCCCGCGAGGTTGAACCCCCGCTTCGGCGGCGCCATGAGGATGGCGATGCCGTGGTCGCGCACGAACTGATCGATGATCTGCTGCCCGCTCTGTCCCTGCTGTGCCAGCGCGAGCACGCGCTGGTGCATCGCGGGGCTCACGGTGCAGGTGAAGTCGGTGGTCCGGCACGTGTACACGTCGAGATTGCAGCCGCAGGTGCAGTGAATCTGCTTCTCGATCGCCTGGATCGCGGCGTCATTGTCCGCGGCGGTGACGGGCGGGAGGGGGCGGCCCGCGCGGGCCGGATCCGACACGCGGCCGGCAGGGCCGGTACCTGGGAGGGAGTCGGGCTGCTGCGCTGCCAGACGCCACGACGCCACGACGCCAAGAAAGGACCCGGCCCCGAGCGTGAGGAAGTCGCGACGGCTCACATGTAACCTGGCGTCATGGCGTCGTGTAACGGTCATCGGTCGTCGCCCACCAGCCGCACCCCATATCCAGCCTGGGCCCGTCGTGCCGCCGGTGCGCCGCCCGGCCACATCACGATCAGTCCGCCCAGGGCGACGATCATGCCGCCATACCAGACCCACCATACCAGTGGATTGATCGTGAAGCGGAACACCGCTTGCTCCGTGCCGTCGACGATGCCGCCCAACACGACATACAGGTCCTCGCGCAGCATGCTTCTGATGGCCGGCTCGGTGGAGGGCTGGAACGTGGGGCGGCCGAGCCCGTCGACATGCTGCCGCTTCTCGGGCGTGAGGTACCCGATCGGCTTGCCGTTACGACGCACCTCGAGAGTGGCCGCGGTGATTTGCCGGTTCAACGCGTCGTACTGCGAGATGCCGAGGTGTGTAAAGGTGTAGGTGTGGCCGTACGGGCTGCGCAGTGACGCCGACTCACCGGGCCGGAGCGTCGCTTCGGTCTCGGTCTTGAACGCCATGCCCGCGAACGCGACGAACAGGATCACGATGCCGGTGTGCACGATGTAGCCGCCGTAGCGACGCCGGTTGCGCGCAATCAGTCGCCCCAGGGCCGCGGGATACGCCTCGTCGTATTGACGGTGCCGTGCGCGGGCGCCGCGGGCGAATTCCTGTACGATCGTAGCCGCGACGAAGCCGCCGAGCGCGATCGCCATGAGCGCGTAGAAGTCGCGCATCCCGCCCACCAGCAGCACCAGCAAGGTGAGCCCGCCGGCGGTCGCGGGCACCGCGAACTGGCGCCGCAGATTGGGGAGCGAGGCGCGACGCCAGGCGATGAGCGGACCGATCCCGGTGAGGGCCAGCAGGGCGAGGCCGAGCGGCACGTTCACCTGGTTGAAGAAGGGCGGCCCGACCGTGACCTTCGTGCCCTGAACGAGCTCGGAGAGGATCGGGAACAGCGTCCCCCACAACACCGAAAACGCGATCCCGATAAGCAGCAGGTTGTTGAACAGGAAGCTGGCTTCGCGGCTCACCATCGACTCGAGCCGCGTCTCGGCGGTCATCAAGGGGAGGCGGGTTGCGTACAGTGCGAAGCTCGCGATCCCCGTCGCGATCAGGAACGCCAGGAAGAAGTATCCGACACTCGACTGGGTGAACGAATGCACGCTCGAGATCACGCCCGAGCGCGTGATGAACGTGCCGAAGATCGAGAGCAGCCACGAGCCGATGATCAGCGCCAGGTTCCATTTCTTCAGCATGCCGCGCTTTTCCTGGACCATCACCGAGTGCAGGAACGCGGTCATCGTGAGCCAGGGCAGGAGCGAGGCGTTTTCGACGGGATCCCAGGCCCAATAGCCGCCCCACCCCAGCTCCACGTACGCCCACCACATGCCCAGACAGATCCCGATCGAGAGAAACAGCCAGGACAGGAGCGTCCACTTGCGGATCGCGACCAGCCAGTCGGCGTCGACGCGCTTCGAGAGCAGCGCGGCGATCGCGAACGCGAACGGGATGGTGATCGAGATGTAGCCGAGGTACAGCATCGGCGGGTGGAACACCATCCCCGGATTCTGGAGCTGGGGGTTCAGGCCGCTGCCGTCGAGCGGCGTGTAGGGCAGCCGGTGGAACGGGTTGGCGTGCCCGAACAGCATCACCGAGATGAAGAAGCTCGCCACCAGCGCGACGACGCCCGCCACCGTGGGGAGCAGCTCGTGGTGGCGGCGCGGCGTGAACACCAGCGCGAGCGAGCCGAACACCGATAGCACCGTGGCCCAGAACAGCAGGCTCCCCTTCTGGCCTGCGTACAGCGCCGACCACGTATAGAAGATCGGGAGGTTGCGGCTGGTGTAGGCGGCGACGTACTCGACGTTGAAGTCGTGCTGGAACAGCGCCCACTCGAGCGCGAACACGGCGACGAGCAGCGCACCGCACATCGCGAACACCGCCCGCCGCGCGCTGTGCGCGAGGTCCGGCCGGGCCTGGCGACGGCCCACGAACCCGGCCAGGGCGCCCCAGACCCCCACGAGCAGGGCGAGCCAGAGGGCCAGGTTGCCGAGGACCGTCATCTAGGCCTTGGGCACCGCTTCGTAGCGCGACCCGCACTTGGCGAGCACGTTGGTCGCGTGGATCACGCCGTCCCGCTGCAAGCGGCCCTCGACCACCACCTCGACCGAATCGGTGAACGTGTCCGGGGGGAGTCCATGGAAGACGACCGGATAGTGCGCGCTCCCGTCGGTGACCTGGAAGCTCAGCGTCTGCGTGGCGACGTCCTTGGCGACGGAGCCGCGGACGACGTGCGCGCCGACCTTCATTCCCACGTTGTAAAACGACGGATCGACCGCGATCTTCTGCGACAGCTCGGTCGGCGTGAGGAAGTATTGCCCCGTCTGCTTCACGCCCGACGCCATCAAGTATCCCACCGAGCCGATGATCAGCGCCGCCCCGACAGCGAACTTCGTACCCGCGTTCATACCGAATTATACCGCTCCCGCGCCGCGCCGCGCCCCGTCGCGGAACGGCGGCTGCTCGAGGCCGCGGTCGGTGAGGAAAGCAGTCACGTAGCGGGCCGGCGTCACGTCGAACGCCGGGTTCAGCGCCCCCGCCTCGGCGGGGGCGACGAGCCGACCGGCCACGCTCTTCACCTCGTCGGGCGCACGCTGCTCGATCGGGATGCCCCCGCCGTCGGCGAGCGCGACGTCGATCGTCGAGGAGGGCGCAGCGCAGTAGAAGGGCACTCCGTGGTGCAGCGCCAGCACGGCGAGCGAATAGGTCCCGATCTTGTTCGCGAAGTCGCCGTTCGCTGCGATGCGGTCGGCCCCGACGATCACCAGATCGACCTTCGCCTGGCGCATCAGCGATCCCGCCGCTCCGTCCGCGATCACCGTGCATGGGATGCCGGCGTGCACCAGCTCCCAGGCGGTGAGCCGCGCGCCCTGCAGCACGGGGCGCGTTTCGTCGACGAAGACCTCCACGCGGCGGCCTGCGTCATGCGCGAGGTAGATGGGCGCGAGCGCGGTCCCGATCCCGCCCGTGGCGAGCGCCCCGGCGTTGCAGTGGGTGAGCACCGTTGCGCCGTCGGGGACGAGCGGCAAGCCGGCCTCGCCGATGCGGCGGCACATGGCGCGGTCTTCCTCCCAGATGTCGGTCGCTTCCGCCTGGAGACGCTCCCACACGGCGGCGCCCCCGCCCGGCGTGGCGGTGGCGGCGTGCACCATGCGCTCGAGCGCCCAGCGCAGGTTGACGGCGGTCGGCCGGGCGGCACCGAGCAGCGCCGCGAGCGCATGCAATCGGGCGAGGAACGCTTCACGCGGTGCCGTCCGCAGCTCGCGCGTGCCCGCGACGAGACCCATCGCCGCGGCGATGCCGATCAAGGGCGCGCCGCGCACCTGGAGCGTCCGGATCGCGTCGGCCACCGCTTCGCCGCTCTCCAGGTCGCGCTCGATCCGGGCCTCGGGGAGAGCGCGCTGGTCGACGATCCGCACCGCGCCGGAGGGCGACCAGGCGATGGCTTGGACGGACATGGCACCAACATAACGCGGAACGCGGAAGGCGGAACGCGGAACAGGCGGGCCGACGCCCGTGCGCCTGTTCCGCGTTCCGAGTTCCGCCTTCCGCGTTCTCGTTGTACCATTCCTTCCCATGCGCTACGAAACTCTCCTCTTCGAGATCCACGACGCCATCGCGCTGATCACCATCAACCGGCCCGAAAAGCTCAACGCGCTGAACGACCAGGTGGTGGACGAGCTGGCCGACGCGGCCGAGCGCGTCGCGACGGAGCAGGCTATTCGCGGTGCGATTCTCACGGGCTCCGGCACCAAGGCTTTCGTCGCCGGCGCCGACATCGCAGATCTCTCGAAGCAGGGCCCGTTCGACGGGAAGGCGCGGGCGCAGCGTGGCCAGGCGATGCTGCGCCGCTTCGAGACCTGCGGCAAGCCGGTCATCGCCGCCGTGAACGGCTACGCACTGGGCGGCGGGTGCGAGCTCGCCATGGCGTGCCATCTGCGGATCGCGAGCGACGGCGCGAAGTTCGGACAACCCGAGGTGAAGCTCGGCATCGCTCCCGGGTACGGCGGCACGCAGCGGCTGCCACGCCTCGTGGGCAAAGGGAACGCGCTGCACCTCATCCTGACGGGCGACATGATCGACGCCCGTGAGGCCCACCGGATCGGCCTCGTGAACCAGGTGGTGCCGGCCGCGGAGCTCATGGCCGCGGCCGAGAAAACGCTGCGGGGTATACTGGCCATGGGCCCGCTGGCCGTGCGCCTCGCGCTCGAAGCGGTGGACCAGGGGCTGGAGATGACCCTCGACGAGGGCCTGCTGCTCGAGGCCAATCATTTCGGGCTGCTCGCCGCCACGGAGGACATGAAAGAGGGGCTGACGGCGTTCCTGGAGAAGCGCCCTCCGCGGTTCCGGGGAAAATGAGTAAGTCTTGCCACGACAATAACTTCTGAGTATTTTTAGGGGCTTGTCTGGGGCTCTCGCGGCGCTGCCGCGTTGCGCCACGGGAAGCCCATGGCGCTGTTCGCAGGGGGGTACAAATGGCCGAGCGTAGACGGGGCTGGCCAACCGCGGTCGGCGAGGCGCTGCACAGCTACCTCGCCAAGTCGGGGCTGGTGAGGCGGGTGGCCCAGGCCCAGGTGATTCCCGATTGGCCCCGGCTCGTGGGGACGCAGATCGCGGCGGTGACCGCTCCCGAGAGCGTCACCCCGGACGGCACGCTGTTCGTGCGCGTGGCGACGAGCGGCTGGATGACCGAGCTGCAGCTGCAGGGCCCCCAGATCATGGTGGCGATCAATGCGGGCCGCGGCGCCGGACGGATCAAGACGATTCGCTGGCTTCTCTCACGCTAGAGCGCTATGGCGAAGGCCAAACCCCGAGCCACGAAACAAAAAGAAAAAAAAGGTAACGGCGACTACCAGGCCGACTCGATCCAGGTCCTGAAAGGCCTGGAGGCGGTGCGGCGCCGGCCGGCGATGTACATCGGCTCGGTGTCGGGTCGCGGGCTGCACCACCTCGTGTACGAGGTGGTCGACAACTCGATCGACGAGGCGCTCGCGGGCTACTGCACCCAGATCGACGTCACCATCCATGCCGACAACTCGATCACCGTCGTGGACAACGGCCGTGGCATTCCGGTCGACGTCCACAAGACGGAGAAGAAGCCGGGTGTCGAGGTGGCGCTCACGGTGCTGCACGCCGGCGGGAAGTTCGACAAGAGCACGTACAAGGTGTCGGGCGGCCTGCACGGGGTCGGCGTCTCGGTGGTGAACGCGCTGTCGGAAAAGCTGGAGGTGTGGGTCGACCGCGACGGCAAGCGGCACCACATGGCGTTCGAGCGGGGCGAGACCAAGAAGAAGCTGGAAGTGATCGGCAAGGCGAAGGGCACAGGCACGACCGTGTGGTTCAAACCCGACACGGAGATCTTCACCGAGACGCGGTTCGACTACGCCACCATCGCCACCCGCCTGCGCGAGCTCGCGTTTCTGAACAAGGCCCTCACGATCACGCTCAAGGACGAGCGCAAGGGGCAGCAGAAGGAGGAGACGTTCTTCTACAAGGGCGGGCTGGCCGAGTTCGTGAAGCATCTGCTCGCCAACCGCAAGTCGCTGCACCCCAAGCCGATCGTGTTCGAGACCACGCGAGAAGGTGTCGTCGTGGAAGGCGCGATCCAGTACGACGACGGCTACAACGACAACACGCTTTCCTTCGTGAACAACATCAACACGCACGAAGGCGGCACCCATCTCACGGGCTTCCGGGCGGCCCTGACGCGCACGATCAACGAGTGGGCCAAGAAGGACGGGATCCTCAAGAAGGAGGAGTTCACCCTCACGGGGGACGACATCCGGGAGGGCCTGACCGCCGTACTGCACGTCAAGGTGAAAGATCCCCAGTTCGAAGGGCAGACCAAGACCAAGCTCGGCAATTCCGAAGTCGAGGGGGTCGTGAAGACCGTGGTCAACGACGCCCTGGGCGACTTCTTCGACAAGAGCCCGAGCGTGGCGCGCACCATCATCGCCAAGGCGGTGAGCGCGGCGCGGGCGCGCGAAGCGGCCCGCAAGGCGCGTGAGCTGGTCCGCAAGAAGAGCGGGCTCGAGGGCGGCCTGCTCCCGGGCAAGCTCGCCGATTGCAGCGTGAGCGATCCCAAGCTCACGGAGCTGTATCTCGTCGAGGGGGACTCGGCCGGCGGCTCCGCCAAACAGGGACGGGACCGGAGCTTCCAGGCGATCCTGCCGCTGCGCGGCAAGATCCTCAACGTGCAGAAAGCGCGCATCGACAAGATCCTCTCCAACGAGGAGATCCGGACCATCATTACGGCGATCGGCACCGGCGTAGGCGAGGGCTTCAAGGTCGACGACGCGCGTTACCACAAGATCATCATCATGACCGATGCGGACGTGGACGGCGCCCACATCCGTACCCTGCTGCTCACCTTCTTTTACAAAGAGATGAAGTTCCTGATCGACGCGGGGTACGTGTACATCGCGCAGCCGCCGCTGTACCGCGTCGCGAAAGGCAAGGAAGAGTTCTACGCCTACGACGCAAAGGAGCGCGACGCCTACGTGAAGCGATTTGCGAACGGCGAGACGTCACACGGCACCGTCATGGTGCAGCGCTACAAGGGGCTGGGGGAGATGAATCCCGATCAGCTGCGCAACACCACCATGGATCCGGCGCGCCGCACGCTGCTCAAGGTGACGATGGAGGACGCGTTCGAGGCGTCGCAGCTGTTCGAGACGCTGATGGGCGACGAAGTCGAGCCGCGGCGCAAGTTCATCGAGGAGAACGCGAAGTTCGTCCGGAATCTGGACGTGTAAGCTCCTCGACGCCCGCCTTCGTGACCCGGTGCGAAACGAGCGGCAAGGGTTTCTCCTTGAGTTTGTCCGCCACCACGATCGCCTGACCCAGCGCCTCGAATCCGAGCTTGATCCCCGCCGGATCGCGCGCGAACACCGACGCGATGGGCTCCCCCGTGAGCACCTTGTCCCCGGGGTTCACCGTGATCACGAAACCGACGGTGGGATCGACCGGGTCGTCGACCTTGAGGCGCCCGCCCCCCATCGCCACCACCGCCCGCCCGACGACCTTCGGCTCGACCCGGACGACGACGCCCGTGCGCGGCGCCTTGTACACTTCGACCTCCTTCGCCTGCGGCAGCACCGACGCGTCCTCCACCACCCCGGGATTGCCACCCTGCGCCTCGATCATGCGCTCGAACTTCTCGGCCGCGAGGCCGGAGCTGAGCGCGTTCTCGAGCCGGTGACGGGCCTTCTTGGAGGTCTTTTCCACGCCCGCGGCGAGCAGCATCTCGACACCCAGGGCGTACGTCACCTCCATGAGGTCCTGCGGACCCTCGCCCCGCAGCGCGAGGATCGCCTCTTCGGTCTCGAGCGCGTTGCCGCAGGCGCGGCCCAGCGGGCGATCCATGGCGGTGAGGAGCGCTACGGTCGGGCAGCCGCGGTCCTCGCCCAGGGCGATCATCGTCTGCGCGAGCTCGAGGCTCTGCTCGAGCGTGGGCAGGAACGCGCCGCTCCCCCGCTTCACGTCGAGCACGAGGGCGTTCAGCCCCTCCGCGAGCTTCTTCGACATGATGCTGGCGGCGATCAGCGGAATGGCCTCGACCGTCCCGGTCACGTCGCGCAGCGCGTAGATGCGACGGTCGGCCGGCGCGATCTCGGGCGTCTGGCCGATCATCGCGCATCCGATCTTCATGACCTGGGCGCGGACCTCGGCGAGCGACAGGCCGGTGCGGAACCCTGGAATGGCTTCGAGCTTGTCGAGCGTGCCGCCGGTATGGCCGAGGCCACGCCCCGACATCATCGGCACGGCGACGCCGCACGCGGCGACGAGGGGCGCCAGCACGAGCGATACCTTGTCGCCCACGCCCCCGGTCGAGTGCTTGTCGACGCGGGGCGTGGACCACGAATCAAAGGAGATCCGCTGGCCCGAAGCGAGCATCGCGTCGGTGAGGGCGGCGAGCTCGGGGCGCTCGAGCCCGCGCAGCAGCACCGCCATCAGCAGCGCCGACATCTGGTAGTCGGGAATGCGCCCGTCGGTGTAGGCCGCGACCAGGGCGGACCATTCCTCCGGCGTCAGGGCGCCGCCGTCGCGCTTGCGCTCGATGAGCGGCACGACCAACATTACCGCCCCGCTCCCGTCCGGAGTCGCCGATGCGCGGCTTGACGTCCCTGGTGCCCGTGTTCCTCGCCGTACCCGCCGCGCTCGCCGGCCAGGCGCGGCCCACGGTGGCGGAGCATATCGCGCTGGGCGACAGCGCCTACGCGGCGCTCGCCCCGCAGCAGGCGCTGGGCCATTACCGCGCGGCGCTCGCGCTCGACTCGCTCAACTATCAGGCGCTGTGGAAGGCGGGCCGCGAGTTCGTGGACATCGCCAAGCAGATCACGGGCAAAGACGACTCGTCCAAGCACCTGCGGGACAGTCTCTACACGCAGGCGCGCGCCTTCGGGGAGTCCGCGGTGCGCGTGAACCCCAACGGGGCCGACGGACATTTCACCGTCGGACAGGCCCTGGGCCGGTTGTCCCGCACCAAGGGAGGCAAGGAGCGGGTGCGCTTCGCGAAGATCATCTACGACGAAGGGATGAAAGCGATCGAGCTCGACTCGACCCATGACGGCGCGTGTCACCTCGTGGGCGCGTGGCATGCGGAGGTCAAACGTCTGTCGGGGTTCGAGAAATTCTTCGCCAAGACGCTGTTCGGCGGCGGCTTCCTCGACAAGGGCAACTGGGACGACGCGCAGAAATACCTCGCGAAGGCGGTGGCGCTCAAGCCGCAGAACATTTTTCATCGGCTCGAGCTGGGCGAGGTGTATGTCGACCTCGGGCATTACTCCAAGGCGCGCGAGCAGTTCACCGCAATCGAGCCCCTTCCCATCGCCGACGTGCTCGACCACGAATACAAGCAGGAAGCCAAGCAGCTTCTCGAAGACATCAAAGGTGAAAAGGACGAGACCTAGCGCCTCATCAGCCGCTCGATCTCGGCCGTGGTCTTGGGCGCCTTGGCGGAGAGCCACTCCGCGCCCGCCGGCGTTACGAGCACGTCGTCTTCGATCCGCACCCCCAGGCCCTCGGCCGCCAGGTAGATCCCGGGCTCGAGCGTGAGCACCATTCCCGGCTTGAGGGGCGTGCCGTAGTCCCCGACGTCGTGCACGTCCATCCCGAGCCAGTGCCCCAACCTATGAATGAAGTACGCGTCGCACGGCTGCCCGCCGCACAGCGTGCCCGAGTGGGCGCGCATGTACTCCCGCGCGACGCGGTCGAGCTGGGCCATAGTTGCACCGGGACGAGTCGAGTCGAACGCCGTCTGTTGCGTGGCCAGCACCAGATCGTAGATCGCCTTCTGGCGCGGGGTGAACTTCCCGTTCACGGGAAAGGTACGGGTCACGTCGGCGGTGTACTGTCCCCACTCCGCCCCGGCGTCCACGACGACCAGGTCGCCGTCCCGCGTCTGGCGGCGGCTCACATCGTAGTGGAGGGTCGTGCTGTTGGGGCCGCTGCCCACGATCGATGGATAGCCCAGCCGGTCCGCGCCGTGGCGGCGGAAGGCAGCCTCCACCACGGCCTCGATCTCGTACTCCCACATTCCCGGACGTGCGGCCTGCATCGCGGCGACATGACCCGCCGCCGAGATGTCGACCGCCTTGCGCATCCGGGCGATCTCGTCGGCGTCCTTGACGAGCCGCATCGAGTCGACCAGGGGACGCAGGTTGCGGACGTCGCGTCCGCCGAACACGAACTCCTTGAGACGCGACTCCTCCCGCGTCGTCACATCCAACGGGACGTACAGCGGCCCGGCGGGCCGGCCCACCGCCGAGAGGATCCGGTCGAGCGAGTCGCTGGGCAGGACACGGGCGATGCCGGAGAGCCGCGCCGCCGCGCTGTCCGGCCCGAGCCGGAGGCCGGTCCAGCGCTCCTGCGCCGGGGTGCGGGGCGGGAGGAAAAGCACCGTGCCCGCCGCGTCGCTGCCGGCCACGATCAGCAGCCACGCATCCTGAGTCTCGAGCTCCGTCAGATAGAAGAAGGTATTGGTCTGACGGAAATCGTTGTCCTGGACGTAGTCGCGCTCGATGTCCCGCTCGTGCGCCGCAGGGACGAGGACCACGCCGCGGCCTATGCGCGCCGCAACAGTGCGTCGCCTGAGTGCCACGGCCGCCGTGTCGACCGGCCGGCCCATGCCCGGCAACTCGGGGACGGGAGTCCAGGCCCCAATCGGCTGGACCGGCGGGAGCGGCTGATTGGAGCGGGTCTGCGCGGCGGCGACGGCGGTGAACGTCACGGCGACGACGACGAACGCGAGCGGTCGCATGGGCCCGGAAGCTACCGCGCGCGATGCGACGCGGCAACTTGACGCCGCATCCGCCGCGGACGCAAACTACGCCATGCCTTCGTCCAGCGCGGCCACGGCTGCCGACGGTGCGCGCCTCGCGGCACGGGTGGCCGAGCTCGAGCGCGAGCGCACCCATCTCCTCGCCGTGATCGAGATCCTCAAGGAAGTCTCCACCTCGCTCCACTTCATCGACATCCTTCAGGCGATCGCGCGCAAGCTCGGCGAGGCGTTCGGCCTCGACCGCTGCTCCATTTTCCTCGCCGAGCGCGGCGGCAAGTCCGTGCGGCTCGTGGCGTCCTACGAGGATCCGACGATCCGCAACTACATGGTGGACCTGGAGCGCTATCCGGAGCTGAAGCGCGCCATGCAGAGCGGTGAAACGGTCTTCATCCCTGACGCGGCGAGCGATCCCAGCCTGAAGCACGTGAAGGGCGAGATGATCAGCCGCCGCGTGAAGTCCATCACCGTGGTGCCGATCACGTGGCGCGGGGTGTCGATCGGCGCCATCTTCCTGCGCACGTTCCGCGACGGGCCTACGTTTTCCGACGACGATGTCCGGTTCGTGCAGGTGGTCGCCTCGCTCACCGCCCAGGCCCTGCGCAACGCCCACCGCTACGAGCGCCTGGCGCAGCGGCAGCAAGAGACGGGCGAGGCGATGCGCCGCATGGAGCTGGAGAGGGTCGCCCTGCTCTCCTTCCTGCGACGCCTGCTCGGCGCGTTCGGCGAGCGCGAGGGGGCGTGGGCGGAAGGCCTGCTGCCGCGCGCCAGCGCGGAGGAGCTCGACCGGCTGGTCGGTGTGGCCATGGCCGTGATTCAAGAAGAAGCCAAAGGACGGTGAAGGGCCCCGCCGCACGGGCGGCCGAGCTGCGGCGGCTCCTCGAGGGCGCCAATCACGCGTACTACGTACTCGACAAGCCGGAGCTGTCGGACGCCGAGTACGACCGCCTGTTCCGTGAGCTGCAGGAGCTCGAGGCCAAGCACCCGGAGCTCCGCACCCCCGACAGCCCCACGCACCGCATCGGCGCCGAGCCGGCCGAAAAGTTCCGCAAGCATCGCCACCTCGTGCCCATGCTGTCGCTCGCCAACGCGTTCAACGAAGCGGAGCTCGCCGAGTGGGAGGACCGGAACGCACGGCTCGTGCCGGAGGTGCGGGCGGCGGGTTACACCCTCGAGGTGAAGATCGACGGCGCAGCCGTGAGCCTCACGTACGCCGCGGGCGTGTTCACCGTGGGCGCGACGCGCGGCAACGGCATCGAGGGCGAGGACGTCACCGCCAATCTGCGCACCATCGGCGTGATCCCGCTGCGCCTCAAGGGAAAGAGCTGGCCCAAGCTGATGGAGGTGCGCGGGGAGGTTTACCTGTCGAAGTCCCGCTTCGCCGAGCTCAACCGGGAGCGCGAGCAGGCCGGCGAGCCGACGCTCGCCAACCCGCGCAACGCCGCCGCCGGATCGCTGCGCCAGCTCGACCCCAAGGTCACGCGCAGCCGCGGTCTTCGCATCTTCTGCTTCCACATCGAAGCGCCCGGTCAGAAGCTGACGGTGGAAACGCAGCATGCGCTGCTCGAGCGGCTGGCCGCGTGGGGCTTCCCGGTGGAGCCGCACCATACGCTCGTGCCAGACCTGGCGCACGCGCATGTGGAAGTGGCCAAGCTCGAGGCGCTGTTGCCCGAGCTCGACTACGGCGCCGACGGCGTCGTCGTGAAGGTGAACCCCCTCCGGTTGCACGCGGAGCTCGGGACGGTGGGAGACCGGGAGCCGCGCTGGGCGGTGGCGCGCAAGTTCGCGCCCGAGGTGCGGGTCACGAAGCTCAAGGAGATCCGGATCAACGTCGGGCGCACCGGGGCGCTCAATCCCTATGCGGTGCTCGAGCCGGTGGAGATCGGTGGTGTCACAGTGTCCACCGCCACGCTCCACAACTTCGAGCTCATCGCGGCGAAGGACATCCTGCCCGGTGACCTGGTGGAAGTGACGCGCGCCGGCGAGGTCATCCCGCAGGTGCTGGGCCGCGCCCCGACCGCCAAAGGTCGTCCTCCGCGGAAGCACCGGAAGAGCTTCGAGCCGCCGGACAAGTGTCCAGTGTGCGGTTCGAAGGTGGAGCGTCCGAAGGACGAAGTGATGGTCTATTGCCCGAACGTGTCGTGCCCGGGGCGGGTCCTCGAGAGCATCGTGCACTTCGCGAGTCGCGGGGCGATGGACATCCGTGGTCTCGGGTACGAGCGGGTGCGGGCGCTGCTCGAGGCGAAGCTCATCGCCAACGTCGCGGACCTGTACGAGCTCCAGCAGAAGAAGCTCCAGCTGCTCGCACTCGAAGGGTTCGCAGAGAAGTCGGTGGACCAGCTGCTCGCGGCGATCGAGGACTCGAAACAGCGACCGCTGTCCACCCTGCTCTTCGCGCTCGGCATCCGGCACGTCGGTGCCGAGGGAGCGAGGCTGCTGGCGCGCCACTTTGGGAGGATGGAGCGCCTCAAGAAGGCCAAGGCAGCCGACATCAGCGAGATCCGCGGCATCGGCCCTGCCATCGCCGAGGCTGTGGCGGGATTCTTCGCCGAGCCCCGGAACCAGGAGTTGATCCAGCGGCTGGAGAAACTGGGGCTCAACATGAAGGAGCCGGCCACGTCCGAGCGCGAGGGCCCGCTCGCCGGCCAGACCTACGTCGTGACCGGGACCCTGCCCTCGCTCTCCCGCGCCCGGGCGGCCGAGCTGATCGAGGCGGCCGGCGGGCACGTGACCGACAGCGTCTCGAAAAAGACGACGGCGCTGGTCGTGGGAGCCGACGCCGGCTCCAAGCTCGACAAGGCCAAGGCGCTCGGCGTCCCGGTCATCGACGAAGCGGAACTCTTGCGCCGCGCCCGCGCGAAACCCTAAGTTGGCGTCCCATATGAGCGGCCCGGTGCACCCCACCGCCGCGACCGATGGCCTCACCCTCGGCCGCGGCGCCCTGCAACAGCTCCACCGCAGCCTCCTCCGCGACGCGGCCGACGCCGCCATCCCGATTCTCCAGGAAGTGGGCTTCGCCGCCGGCGAGGGCCTCTACCAGGTTTTTTGCGCCTGGCTTCCCCGCGAGGGCGGGGTGCCGCATCCCGGCGACCTCGACGCCGGCCGACTGAACGACGTGCTGTCCGCGTTCTTTCAGGCGATCGGCTGGGGCGCCGTCAGCGTCGCGCCGTTGGGCGACGCGGCACTGGTCGTGGATTCCGCGGATTGGGCGGAAGCCGATCCCGGCAGCGCCCAAACGCCGATGTGCTTCTTCTCCTCCGGGATGCTCGCCGACTTTCTGGGCCGCCTGTCGGGTGAGCCCGTCGCGGTGATGGAAGTGGAATGCCGGTCACGTAACGACGGGCGCTGCCGCTTCCTGTCGGCCTCCCCCGATACGCTCAACGCCGTCTACGCACAAATGACCGATGGCCGGGACTACACGGAGGTGTTGGGCGCCTAGAAACGGAACGTTTGCTTCAAGCTGCAACAGGGGGAACACCGCGCGTCGGCATGGCCGTTGCACTAGCGAGCATCGAACCAGGAGGTCAAGATGCTCGCTTTGAATCTGAATCGCGACGAAGCCGCATTGCTCACGCGGATTCTCGACGTATACACGGCGGAACTCAAGAGTGCGGCGGCGGACGGCAGCCGCGGCGACTTGGCGACACGGCTGCAGCGGGAACAGCCACTGCTCCGGGACGTGCTCGCCCAGCTGGTATCGCAGCAGCGAGCGGCGTAGCGTCAGCGCCGGGCCACGCTCACGCCGTCGAGCAGCACCGACGGCGTGTAGCGTGAGCCGGCCCAACGCCCGTCGTTGCCGAAGCCACCCACGCGCTTCCACAAGTCGTACGCGTTGCCCGCGATCGCGGCGTCCTTCACGCGACCGCTGATCGCGCCGTGCTCCACCCGGTAGGCGAGCGCGACCGGATGGCTGAACGCCCCACCGATGACGTTGCCCTGGCCGACGCCGATCAGCTCGTCCACGAGCAGGCCGTCCTGCACGTCGCGCAGCAGACCTCCGCCGAGCTCGTCGCCCCCGTCCCCCGTCCCCCGTCCCCCGTCCCCTAGGACGATGTTCGTATATCCCGGCACCGGCTTCCCAAAGATCGTGCGGTGGCCGTGACCCGTGCTCTGGGTGCGGGCGCGCGCCGCCGTCTCGAGGTCGTAGATGAAGCGTTGCACCACGCCACGTTCCACGAGGCACGTGGTGCGCGAAGGCACACACTCATCGTCCAGGGGACGGGACGCGGCGCGACCGGCGCGCAACGGATCGTCGCTGAGCGAGAACCGGCTGTCGAACACCTGCTCGCCGACGCGCGCGGCCAGAGGCGAGATGCCCTGCAGCACCGCTTTGCCGGAGAGCGCCTGGGTGACGGGGAGCATCAGCGCCGAGAGGCCGGGTGGCGTGAAGACCACGGGGAGCGCTCCTTCCGGCGGTGCCACTACGCGGAGCGCGTGCTCGAGCCGCGCGTTGACCGAGCCGACCAGCGCGGCCAGCGCGGCGTCGGAGGGCAGGTCGGCCCCTTCGAAGGTATCGCCGATCGCCAGGACGTCGTCGCCCGCAATGCGCCACACCTCGGCGCTCACCCCGATGGCGGTGGAGCGATAGGCCCCGGCGGCGCCGGCCGAGTTCGCGACCCGCGTCTCGGCAGTCTCGCGTTCGATCGTGACGTTGACCCGGCAACCCTCGCGCTCGAGCCGCTCGAGGAGCGAGCGCCCGATCGCCATCAGGCGGTCGAGTGAGGCGTCCGCGACGGGGTGGAAAAACGTGGCGACGGGTGGAACGGGGGCCGGCGCCGGAAATGCCAGCGCGAGCTCTTCGCCCAGCTCGGCCGAGGCGAGCGCCCGGGTGAGGATATCGTCGGGCGAGGCGTCGACCGCCGTCGTCCCGGCGATGCCGACACGGCCGCGGTGGCGCACTCGGAGATTCGCGCCCGCTTCTTCCGAGGCGCCGGCCGTCTTGAGGCGACCCCATTCGAACGCGACCGAGGTTCGCTCCACCTGCCGCCACAGCGCGTCCGCCCCACCGTCGGCACGACGGCGCGCCAGCTCCAGCAGCTGCTCGATCATCCGGAGGCGGAGGCCACGTCGCCCCCGACGAGCGCCTCCTCGATGCGCACGTGCGGCGCCCCTTCGGTGACCGGCAGGGGCGCCTGGCCCCCCTTGCCGCACCCCCCGCCCATCTGATTCCAGCGGAAGTCGCCGGCGATGTGGTCGATCCGATCCAACGTCTGGAACAGGTTGCCCGCGAGCACCGCGTCCTTCACGAGCTCGGCCAGGTGTCCGTCCCGGATCATGCGGCCATAGGCCGCCGTGAAGGAGAAGTTCTCGAGCAGCGTCTGGCCGCCGAACGCGCCGCAGGCGTACACGCCCAGCTGCACGTCGCGGATCAGGTCGTCGAAGCTGCCCCGCCCGTTGGCGATGTAGGTGTTGGTCATGCGGACGATCGGCGGGTGGCGGAACGAAATGGCGCGCGCGTTGCCCGTGGCCCGCTCGCCCATCGTGGCCGCCGTCTCGCGCGAGTGCAGTCGGCCGACGAGGATGCCTTCCTTGATGAGCGGCGTGTCCTGCGTGGGCGTGCCCTCGTCGTCGAACGGCAGCGTGCCGCGCAGCCCCGGGGCGGCGCCGTTGTCGCCCACGTTCAGGGCCGGCTTGCCGAAGCGTCGGCCCAGCGTCATCATTTCCCGCGCCTGAGGGTTCTCGTACACGAAGTCCGCCTCGGAGAGGTGCCCGAACGCCTCGTGGATGAACACACCCGCGAGCTCGGGGTCGAGGATCACGGGGTACGCCCCACCCGTCACCATGGGCGCGTCCAGGAGCTGCACGGCGCGCTCGGCGGCCTCCCGGAATCCGGCGGCCTTGTCCTGGACGGAGTTCCACCCGCGGCGCAACCCGATCGACTCGAGCCCCTTCTCGATCGTGCCGTCGCGCCGCGCCACCGCCGTCCCCGAGAGCGTCACTTCGGGCCGGAGCTCGTGCAGCGCGGTGCCTTCGGAGTTGACGTACCAGTATTCGCTGACCTCGTCGCGGTAGCTCGCGACGGTGTCCACGACGCGGTCGCTCACGGCGAGCAGCTCGCCGTTGTACGCCTCGAGCAGGCGCTTCTTCTCGGCGATGGGTACGCCGCGCACGTCGCCGTCGAGATCGAGGATCGCATCCGCCTGGTGGGGCGCGACGTCGGCGAGCCGGATCGGCGGCGTCACGCGCACGGCGCGCGACAGCTCCACGGCGCGGGCCACCATGGCGTCGAGCCGATCCAACGACGTGAACGCGGCGACGCCCCAGCCGCCGCCCGCAGTGAGGGCGCGCACGAAGCCGCCCTGGTCCTCACTGGCGGTGGCTGATTCGAGCCGCCGCCCGCGGAAACCGACCGCGGTGCTCCAGGTACGTTCGACGCGGATTTCGGTGTAGTCGGCGCGGGAGCGCTCCAGCGCCGCGGTGAGCCGGTCGATCAACCCCCGAGTTCCTTGAGCTTCACGGCGTAGTCCGGGCGCATCACGATCTCCCCGTCGATGATCACCTCGCGGTCCCAGGGGAGGATGATGAAGTTGTCCGTCTGGAGGGCGTAGAAGTCCGGTCGATACTCGCCGGTGCGGAACGAGACGGCGGTCTTCACGGCGGCGGGCTTGAGCTCGCGCACCGCATTGAGGCCGAGCTTCATGGTCGCCCCGGTGTCGCACGTTTCGTCCACGATCAGGACGCGGCGACCGACGACGATGCGCGGCGGGCCCGCGATGACGACGGGGCGGCCGCCGCTCTCCGTACGGGTGATGGCCATCGACGCGAAGTCGCGCTGCAGGATGGTCGCCACCACCGCCCCCGGGATGACGCCCGCGCGGGCGATCCCGATCACGACGTCGGGATCGTACTCCCGGAAGATCTTCAGGGCGAGCGCCCGGCACATTTCGCCGAAGAACGGCCAATCCACCTCGAGGACGCCGTGCGGCGTCTTGCGGACGGCGCCGCTCGAGTTGCGGGGTGGTGGGGTGCGCGGCGGCGGGGGCGGGGGCGGGGCGGGCATGGCGTGAGAAGCTACATTGCACAGTCACCGAGCCGCAAGCTATTTTCGGCCCATGGGTTTCTGGCGCCGCCTGTTCGGCGGCTCGGCCTCCGACGACATCGCACCGCAGCGCCTCGACTATCTCAACGAGGCGCTCGCCCTCGAACGTCAGGGTGACTACGAGGCGGCCCTGACGTCGTATCGCCTGGCCTTGCGCGACCACCCCAACGACGCGCGCATTCTCCAGAACATGGCCATCGCGTTCACCAAGACGCGCCGCATCGACGAAGCGATCCGGCACTATCGCCGGGCCCTCGAGCTCGATCGCGACCTGGCGGGGGCGCACTACGGGCTCGCGTTCCTGCTGCTCAAGCGCGGCGACCCCGACGGCGCCACCCAGCATCTGCGGGCGTTCCTCGCGCACCCCCCCAAGGGACCGGACGCCCAAAAATGGATCGAGCACGCCACCCAGGCACTGCGCGACCTGGGCGCCTCGGGACCCACCCAGGCCGCCGCGGCGGAGGCGCCCTGAGGGCCGGCGTTCTCGGCCTCGTGCTCGCGGCGACGGCGTGCAAAGTCAGCACCGATCTCTCGCGCAACATCGCTATCGAGGTCGCCGCCCCCGACAGCCTCGAGGAGTACGACACCCTCGTCCCGCATGCCCGGGTGCTGACGGGTCACGGTGACTCGGCCGTGACCGCCGTCTTTTGGTTCTCGCCCGACACCGTCTTCGCGGTCGACAGCGCGACCGGGAGGACCGTCGTGACCCACACCGGGCTGACCGGGCGCCTCGTGGCGCGTGGCGGCGGCCTCGTCTCGAATCCGGTGGCGATTCGCACGCTCGCGGCCGCGGATACGGTGTTCCCCGCGGGGCCGACCCTCGACACCGTCGACATCGCGGGGCCCACCACGCTCGACTCGCTGTCCGACTCGCTCAAGATCGAGATCGCGGACACGGTCACCGTCAGCGCGGGAGGGAATCCGATCGTGCCGCTCGCCGGCCGACCGGTCGTGTACACCATCGTCCACCCCACCGCTCTCGGGCCGGTCACGCTGGTCACGCGGGACACGGCGCACGCGGTCGTCACGACCGATACGGCCGTCTCGAACGGGTCCGGCATCGCGTTCGTCAAGGTGCGCCTGCTCGCGCCCGACACCATCCCCGACAGCGTCGTCGTGGTCGCGATCGCGCGGCGCGCGGTCCTCGACACCGTGCCCGGATCGCGCGACACAGTGCCCGGCTCGCCCGACACGTTCTTCGTGCGGTTCCGCGGGGTGGCCGTGGCGGACACGCTGCGCGCGACGAGTCCGATCGTCGACACGGCACACCTCTCGGCCATCCCGCCCGACTCGCTCTCCGACTCCTTGAGCGTCGAGGTGGGCGACACCGTGGCGGCCACCGGCGCCATCAGGCCGCTCGCGGGCCGGGCCGTGGTCTTCGCCATCACGTCTCCCACGACACCCGGACCGGTGACCCTGGTGACGAGCGATACGGCGCATGCGCTCGTCACGATGGACACGGTCACGACCGACTTCCGGGGCATCGCCGCGGTGCGGCTACGCCTCATCGCGGGCCCCGCACCGGCGAGCGTCGAGGTGACCGCCAGCGCCAAGCGCGGCGTGAGCGCCCGGCTGCCGGGCTCTCCGGTCAAATTCACCGTGCGGTTCACGTCATGAGCGCCCGCACCCTCACCGAGCTGTTCTTTGCCGGCGTGCAGCGCTACGCGAGCCATCCCGCCGCGTTCCGGTACAAGGCCGACGGGGTATGGCGGCCGGTCACCCACCAGGAGGTCGCGGAGCGCGTGAAGGCGTTGGGCGGCGGTCTCGTCGAGCTCGGCATCCGGCCGGGGGACAGGGTGGCGATCCTGGCGGAGACGCGGCTCGAATGGGCGCTCGCCGATTACGCGTGCCTGTGCGTGCGCGCAGCCGACGTGCCCATCTATCCCACGCTCCCGGCCAACCAGGCGGAGTACATTCTGCGCGACTCGGGGGCGGTGGCCGTGGTGTGCTCGACCGCCGCCCAGGTGGCCAAGGTACGCGCGGTACGCGGCGCGCTGCCCGCGCTGCGGCACGTGATCGCATTCGACTCGAGCGCCGCCGCGGTCGACGGTGTGATCTCGCTCGCTCAGGTCGAAGCGAGCGGGCGCGCGGCCGCGGGCCGGCACCCGCGTTTCCAGGAGGACGCGCTCGCGGTCACGCCCGGAGACCTGGCGACCCTGATCTACACGTCGGGCACGACGGGCCAGCCGAAGGGCGTGATGCTCACCCACGGCAACATCTGCTCCAACGTGCGGGCCTGTCTCGAGGTGCTGCGCGTGAGCGAGGGGGACAGCTGCCTCGCGTGGCTGCCGCTGTCGCACATCCTCGAGCGGATGGTGGAGTACTACTTCTTCGACGTGGGTGTGACGATCACCTACGCGGAGTCCGTGGACACCGTGGCGCAGAACCTCCAGGAAGTACGCCCCAGCGTCGTCGTGGCGGTGCCCCGCCTGTACGAGAAGGTGTACGCGCGGGTGCTCGAAAGCGCGGTTACCGGGAGTGCGCTGAAGCGACGTCTCTTCCAGTGGGCGAAGCGCACCGGCGAGGCCTGGACGGCGCATCGGCTGGCCGGCGTCCCCGTACCCTTGGCGCTCAGGCTGCGGCAGGCGATCGCCGATCGCCTGGTATTCTCCAAGCTGCGGGCGCGCACCGGGGGGCACGTCAAGCTGTTCGTGTCCGGCTCGGCGCCGCTCGCACCGGAGATCGCGCGCTTTTTTTACAGCGCCGGGCTGCCGGTCATCGAAGGGTACGGCCTCACGGAGACTTCGCCGGTCCTGACCCTCACGCCCCCGGGGCGGCCCAAGCTCGGGGCGGTCGGGAAGCCGATCCCCGGGGTCGAGATCAGGATCGCCCCCGACGGCGAGATTCTCGCAAAGGGACCGAACATCATGCGCGGGTATTACAATCTCCCCGACGCCACGCGCGAGGCGATCGACGCGGACGGCTGGTTCCACACCGGCGACATCGGCGAGTTCGACGCCGACGGCTACCTGAAGATCACCGACCGGAAGAAGGACCTGCTGAAGACGGCGGGCGGGAAATACATCGCGCCGCAGCCGATCGAGAACACCGTGCGCCTCAACAAGTTCGTCGCGAACGCCGTGGTGCTGGGCGATCAGCGCAAGTTCCCGATCATCCTGGTCGTGCCCAACTTCGACGCACTCGAGCAATGGGCGAAGGAGCGAAACCTCTCCTCTACGTCGCGCGCCGACCTCATCGGGCTCGCGGACGTGAAGGCGAAGATGGAGCGCGAGGTGATCGGCGGCCTGCGGGACCTCGCCAAGTTCGAGATGCCCAAGAAGGTGGTGCTGATCGAGCGGGATTTTACGATCGAATCGGGCGAGCTGACGCCGTCGCTCAAGGTGAAGCGCCGCCAGGTGGAGAAGAATTACCGAGAGACGATCGACCGCGTCTACGCGGAAGCGGATCCCGCCGCCGCCGCGCTCGAAGGCTGACTCAGCGCCGCTCGCCCACGAACAGTCCTTCGCCCGCCGCCAGGCGCGTGAGCCCGACGGGGACGGGTACGTCCTCGCCCTCGATCACCACGCGGCGGCCGGGCAACACCACGCGGCGCGCCTCCGCCAGCCAGTCCGGCCCCAGCCGGTCCGACCCGACGACCACGCCCCGCGCGATCGTCTGCCGCAGCGGAATCATGCCTTCGCACACGAGCAAGCTCAGCACGGGCAGCTCCTCCACGTCACCGGGGGCGTTGATCCCGATGAAGTGGATGCCGCCCATCAGTCCCGCGAGCCCGACCGCGTGCCGCGCCGCCGCACCGACGAGAACGACGTAGCCGCCGGGGCCGCTGAGATCCAGGAGCGCTTGAAGCGTCTCGGAATCAACGGCGGGAAAGGGGAAAGGGGAAACAGGAAGGGTCGCCACCTCGTCGGCCGCGTTTCCCGTTTTCCCTTTCCCCTTTCCCGCGAAGTTCACGATCCCTTTGACGATGGGAAACTCCCGCCGGCAAATCGGGCACCCGAGGATCCCCGACCGCACCATGCGCCCGTGCATCTCGCCCGTCGACATCACCAGGAAGGCCTCCCCGTGGGGCTCCGGGCAGCGCAGCATTTCCGTCAGCTCGATGTGCACGGCGGGATCAGCCTCGGGCAGTGTACACGGTGGGCATGAGGCGGATCTCGGTGACGTCCACACGCGCGGGCTGGGCGACCGCGTAGCGCACGGCCGCCGCCACATCCTCCGCCCGCATCATGTCCCGGCGCTTGGTGAAGCCCGGCTTGGCGTCCGGGTCGACGGCATCCCAGATCGGGGTATCCACGGGGCCCGGCGAGACGAGCGTGGTGCGCACGCCCGTGCGCAACAGCTCGGCGCGCAGGACTTCGTGCATCCCTCGGAGGCCGTACTTGCTCGCCGCGTAGGCCGTGGAGCCGGTGTAGGCCACGTGGTCAGAGACGGAGCCGATGGTCACGAGGTGCCCGCTGCCGCGACGTACCAGGTGCGGGACAAACGTGCGAGCGATCAGAAACGGACCGGTCAGATTCACGGAGATCGTCCGGGCGAAGTCGTCCGGCGTGGTGTCGGCGACCGGCTTGATGAAAAAGATCCCGGCGTTGTTGACGACGACGTCGGGGACCCCACGCTCGGCGAGGATCCGGGCCGCGGCACGCGCCACGGCGGCGGGGTCTGTGACGTCACAGGGGAGATCGGTGCGCCGGCCCGCCGAGGCCTCGACGAGGCTGCGCGCCAGCCGGACCACGTGCGCGCCGGCCGCCTGCAGCTCCTCCGCCACCGCCAGCCCGATGCCGCGCGAGGCGCCGGTGACGACGGCCAGCTTGCCGAGGAGCGGCGCGTCGCTCACTCCCGGCCCCGGCCGCTGTGCACCAGCCGCAGGAACTCGTCGCGCGTTTTCGCGTCCTGGAGCAGGGCTCCCCGGAGCGCGCTCGTGACGGTCTTGGAGTTCTGCTTCTCGACGCCGCGCATCATCATGCAGAGGTGGTAGGCCTCGATCACCACGCCCACACCGCGGGGATCGAGCACCTCCATCAGCGCGTCCGCCACCTGGTCGGTGAGGCGCTCCTGGACCTGGAGCCGGCGCGCGAACACCTCGATGACGCGCGGAATCTTCGAGAGGCCGACCAGCCGGCCGTTGGGCAGGTAGGCGACATGGGCCCGACCAAAGAAGGGCAGCAGGTGGTGCTCGCACAGCGAGTAGATCTCGATGTCCCGGACGCAGACGAGGTTCTCGTGCCGCTCGCTGTACAGGGCGTCGCCGATCACGTCCGCGACCGCCATGTGGTAGCCGCGCGTGAGCCACTTGAGGGAGGCCTCGACCCGGGTCGGCGTCTGGCGCAACCCCTCGCGCGTGGGATCGTCGCCCAGCTGTGCCAGCATCTCCCGCACCAGCGTCTCGAACGGCGTGCGCGTTCCGGCTGCGGGCGTCGGAGGCAACGGCTCCACGTGCTCGTCATGAAAGCCGTGCAGGCTCGCGGACTTGATCTTGTCTCGTCCCATGCTTGTTGGGCCTCCGGCGCAGGACTATCTTCGGCGCTCGTGAAGCTAAAGTTACTCGCTTTCCTGGCGACGGCGGGAGGCTCGGCGGCGTCCGCGCTGTGGACGTTTCCGAGCATCCTCGGGTCCGCGTTCCTCGTCGCCTGGGGCGCGGAAGCCGCGCAGTTCCTGATCTCTCAGGGCCTCGCGCTGGCGATCCTCGCGTGGCTGCAGACGCTGCCGGAGTTCGCCGTCGAGGCCGTGATCGCGTGGGAGGCGGGGCGGGACCCCGACCGGGCCCACCTCGCCATCGCGAACCTCACCGGGGCGATCCGGCTGCTGCTCGGCCTCGGCTGGCCGATGATCTACTTCGTGTTCGCGGCCGCGGGTCGCAGGTCCGCCGCGCGACGCTTCCCCACGATCCGCCTGCACCGCGAGCACGCCGCCGAGATCGTCGGACTCGTCCCGCCGCTCCTCTACTTCGCGGTCATTCTCCTGAAACACCGCTTCGGCTGGGTGGACGCCGTCGTGCTCATCGCCCTCTACCTCACCTACCTGTGGGTGCTGTTCCGCAACCCGCCCCACGGAGTCGAGAATCTGTCCGACGCGCCCGCCGTGTCTCGCTGGGCATACCGCCAGACTGGCTGGCGCCGGCCCGCGGTCATCATCGGGTTGTTCGGGGCCGGGGGCGCGCTCCTCTACGTGACGGCCCACCCGTTTCTCGAGTCGATGCTCGCCGTGGCGGGACTGCTCGGCGTCAGCCAGTTCGTGCTGGTGCAGTGGGTGGCGCCGTTTCTATCGGAGTTCCCGGAGAAGGTCTCGGCATTCTACTGGGCGCGACGGGTCACCCACGCCCCCATGGCTCTCATGAACCTGGTGTCGAGCAACATCAACCAGTGGACCGTCCTCGCCGCCATGATCCCGCTCGTGTACGGCTATTCCCATCTCCGCCATCACGGGGTGTGGCTCGACTTCCACTTCGACGACGCGCAGCGGCTCGAGCTCCTGCTCACGCTGTTCCAGACCGGGCTGGGGATGCTGGTGCTCGCCAAGATGGAATTCGGTGCGCTCGACGCGGCCATCCTGTTCGTGCTCTGGCTGGCCCAGTTCCTCCGCCCCAGCTTGCGTGACGAGGTGACGATCGTGTACGGCGCGTGGATGGCGATCCTCGTCATCGGATTCGCAGTCGGACGCATGCCGCTGCTGGCGCCGAAGTATTTCTGGGAGACGCTCCGAAAACACGATCGGCCGGCACCGCTGTAACGCGGCCCGGCCGACCGGTACGTCAGGAACGGAGAGGATTATTGAAGCCCGAAAGTAATGACTGGTCCCTCACCATGGCGTCTGCCTTCCCCCCGAGGGGGCATGACATCGGTCACAGTATCTGGGTCCACGATCGAGCCTGTTGGCTCAATAATTCTTCTCCCCGGCCCTGAACTACAATACTACGTGGACCGGAGACGTCAAGCAGGGGCGTTTACACCGGACCGTCACGCGAAAAACGGGGGAGTGCCGTGAACTTGACGCTGGTGGGCGCCATCGTATTGCTCGCGACCTGGGCCGCGCTGGTCTTCGTCGCGCACGTGGGAAGCGGGCCGGTACAGCTCTTGTACGCGGCCGCCGCGATCCTGTTCGCGCGCCGCATCATCGCCGGCGCGCCGAAGTTCCTGTCCTGACGGACCGATCTCCCGGGGCTACTTCGAGCCGAACGTCACACCGACGATCACCGGAAGGAACTTCGTCGCCCCGCCCGCGGTCTGGACGCTGGCGTAGCGGCCTTCGGCGAAGAAGCGCGCCGGACCGATGCCGATTTTCAGCCCCGCGCCGTACGGCTTCACCAGCGGGGCTCGTGTCATGAAGCCGCCTCCTGCGGGAGATTTTCGGTCGAATTGCGCGCTTCATGATCGATGATTCGCTCGCCACGCGCAAGCACGCGGGGCCCCCGCGGGAGTCGACCGGTTACAACGTCGCCTTGAAGAGCAGCCGGTTGGGGGTGCCGTTCCCGTTGCCGGTGATCACTCCCGTCGTGGCGTTCGCAATGATCCAGTTCGCAACCGTCGCGGACGGCTGGTCGCCGTTCGTGGCCTTATAGAGCGCCGCGACCCCGACGACGTGCGGTGTGGCCATCGACGTGCCGCTGAGCGTCATGGTCGTACCGGCCAGGAAGGTCGACTTGATCGACGAGCCCGGCGCGTAGGCCTCGACGCACGTGCCCCAATTGGAGTACGACGCTTTGGCGTCGGTCTTCACCGACGCGGCCACCGTGAAGACGCTGGGAGCACCCGACGGTGACTCGGTGCACGCGTCGACGTTGTCGTTTCCCGCCGCGACCGCGAGGAACACGCCCGAGTTGTAGAGATTCGTAACCGCCTGGTCGAGTGCCGACGACTTGCCGCCGCCGAGCGACATGTTCGCTACGGCGGGGTTGATGTGGTTCGCCGTCACCCAGTCGACGCCCGCGATCACGTCGGAGTTGAGGCCGAGGCCGGCGCAGCTCAGCACGCGGACCCCGTGCAGCGACACCGACTTGGCGACGCCGTACGTGGCCGCGCCGATCGTCCCCGCGACGTGTGTCCCGTGGCCGTTACAGTCCTCGCCCGTCGCGCCCAAGGCATCGTAGACGTTGTTCGCCCGCCCGCCGAACTCGGGGTGCAGGGTCCAGATGCCCGTGTCGATGATGTAAGCGTGGACGCCCGCGCCCGTCGCCGTGTAGCTGTACGTGCCGGACAGCGGCAGCGCGCCCTGATCGATGCGGTCGAGCCCCCACGGATCGCCGTTGGCGTCCATCGACTGCGTCACGTCGGCTCTCATCACCTGGTCGGCTTCCACGTACGACACGGCTGGGTTGCCGCGCACCAGATCGACGCCGATGGCCGGGAGGCTGGCCGAGAAGCCTTTGAGCGCGCTGGTATAGACGTGCAGCAGCGATCCGCCGGCGCGCGTCACGAGCTGTCGCGCCAGGGCGGTGGGGTCGGCGACGGCGTCGTGAAACACCACGATGTACTGCCCGGGCACCGTCGAGCCGCTCGCGGCGCGCTCCGGTGAGCTCGGCTGAGCCGGATTGGATGCAACCTGGCAGCCGGCCAGAACCGCCAGGATCGTGACCGCGACTGCCCCTGCGCGCCCTTGCATGGTGCCCTCGGTGGTGGGTGCTCGCTACACGGTGGGGGCAAATTCCATTCCGAGCGTTGCAGCAGCGACGCAGGGATGCCGGACCGCAAAGCTCTTCTGCAAGTGGGGCGTGCACGCACGCCACGATGTGGCACGCGGGCGACGACGTCAGCCGGCCGTGAGCACCAGCGTCACAATGCCCCACGCGAGCGTGAGCAGCGTCACCGGCACGCCCACCCGCGCGTATTCGCCGAACCCGATCCGCACGCCACGTGTCTCGGCCTTTTCCGCCACGATCAGGTTCGCCATCGAGCCGATGAGGA
>Ga0209805_1000132_pt1 | contig 41651 bp, 27 predicted proteins | sample GraSoiAngelo_148_FD_185905 | JGI IMG/M metagenome (GOLD analysis project Ga0209805, IMG submission 185905) | Grasslands soil microbial communities from the Angelo Coastal Reserve, California, USA - 14_1009_09_20cm (SPAdes) (version 2) | ecosystem: Environmental > Terrestrial > Soil > Grasslands ...
AGCTCGGCATCTCCGAGCATACCGTCAAGACCCATCTCGCGGCGATCTACGAAAAACTCGAGGCCTCGAACCGGGCGGAAGCGGTGGCAACGGGACTGCGGCGAGGCTTGATTTTGCTATGACCCGTTTCAGCCGTCGACGGTGCGGCCATCACCGCGACGTCGCTCGCTTCCATCCCGTCGCCCGCATCACCCAGTTCACCGGCCACGGGAAGACCGCCCACAGGATAGCGGTCAACCGATATCTGAGGCCCATCCCCACTTCGCGCTTGTTCCGCTCAATTCCGCGCACGATCGCCGCAGCGAGCTGTTGGGTCGTCAGCGTGGGGTAGAGTCGCGCGGCCTTCGGCACCCGCTCCGCCGTCCCGGGATTGTGCTCGTAGTAACCGGTTCCGGAGACCAGGCCCGGGGCGACCAGTGTCACGCCAACGCCGGTGCCGTGCAAGTCCTGCCGGAGCGCTTCCGTGAACCCCCGCATCGCCCAGCGCGCGGCGGTGTACCCGGTCATGCCGGGCACGGCGAAGAACGCCGCGACCGACGAGACATTGACGATGTGGCCCCGCCCCCGACGGATCATGTCAGGGAGGAACGCCCTCGTGAGGTTGAACGCGCCCAGGTACGGAACGGCGATCATCTGCGCGGCCTCCGCGGGACTGGTCTCCTCGGTGAAGAGCGGGCGCCCAGCTCCCGCGCTGTTCACCAGGATGTCCGGCGTGCCGCTCTCCGCCTTGATCGCGCTCGCTGCTTGTTGCACCGCCGGGGCATCGGCGAGGTCGACGGAGTGAACCTTCGCCGAGCCCCCAGCGTCGGTGATCTCTCGGGCGACGCGGTCGAGGGCTTCTCGAGTGCGGGCGAGCAAGAGCACCCGTGCGCCTTCACGCGCGAGCTCACGGGCTGTCGCCGCCCCGATGCCGCTCGACGCGCCCGTCACGAGTGCCAGGGTTCCAGTGACCTTCATACGCCCAGCCCGCCTCGACCAGCCCAATGTTATCGGGGCGGGTCGGTCACGGCCATGGCGGTCACCAGTCTGCGATTGTCGCGGACTCGGTGTGTTGCAGGATCTACGGCTGGGCTACCGGGTGGGAAAGCGTCGTAGCGACAGGAGTCGCTGCGATGCTTCCCGGTATGAGAACAGGCCCGGCAGGAATCGAACCTGCAACCCCCGGTTTTGGAGACCGGTGCTCTACCAATTGAGCTACGGACCTAGGGATTGACGCTGCCGGAAGTTACTGCGTTCCACCCGGCCGCGGCACCCTCCCAACCCCCTTCCTGTCAAGCGGTTGACTCGAAACCCCTCCGCGTTGCTCGGGCAGTGCTCGCCTCTCCTTACGTTGGGTCGCGTCGGATGCGGACCACACCAACGCAACCCACGCACCGGGCGGTGCGACAACCAAGGAGACGACCATGTCAAACAAGACCCTGCTGCTCACGATTGGCGCGCTGGCCCTCGCCGCCTGCGATAGCCCGACCGCGCCCAAGACCGTCCGTCTCGAAGCCATGGTGCTGCGGCCGCCCCCGCCGATCGTGCGTCTGGCGGAATGGATTGTCTTCACGAGCGCACGCGCCGGCGCCCCCGGCTACAACGACATCTACCGTATGAACCAGGACGGTAGCGGGGTCGTCCGCCTGACCAATAGCCCGGGATATGACGCCGAGCCGTCCTTGTCGCGCGACGGGTCTAAAGTCGCCTTCGTGAGCTTTCGCGAGGGCACCTACTGTTGTGGCATCTACGTCATGAACGCGTCGGACGGCGGCGGACTCGTCCACCTCCCTCCCGGACGCGCTCCAGCCTGGTCGCCCGACGGGTCGAAAATCGCGTTCACGCGTGACGGCATCTACGTCATGAACGCGACGGACGGCAGCGGACTCGTCCACCTCTCGACCTCGGGCAATGATGGCGCCCCTGCTTGGTCGCCCGACGGGTCGAAGATCGCGTTCTCGAGCACGCGCGACGGCAACCACGAGATTTACGTCATGAACGCGACGGACGGCAGCGGACTCGTCCGCCTCACGAACGACGCGCTGTGGGATGACCACCCCGCCTGGTCGCCCGACGGGTCGAAGATCGCGTTCTCGAAGTACTCCGCGATCTATGTCATGAACGCGACGGACGGCAGCGGACTCGTCCGCCTCACGACTGGCTGGGACGACGATCCCGCCTGGTCGCCCGACGGGTCGCAGATCGCGTTCACGCGCCGGACCGACGACGGCAACTCCGACCTCTATGTCATGACCGCGTCGGATGGGAGCGGAATCGTGCGCCTGACCACTGACCCCGCCTTTGATGGCGAGGCCAGCTGGGCCCGGCGTCACTTCTAGGGCGTTCGGCTTCGGGACCCCCGACGATCCGTGGTGAGACAGCGCCGCGCTCCCGCGCGGCGCTGCTTGCGGCTAGGTGGCCACTCGCACGCGCAGCTCGGCAAGGGCGCGGCGGCCCGTCTCGTCATCCGGTTGCAGCGTGCGCTCCGCCACGCCGAGTGCCCGGCGCGCCGCGCGCGGGGCGGATTCGGCGAGCGCCGCTTGTGCGGCGGCCACCGCTGCCGCGAAGGCGGCGGCAGCCGGTCCCGTTCGCGCCATCAGCTCCGCCCGCAACAGACGCGATTCCAGGTCGGGGCGCGAAGCCAAGGCCGCCGCGGCACGCGCCCGCAGCGCGCGCCGCTCGCCGGGCAACAGCCGCTCCCCGCGCACGACTTCGGCGATGAGCGGCGCGGCGAAGCGATAGCGCTCTCCGTCGAAGCCGAGCAGGCCGTGGTGCTCGAGCACGGCGAGCAGCTGCTCGATGCGCTCGGGCGCGAGAGCGGTGAGCGCGGCGATGAGCTCCGGGTCCACCGCGAGCGCGCCGATGCTCGCCGCGCGCAGCACCTGGAGGCTCGCCGCGTCCAGCTCCGCGACCCGGGCCAGCACCGCCTGGCGCGCCAGGCTCGGGACCGACATCGGGAGCGGCTCCTCGATGGTGACGCCCGGACGGGGCCAGGTGAGCGCCTCCGCGCGCAGGACCGCGGTCTTCTCGAGCCCCTGCAACATGGTGACGATCAGAAACGGGTTCCCGCTCGTCTCGAAGAAGACGCGACGGGCCAGGCGATCGAGATCCGCCGGGTTCACACACCAGGCGCTGCCGCGCAGGACGAGCTCCCGCGTCTCGGCCGCGGAGAGGGGCTCGAGCTGCACCACCTGGCCCGGCAGTCTTCCCGCGCGTCCGACGTCGCTCCGCAGGCGAACCAGCGCGCGCGAGGGCTCCTGGAACGTCGTGCGCGCGCTCAGCACGAGCAGCAACGGCCGCCCGGCGACCTGCGGCATCGCGCCACCCAGCGCCTCGATGCTGGCGCCGTCCGCGCAGTGCGCCTCGTCCACGGCCAGCGCTACGGGTTGCTCCTCGGCGAGCGCCCGCAGCAGCGACGCCAGGGCAGCCGCCACCTCCCCGTGGTCGGCGGGTGCGCGCGATGCGACGCCCGGGAACGCTTCGGGCGCCAGGGTCGCGAGCGCGGCGAGTGCGCCGGGCTCGGCGGCGGCGCTGCCCGGCGCGCGCGGCAGGCCCGCGCGCAACAGCGTGCGGAGCGTGCTCCAGGGCGCGTCGCGGTCGCTCTCGAGCGGCGTGGCGACCGCCGCCACCGCGCCCCGGAGCGCGAAGCGGTCCACGCACTCGGTCAGAAGCCGGGTCTTGCCCGTCCCCGGGTCACCGGTGATCACAAGGGTCTGCGGGCCCCGCTGTAACGCCTCGGCGACCAGCCTGAACGCCTCCCCATGCGCTCGCTCCTGGCCCACGAGCGGCGGCCCCGTTTCGTTGAGCGGCCGCGCATGCCGGCGCCAGCGCTGCCCCCGGATGCGGTCGGCGAGCGCCGCCAGCTCGCGGCCCGGTTGCTCGCCCAGTGCCGCCAGCCGGGCGACGAATTCGTGGAAGGCCGCGAGCGCCCCGGCGCTATCCCCGCTCAGCGCGCAGCTGCGCATCAAGAGCTGCACGGCCGGCTCGGCGTACGGCTGCAGGGCCAGCGCGCGACGGGCCGACGCGCTCGCATCGGACTCGCGCGCTGCGGCGAGCGCCTCCTCACCGGCGGCGACCAGCGCGGCGGCCGCCCGCGCGCGATACCGGTCCCGCTCCTGTGCGACCCACTCCTCAAACGCGGGCGCGCCCTCCACGGCGAAGCCCTCGAGAAAATCGCCCTCCACGAGCCGGGCAGCAGCGGCCGGGCTGCGCTCCACCAGCGCGTCGAACCGCAGCGCATCCACCGCGAGTGCGTCGTCGCGCAGCAGGATCGAGTCGCCATCGGACCCGAGGCGCGACTCACCGACATGCGCCCGCAGCCGCCGGATCGCTTCGTTGAGCGAGTGGCGCGCCCGCGCATCGCCGGTCTCGGGCCAGAGCACTCCCACCAGGTGCGCCCGGGTCCGTCTGCGATTGGGAGAAAGGGCGAGGTAGACGAGCAACGCGAGGTGCTTGCGACGCAACACCTCGGGCGGCGCCGGGCCGCCGGCGAGGCGCGCGGTCGGCACCCCGAAGCACTGGAGCTCCAGGGGGGGCAGTTCGGACATTGGGAAGAAACTAGACGCTCAGGCGCACAGACGCAGCAGACGCGCAGGTGAGAACAGCTAGTAGTTACATGACTCCCCTCTGATCTCTACATCACTCCTGTGCGTCTGTGCGTCTCTACCTGTTCCCTGTCACCTGGCCTTACAGGGTGGCTGACGGGAATCGAACCCGCAACCTCCGGAGCCACAGTCCGGCGCTCTAACCGATTGAGCTACAGCCACCACGGGCGGTGGCAAATCTAATGGATCGCGCTGGTGGCCAGAAGCGGCCCGCCGATCGCGCCGGGGGATCGCCCCGCGCACGGCTCCGCCTGCTGAGCGTAACAGCGCCGGAACAGGGCGGCAAAGTCCGCCGCGTAGGGCTCGCGCAGCATCGTATCGTTGTCGCAGCCGGGGGGCCCGACGAACTCGTCGGTACACCGCGCCAGCGACGCCCACAGCAGCGTCGCGGAGGGCAGCCACCGCTCGGACGGCAGGAAGAGGCTCAGCCGGCCCGCGAACGGCGCGGGCCGGTAGCCCCGTATCGCCGCAACGGTGGCGCGCTCGACCGCGGCGCGTCGCACCAGCACGGGATCGAGCGCGGCCGCGCGCGCGGCGTCTCGCCGCTCCTTGCGCTGCCGCATGCGCTCGGCGACGTAGCGGCCGAGCTCCCGCGGCGACCAGAGCGCGCGGGCGTGCGCGCCGACGCGGGTCAGCTGCTGGCGCAGGCGCCACCCGAGCTGCGACGGCAAGCGGTACCACGTCGGGTCGGGGCTGCCGAACAGCGCCACGAAGCGCACGCTCGCGCCGCCCTGCAGCAGCTGTCGCCCCAGCTCGAATGCCACGGTGCCGCCCGCGCAGAAGCCGGCGACGATATAGGGACCCCTCGGCTGGAACGCCCGGATCTGGTCGGCGAAGTACGCTGCGAGGTCCTCCACCCGCGTGAGCGGCGTGCTTCGACCGTCGAGCCCCGGGGGCTCGAGGCCGAAGAACGGCTGGTCGTCGCCCAGCTGTTGCGCCAGGGCGCGGTAGCAGAACACGTCGCCGTTGTGCCCGGCTACGGCGAACACGGGAGTGCGCGTGCCGCGCCGCTCGAGCGGCACGATCGCGCGCTGCTGTCGCGCAAGCGCCTCGCCCGAGCGCAGCAGCTCCAGGATCTCGCCCTTGTGTTTTTGCAGACGATCGCGCAGCTGGGGCGTCAGCACACCCGGCGGCGCCGTGCACCGCAGGCGATCGCCCTCGGCGTAGAGGTGTACGCCGCGGCCACGCAGCTCGGCGAGGAAACTCTGCAGCCTCATAGCTCGATCTCCTCGCGCTGCCGCGCGACCTCGATCGGTGTCTTGCGCCGGCTCGACCACATCACGGCGTCGATGGCGTCCGCCAGCTGCGCCACACTGGGGCATTCGAAGAGACTGCGGAGCGGCAGGTCGACGCCCGACGCGGCCCGTAGCTGCGACATCAGGCGGGCCGCCATGAGCGAATGGCCGCCCAGATCGAAGAAGCTGTCGCCGACCCCGAAATCCGCCCGCTCCAGAACGCCCGAGAACACGCCCATCACCATCTCTTCCGTCGGAGTGCGAGGCGCCACCGCGGCCACGCGCGCCGCCGCCCCCGTTGCCAGGGCGGGTGCCGGCAACGCCCTGCGGTCGAGCTTGCCGTTCGCGGTACGCGGTAGGACGTCCAGGCGGACGAACTGGGCGGGCACCATGTACTCAGGGCAGGCGCCGCGGATCAGGGCGCGCAGCTGGTCGACCAGATCGGCCGGCGGACGCTCGGCGACGAAGTACGCGACAAGCTGCTTGTCGCCCCCCGCCTCTTCGCGCGCAATGACCACGGCCTCGCCGACCGCCGGGTGCCGCTTGATGACCGCCTCGATTTCCCCGGGCTCGATCCGGAAGCCCCGGACCTTCACCTGGTGGTCAATCCGCCCCAGCCACTCCAGACGCCCCTCGGGGAGCCAGCGCGCCAAGTCGCCCGTGCGGTACAAACGCGCGTCCGGTGCGAACGGACTCGGGACGAAGCGCTCCCGGGTCAGCTCATCGCGACGCAGGTAACCGCGCGCCACGCCGTCGCCGCCGATGTACAGCTCACCCGCCACGCCGGGAGGCGTGGCCTGACGATTGGCGTCGAGCACGAAAACCTGCGTATTGGCGATCGGCCGGCCGATGGACACCGGGCCGTCCGAGTACGTCACGCGCTGGATGGTCGACCAGATCGTGGTCTCCGTCGGCCCGTACATGTTCCACAGCTCGGCGCAGCGCGGCAGCAGCGCCCGCGCCAGGTCCGGAGGCAGGGCTTCGCCGCCGCACAAGACCTTGAGGTTCGGCGAGCCGCTCCATCCGGCGGCGACCAGCGCACGCCACAGCGCCGGCGTCGCCTGCATCACGGTGCACGCGGAGTCCCGCATCAGGTCCATCAGGCGTCGGGGGTCGAGGGTGTCGTCGCGGCTGGCGATCACCACCCGCCCGCCGCTGATCAGCGGCAGGAACAGCTCGAGGCCGGCGATATCGAACGACAGGGTGGTCACGGCGAGGATCGTGTCCGCCGCGGTGAAGCCCGGCGTCCGCTGCATCGACAGCAGGAAATTCACCACGCCCGAGTGGGGGATTTCCACGCCCTTGGGCTTGCCCGTCGAGCCGGACGTGTAGAGCACGTAGGCGAGGTTGTGCGGCTCGGGATTCGACGCACCCGCGTGAGCGCTGCCCGGAGTCGCCCCGGCCAGTCCGCCACCCTCGAGCCGGACGACGCGAGGAGCACGCAGCGACAGCGCCTGGTCCAGCCCCCGGTGCGTGACCAGCACGCTCATCCCGCTGTCCTCGACGATGCCGGCGAGGCGCTCGGCGGGGAACGCCGGGTCGAGCGGCACGTACGCCCCGCCCGCTTTGAGAATGCCCAGCAGCGCCACCACCATGTCGAGCGACCGCTCGACCAGCAGCCCGACGAGCACGTCGGGCCCGACCCCCTGCCCTCGCAGCTCGGCGGCGAGCCGGCCGGCGCGGCGGTCGAGCTCGCCGTAGGTCAGGTGCTCCTGTCCGCACACCACGCCAACCTGGTTTGACCGCTGCCGCACCTGTCGCTCGATCAGCTGGTGCAAACACAGGTCCGTCGCGGGGTCCACCACCGTCGTGTCGTTCCACTCGACCAGCACCTGCCGGCGCTCGACGTCGTTGAGCAGGGGCAGCATGGAGACGCGCTGATCGGGATCGCCGGCCATCGCTTCGAGCAGTGTTGCGTAGTGCCCGCACAGGCGCCGGATCGTGGCCGCCTCGAACAGATCGGTGTTGTACTCGATCATCCCCTCGAGACCGTTTTGCGTCTCGGAGAGGAGCAGCGTCAAGTCGAACTTGGCGGTTCCGGTCTCGAGCTCCCGGTTGCCCGACACCTTCGATACCTGCGACACCCCTTCGGGGTTGTGGAGCACGAACATCACCTGAAACAGCGGCGTGCGACTCGCGTCCCGGTTCGGCGCCAGGGCCGCGACGAGGCGCTCGAAGGGGAGGTCCGGGTGCGCGTAGGCGCCGAGCGCCCGCTCGCGCACCTGTCGCACCAGCGCACGGCAGGTCAACCCGTCGGTGAACCGCGAACGCAGCACGACGGTATTGAGGAAGCACCCGACCAGTCGTTCCGTCTCGCTCCGCGTGCGGCCGGAGATGGGGGTCCCGACGAGGAGATCGTCCTGACCGGTGTAGCGGTGCAGCAAGGCCGCAAACCCGGCCTCGAGTGTCATGAACAGCGTGGCCTGCTCCTGCCGTCCCAGGGCTTTCACCCGGTCCAACAGCGGTCGCGGCAGCGCGAAGCCCTCGGTCGCGCCCCGGAAGCTCTGCACCGCCGGACGCGGCTTGTCCGTGGGCAGGTCGAGGACGAGTTCGGCTCCCGCCAGCTCCTCCCCCCAGTACGCGATCTCCCGCGCGAGCGCGGGTCCCTGGAGCCAGGCGCGCTGCCAGCAGGCGAAGTCGGCGTATTGAATCGGCAGCTCGGGCAGCGGAGCGCGCCGCCCATGGGCAAACGCTTCATAGTGCTGGCGGATCTCCTGGTGAATCAGTTCCATCGACCACTCGTCGGCGACGATGTGGTGAATGGTGAGCAGCAGCCGGTGTTCCCCGTCCGAGAAATGGACCACGGTCGCGCGAAACAGCGGGGCGCGGGACAAGTCGAACGGCTTGCGCCCATCCTCGCGCACCACGCGCATCCATGCCCGCTCCCGCTCCAGGGGCGGCAGCGCGCGGACGTCGAGCTCCACGGGCGGCACGTCGATCGTCGGCGCGACGACCTGCATCGGGTGCCCGTCGCGCTGGGGGAAGCCGGTGCGCAGGACGTCATGACGGCGCGCCAGCTCGTTCATCGCCCGCCGCATCGCGTCCGCATGGTACGTCCCACTCAGGCCGATCACGTCGACGATGTTGTAGACGGGACTGCCCGGCGCCAGCTGATCCAGGAACCAGAGCTGCTCCTGGGCGAACGAGAGCGCGCACGCTCCGTCCTCGGTACGCCGCACGATACGCGGCGCGTTGCCCCGCGAGCCCTTGGCGTCGGCCAGGACGGCCGTCAGGTCCCCGATGGTCGGGTTCTCGAACAAAGTCCGCGTCTGCAGGTCCACGCCGAACACGTCGCGGATCCGGGCCACGGCCCGGATCGCGAGCAGCGAGTCCCCGCCCAGATCGAAGAAGTCGTCCTTGCGATCGACCTGCTCCACCTTCAAGAGCTCGGCCCAAATGGCGGCGACGGCCTGCTCGGTCTCGGTGAGCGGCGGTGCCACGTCGCGGGCCGGCTGCGTGCGCTCGAACGAGACCGCCGGAAGCGCCTGGCGGTCCACCTTCCCATTCGCCGTCAGGGGGAGCTTGTCCATCAGCACGAAGGCCGAGGGGATCATGTACTGCGGCAACCGGGCTTGCAGGTACTTGCGCAGCGACGCGGGTGTCAGGATTTCTCCGTCGGTGGGCAGTTCCGCGCGCGCATACGCGTCGGGGGGTTGGTGTCGGATCAGTCCACCCCGCTCGGGCGTTGGCCGGACGGCGTACACGTAACACAGCTCGGTGTGTCGCAGCAGCGGGTCCTGCTCGACCAGCACCTCGAAACCGTGGCGCTCGAGCAGGAGCGTGATCGGCTCCACGTGGTCGCGCTGATCCACCTCGATGACCGCCTGCCGGATCTTGGGCCAATCTTCGGGATCGAGCCCGCGCAGCACGTCCAGCTCGCTCTTTTCGACGTTGACCTTGAGCAGATCGATGCGCTCGATGCCCTCCTCCGCGACGAGGCTCGAGAGGGTTCGCAGCCGGGCGGAGACCGTCCTGGCCCGGAGACGGTCATCGATGACCTCGCCCACGTCCGCGACGAAGCGCTCGTCGTCCGGAGCCGCCACCTGCTGATTGAGCACGTAGCGCTTGACCATCTCGCGCTCCGTCGCCGCGTCGGCGTAGAACCCCGAGAGGAGCGACAAGCCCTCGAACCACGTGAGGTCGGCCGACCCGCTTTCGCGGGACAACCCGAGCGGCAGGCACCGCACACCCGCGCCCCAGGCGGCCGCGTTCGCCTCGAGGCACGCGAAGGCGGCGGGGTTCGGCTCGCAGGCGACGATGCGGAGGTTTCGGGCCAGCCGGCTCGCGAACACGGTGAACAGCCCGATGTTGGCGCCCACGTCCACGATACAGTCGCCGTCACGGATCGTGACGCCGTGCCGCAGGTACGCCTGCTGCACGAAGATCTCGTTGTAGATGTACTCCGTCTCGTTCCGGTTCAGGTGCGCCACGGGCGAGCCGTCGGGCAACACGTACGGTGCCTGCCACTCCCACAGGGCCTGGTTCGGCCGGTGGGGCACCACGTACGCGACGACGTGCTTGGCGCCGGCCGCATCGTCGTAGGCCCGCACGACGGCGTCGCGCACGCCGCGCTGGGCGCGCAGCGTGCCTTCGATCTCCCCGAGCTCGACCCGATAGCCGTGCAGCTTGATCTGGTCGTCGACCCGACCGCAGAACTCGAAGCTGCCGTCCGGCAGGGCCCGCGCCAGGTCGCCGGTACGATAGAGGCGCTCCCCAGAACCCGACGAACCCGAGCCGAACGGATCCGGGATGAACTTCTCGGCGGTGAGATCCGGGCGGCCGAGATAACCCCGCGCCACCCCACTGCCGCCGATATGCAGCTCGCCCTGCTCGCCCAGCGGCGTGGGCCGCCCACTCGCATCGAGGATGTGCACTCGGCTGTTGGGCAGGGGGCTGCCGAGCGGGAGCGTGCCGGACTGCGTGACCGGCAACTCGGAGCCGACCTTGTACGTCAACACTCCGACGGTGGTCTCGGTTGGACCATAGTGATTGTAGATCTCGCAGCTCGGTGCCAAGGCCCGCAGTCGGGCGATCCAGTCCACCCGCGACGCCTCGCCGCCCAGGATGAGGCGCGCCCGGGGCATGACGGATTCCGGACGAGGGCCGGTCTGCAAGGCGGCGAGATGCGAGGGCACGATCTTCAGGACGTCGATACGCTCACGCTGGAAGTATTCCGCGAGCAGCGCCTGGTTCTCGGCCCGCTGTTGCGAGACGACATGCAGACAGCCGCCGGTGACGAGCGCCGGGAAAACCACCGTGTTGCCGAGATCGGCCGCGATGGTCGACACGGTCGCGTGATTCATGCCCGGCTCGAGTCGCAGGCGCTCCGCGACGCCCAGGACGTAGTTGACGATGTTGCGATGCGCGATGCAGACGCCCTTGGGGCGGCCTGTGGAGCCGCTGGTATAGATCACATACGCGAGATGACCCGGTCGAACCGGGGCCGCCACGGGCGTCGGTGCTTCGTCGCCGGCCCAGTCGAAGGCATCTCCATCCAGGCACACGGCCCGCGCGGTCTCGATCGGGAGACGTGCCAGCAGGCCGGTGTGCGTGAGCGTCACCGCGACGCCGGCATCGGCCAGCATGAAGGCGATCCGCTCCTGCGGGTATCCCGTGTCGATGGGCAGGTACCCGGCACCGGCCTTGAGGATGCCCAGAATGCCCACGACCATGTCCACCGAGCGCTCGACGAACAGGCCGACGAGCGCGTCGGGGCCGACGCCCCGACCTCGCAGGTGGTGCGCGAGCCGTTCGGCGCGCCGGTTCAGCTCGCCGTAGGTCATCCGCTCCTGCTCGAACACCACCGCCACCTGATCCGGCGTGCGACGCGCCTGCGCCTCGATCAACTCATGCAAACAGAGATCCGTCAGAGCGAGCACGCGATCAGCTCCTTCATGATTTCATTGGCGCCCGCGTAAATGCGCTGCACGCGGCTGTCGGCCCACATGCGGGCGATCGGATACTCGGTCATGTATCCGTAGCCGCCGTGCAGCTGCACGCACTCGTCCACGATGCGGCACTGGCAGTCGGTGAGCCAATACTTGGCCATGGCGGCCGTCGTGTCGTCGAGCTGGCCGGTGATGAACCGCTCGATACAGTGGTCGACGAACACCCGGCCGACATGCGCGGCGGTCTTGCATTCAGCCAGCTTGAAGCGGGTGTTCTGCAACTCGATGAGCGGCTTGCCGAAGGCCGTGCGCTGCTTCACGTACTCGGTCGTGACGGCCACCGCCTGCTCCGCCGTCGCGACCGCGACCACGGCCACGCCCAGCCGCTCGTAGGGCAGGCGCTCCATCATCTGATAGAACCCCTTGCCTTCGGCGTCCCCGAGCAGATTCGCCGCCGGGACGCGGGACTCGTCGAAGAAGAGCTCGCACGTGTCCTGGCCGTGCATGCCGATCTTGTCGAGCGACCTGCCGACCCGGTATCCGCGCAGGCCCTTCGTCTCCACCATGATGAGGGAGATGCCCTTCACGCCGGAGGCGCGTGGGTCCGTCTTCACCGCCAGGCACACGAGGCCGGCGAGTGCGCCGTTGGTGATGAACGTCTTGGAGCCGTTGATGACGTAATGGTCGCCGTCGCGCCGGGCCGCGGTCTGGATGCTCCGCAAGTCGGAGCCGGCGCCGGGCTCGCTCATGGCGATGGCCGCCACCAAGTCGCCCCGCGCCATGAGGGGGAGCCAACGGCATTTCTGCTCCTCGCTGCCGTAGGCCAGGATGTAGTGTGCCACGATGCTCTGGATGCCGGATCCGAAATGCACGCCGGCGTGCGCGAGCTCCTCCAACACGACGGCGGCGTGGGCAAAGGTGCCGCCCCCACCGCCGTACGCCTCGGGCAAGTCGGGGAGCAGCATGCCGGTCCCGCCGGCCTTGGTCCACGCTTCCGCGTCCGGACGCTGCTGCTCGCGCCAGCGCGCCTGGTGCGGCACGAACTCCTTCTGGATGAACTGACGGACCGTGGCGCGGAACATCCGCAACTCGTCGTTCATCCACGGCGACTCGTTTGCGACCGTGGCCATTAGCGGTCGTCCTCGATCAGTCGCTCCGTGACCACGGCCGCGACGAACCCCGGCACGGGGAAGAACCCCTCCAGGCGCCAGCGGCACCGATCTCCGGGCACGTCCTCAACCCGGAGGATCCTGGCGGGCTCCCCCGGGGCGAGCGATACGTCGAAGCGATCGAGCGGATGGTACAGGCCGGCTCCCAGCGCCTTGACGAACGCTTCCTTGCGGGTCCAACACTGGAAGAATCCCAGGGCCCGGTCGCCCGGCTCGAGCGCCCGGTACGTGGCGTACTCACGGCGTGAGAAGCAGCGGGCGGCGAGGTCGTCCGCGTCGGGGAGCGCGCGAACCGCCTCCACGTCGACGCCGACTTCCCGCCCGGCGGAGAAAGCGTACACGGCGACATCTTCACAGTGCGACACGTTGAAACGCAGGTCGGAAGCGGCAAACCGACCGGCCAGGGCGGGTTTGCCGCGCGCCCCGGAGGTCAGCGCGACCGATTCGGGCCGCACGTCGAGCCGCGCCGCGAGTAGCTGCCGCAGCAGCGCCCGCGCGACGATGAATCGACTGCGGTCAGGATCGAAAACGAAGCGACGCGCGCGTTCTCGCTCTCGGTCCGAGAGCAGCGTCGCCGATGCAGACACCGCATCGGACCCGACGTCCGGGCGCGCCACAACGACTTCGACGTCGTCGTCGGTGAACGACGCCGCCCGCTGTCGGGCCGCTGGTGCCATCGTGACCATCCGCTCTGCACCTCGCCTGTCGATCAATCCTCCCCCGCACGCCCTCGAGCCCGACCTGCTACAACCCAAAGCCCATCGCACTTCCCGGGCCAGAGACGTTGTGCTGCGTCGGGGCCGCCGCCGTGCGTGTCGTATCTGATTGCCGTACAATTGCATGGAGTGGCGACCAGGGTCGTGGCGTGTGGCGCGGTGCTGCATACGCGCGGCGAGTTCGCCCCAGAGTGGTGCGTTGTCGCTTCGGGAAGTGTTCGGTTCCGGGCTGCAACGGTCAGGCGGGAGGCCAAAAGTGGCCGGCGAGGTTCGGCGGTGCGGGGATCCGCGGGGCCGGCGCGCCGTCGAGCGACGTGATCGGCACGACGCCCCGCACCGCGTTCGTGAGTGAGCCTCAAGCCGCAAGTTGCCTGTCGGGACTCAGTTTCACATGTTGCTTCCCGGCCGCGGACACCGGGATGACCATGCGACTGGCTTTCTCCGATGATGCGTGACGTTTCTGTGCTACGTCACTGCGTGACGTCTTTCTGTGCTACGATTCTGGTCTTGGGCTGCTCCCACGCCCCACCCGCGGACTTCGCTCCTGACCCCGGCCTGGTCGCGCAAGTCAAGGACATCCGGATCGTTACGAGCTACGCCCGCGCCTGCCCGGGCAGCGTGATCGCCGCGACCTACGAGGCGGTCCTGGCGAGCGGCGAGCGCGTGCCGTTCGCGCGGTCGTACGACAAGAAGCATCCGCCGCGCCTGCACGTGGTGTTCCTCGATCGCGAGAGTCCCGATGCGGTGTCGCAGCAAGACGGCGACTGGGTGACGGAGCGCGATCCGCTCGCCACCGTGTCGACCGGCTTCCGGCTTACGGCGACGTTGCGGGCCAATTCCAATGTCACGAGCACCGTGGTGGTCCCGCCCTTTTACGGCTGCATGCCCCACGTGTTCACGTTCTCGGGCGACGAGGGGCGGCCGGGCGAAGCGGGCGACAACGGGCCGGACGTCACGGTGCGACTCGCGCAGGTGCGCTCCCCGTTCTACGACAAGCTGTACGTCGCGGGCATCCAGGTGGGTGTCGCGCCACCTTTCTACATCTTGGGCGATGCGACGAGCGTCGCTCCGGCAGACTGGCTGGTCGTCGAGTCGCGGGGCGGTCGGGGCGGCGCCGGCATCGCGGGCGCCAACGGGACGGACGGTACGGCCGGCGATGCGGGATGCCCCGCGCAGCCGGGCGCGCCGGGGGGCAACGGCGGCAACGGAGGACCGGGCGGCTCCGGCGGGCGGGGCGGCCGGGTCACCGTCGTCGTGCCCGTCGACCAACCGCTCCTCGCCGGACTGGTGGAGGGTCGCAGCCGGGGCGGCGCGGGCGGACCAGGAGGCGCCGGCGGGACCGGCGGTCGGGGCGGCAAGGGCGGCAAGGGGCAGATGGACCAGAGCAATCGCCGCTGTCCCGACGCGGCTGACGGCCCTCCAGGGCGGTCCGGCAGCGCGGGGCCGGCGGCCAACGACGGCGTGCCCGGACCGCGCTCGATCGTCGTGACCGCGCCCACGAGGGATCTGTTCGGCGTGCAGGTACCGCCGGAGCTGGGCGCGCTGCTCGAGCGGCTGCAGCGGAGACCCTGAGCAATTGCGGATTGACGATTGTGGATTGCGGATTGGTGCGGAGGGCGCGCGTTCAAATCCGCAATCCGAAATCCACAATCCGCAATGTCTTATCTCACCACCAGGTGCGAGTACTGCAGGAAGCTTTCGACGACCAGCTCGAATTCATCGCCCGGCATGACGGCCGGGAGCGACGTGGTCCACGGCCGTCGTCCCGCCACGGGATCCGCCACAAGCGTCACGCTCCCCGAGGAGGTGACGAACTCCACCGGCACGGTGAACTCGACCGTGCTGTTGGTGGTGACCAGGCCTAACCGCACCCACGTCGCGCCGCGGGTGAGGTAGATTCTCACGTCCGACCAGTTGCTGTTGGTCACGCGGAGTGTGACGGGCTCGCGGGCGGCGCTCGAGTCCGCGGCAGGCGTGGTCGCGACCGGCCGCTGACGCGCGCACCCCGCCGTCGTGAGGGGAGAAACGACACACCAGGCAGCCGCCAGCAGCGGCACCACCCTCTGGGTCATGGCGTCATAGCCCCGCCTGCAACATAGTGCACCGCACTGGACCCAAACAGGGATCGAAGGGATCGGCATGACCGCGTACGACATCATCATCGTCGGAGCCGGTCACAACGGCCTCGTCACCGCGGCCTATCTCGCGCGCGCCGGCCGGCGCGTGCTGGTGCTCGAGCGGCGCGACGTGGTAGGGGGCGCGTGTGTGACCGAGGAGCTGTGGCCCGGCTTCAAGGTGTCCACCGCCGCCTATGTGAACAGCCTGCTGCGTCCCGAGATCATCCGGGACCTGGAGCTCGCCCGCCACGGATTCGAGCTGTTGCCGCGCAGCCCCTCGTCGTTCACCCCGTTCCCGGACGGCCGGTTCCTCCTGATGGGGCCCGACAAGGAGCTGACCCGCCAGCAGGTCGCCAAGTTCTCCACGCGCGACGCCGAGGCCTTGCCGCGCTACGAGGCGATGCTCGAGCGCGTGGCCGATTTCATCGAGCCCACCCTGCTCGAGACGCCCCCGAACCCGTGGTCGTTCGGTCCCAAGAACCTCGCCCATCTCGCCCGCCTCGGCTGGCGCTTCCTCAAGCTGGGCCGCGACGGCCCGGGCGCGATCGAGATCCTGACGGGCGCGGCGCGGCCGATTCTGGACCGCTGGTTCGAATCGGAAGAGCTCAAGATCGCCCTCGCCACCGACGCCATCATCGGCGCCATGGCCTCACCTTCCATGCCGGGCACGGCATACGTGCTGTTCCACCATGTGATGGGCGAGTGCAACGGCGTGCGGGGCATGTGGGGCTACGTGCGGGGCGGGATGGGCGGCATCACTCAGGCGCTCGCGTCCGCGGCGCGCGCCCACGGGGCCGAGATCCGCGTCAACAGCCCGGTCGCGAAGATCCTCACGCGCCGGGGCCGGGTGAAGGGGGTGGCGCTCGCGAACGGGACCGAGTTCCAGGCCAAGAAGGTCGCGTCCAACGCCGACGCGCACGTGACCTTCCTCCAGCTGCTCGAGGCACGGGAGCTGCCCAACGAGTTCGTCGCCGCCGTGCGCGGCATCGACTACGCCAGCGCCTCGCTCAAGATCAACGTCGCCCTGTCGGAGCTGCCCGACTTCACGGCCGTGAAGGGCAGCGGGCTGCCCCCGAACGGTCACCTGCGCGGGACGATTCACCTCGCGCCCACGCTCGACTACATGGAGCGGGCCTACGACGACGCCAAGTACGGCCGGCCGTCCGTCGATCCGATCCTCGAGTGCACCATCCCGTCGGTCGTGGACACGACGGTGGCGCCCGCCGGCAGGCACGTCATGTCGTTCTTCGTGCAGTACGCGCCGTACCAGCTCAGGAACGGCGGCTGGGACGGGGTCAAGGACCGGTTCGCCGACCGCTGCTTCGACATCCTCAACGAGTACGCGCCCAACTTCAAGCGCGCCGTGATCGATCGGCAGGTGTTGTCACCGCTCGACCTGGAGCGCCGTTTCGGACTCACGGGCGGCAACATCTTTCAGGGCGCCATGACGCTGCCGCAGCTGTTCTTCCTGCGGCCGCTGCCCGGGTACGCCGACTACCGCGCGCCCATCAAAGGGCTGTACCTGTGCGGCTCGGCGACGCACCCGGGCGGCGGCGTGATGGGGGCGTGCGGATACAATGCGGCGCGGGAGATCCTCCGCGACCGCTAGTCGGCCTTCTTCGCCGTGGGCGGCAGCAGCCCGTTCAACCGCAGGTAGATCGCCATCTGGCTGTAGTGGTCCGCCCAGTCGGCGACGGTGATCAACGCGGCCATGCCCTTGGTCTGCTTGTGGCCGCCGAAGAAGTCGACGCTGTCGCCCAGCTGCGTGTCCTGGATCCCGGCCAGCGCGGCCTCGCAGAACTTGAACGAGGCCTTCAGGCCCGCCACGAGCTTGTCCTTGGGATCGGTCCCCGCGAACTTGTCCACGTCGGGCTGCTTCATGCCGGACGCCGCGCTGCAGAGATAGTTGTTCCCTTCCCTGATCAAGTGTGCGACCACGTCCCCGAAGCTCATCTGGGCCGGCGTGGGCTTGTAGCCGTACTTGTCGGCCGGCATCTCCTCCGCGGCGTCCACGATGTTCTTCGTCTGGCGCTGCGCCACGGCCCGGACGCCGTTGGTGACCGGGTTTTGGGCCTGCGCGACGGCGACGACCGTGAGGGGGAGGGTACAGACGGCAAGCAGGGTGGTTCCGAGCCTGGCTCTCATTCTCGAATCTCCTGTGAAGGGCGTAGTGGCGGCCGGCACAATTCTGCATCGGAATGCGCCCCGCGTCCAGGCTACATTAGGCGGATGCGCCCGTCACTCGTCTGCACGATGCTCTGCGGCCTTGTCGTGCCCGCGGTCGCCCAGTCCAATGCCGAGCTGGTCACGAACGACGCCTACACCCGGTCGCACGACTATGACCTCGTGCACCAGCGCATCGAAGTCCGGAACTTCGACTGGGATTCCACGTCGTTCGACGGCCGGGTGACGACGACCCTGGTGGCACTGCGACCCAGCCTCGACTCCGTGATCCTCGACGCCGGTGTGCGGCTCGTATTAGCCCGCATCGCGGACGATCGCGGCGTGACGCTCCGGAGCGAGCGTCACGGAGACACGCTCGTGGTGCACCCCGCGCGGCCCATCGCATTTCACGACACGCTGCGCTTCTCGATCGACTACCACGCCCCGCTGGAGAACGGACAGGGGCTGACGTTCATCCAACCCGAGGGTCAGTCGCATCGACCCCAGCAGATCTGGAGCCAGGGAGAGGACCACAACAATCACTACTGGTTCCCGACCTACGACTTCCCCAACGACAAGATGACCTGGGAGCTCGTCGCGACTGTGCCGCAGCAGTACACCGTCGTGTCGAACGGGAGGCTGGTGGGCGACCGCAAGCTGCCGGGAGCCACGCACAGCGTCACCTGGCGGCAGGACCTGCCGAGCTCCACCTATCTCGTGTCGCTGATCGTCGCGCCGCTCGTGAAGGTGCCGGACCGCTGGCACGGGATTCCGGTGGACTACTACGTCTATCACCCCGACTCCAGTCGCGCCCGGCACCTGTTCGCCGTGACTCCGGACATGATCGACGTGTACGCTCGACTCACCGGCCTCCCATATCCCTGGGCCAAGTACGCCCAGACCACGGTGGCGGATTTTTTCGGCGGAATGGAAAACGTCAGCGCGACGACCCTCGTCGATTGGCTGCCCGACGAGCGGGCGTACCTCGACCGGCCCTGGTATCAGTGGATTCTGATCCCGCACGAGCTCGCCCACCAGTGGTTCGGCGACTACGTCACCACCGAGAACTGGGCGAACATGTGGCTCAACGAGGGGTTCGCCGAGTTCATGCCGGGGCAGTATTGGGCCACGAAGCTCGGCCGCCACGCGGAGGATGATTACTACCTCGACGAGTACCGCCAGTACCTGCTGATCGACGCCCGGCGCCGCATGCCGCTCGCCGCCCTCGGCTCGAACAACATCTATCCCAAGGGCGCGCTGGTGCTCCGCATGCTGCGCGACTACCTGGGCCCGGAGCGGTTCTGGGCCTCGCTGCATCTCTATCTCACGCGCCACGCGCTCGGCAACGCGACCAGCGACGATCTGCGCCAAGCCGTGCTGGACGCGACGGGCGAAAACCTCGACGGGTTCTGGAACGAGTGGATCTATGGCGCGGGGCATCCCGCGTTCACCGTCACCGCGGCATACGACACGGCGGCCCGGACCCTCGCGCTCAGCGTGAAGCAGACCCAGGGCGACAGCGCGGCGCGCGACAGCACCGGTCCGCGCTACCGGACGGCGGCGGTGTTCCACATGCCGCTGAGCATCCGGGTCGGCACGCCCGCGAGTGACGTCGTGCGGAGTGTGCAGCTCACGGCGCGCGAGCAGACCGTCTCGTTTCCGGGGCTCGCCGGCCCGCCCACCATGGTCGTGTTCGACGACGGTAACACGATCCTGAAGGAGCTCACGTTCGATCAACCCACGTCCTGGCTCGCGACCCAGCTCGAGCGCGACGCCGACTTGTGGAACCGCGAATGGGTGATCGAGGAGCTCGCCAAGCGTCCGACCGACGCCACCGCCCTGGCCGCGCTCGCCCGGGCCGCCACGTCGGCCGACTACTTCCTCACCCGAGCCCAGGCCGCGGAGGCGCTGGCGCGCTTCCCCGCGGCGGGCGCCGCGGCACCGCTCGCTACGGCCCTCCGCGATAGCTCCGCGCAGGTGCGCCGCGCGGCCATCACGGCCCTGGGTGGGGTCGGCGGGGCGCGCGCGGCCGAGCTGGCGCGCACGACATGGCGCACCGACGCGAGCTACGAGACGCGGGCCGCCGCGCTCACCGCCCTCGTTGCCGCCGATTCGAGCGCGCGCGACAGCGCCGTGGCGTGGGGCCTCGCCGCGCCCTCGTACCAGAACGTGATCCAGCAAGCGGCGTATCGCGTGATCGCGCAAACGGGAGATACCGGCGCGATCCCGCAGCTCGAGACGCTACTCGGCTCGGACCGCTTCCCCGCCCACGTGCTCGCCGCGCTCGCGGCACGCGGCAGCGCCCATGCGCTCAACGTGCTCGCCGCGCACCTGGACGACGAGCGGGCCCAAGTGCGCCGCTGGACCGTGGAGGCGTTCCAATTCACGCTCCCGCGCGAGCTCGCCATCCCCCGTCTCAAGACCGCCCTGGCCGCGCTGGTCCACCGGGATGCGAAGCAGCGTGTACAAGCGGCGCTCCAGCGGCTCGAAAAGCCGGCGTCGGAGGAAGAGTAGAGGGCTAGGAGGGGGCTGCTTCTCGGCGGGCCGCGCTGCGCCGCGACCAGTAGAGCGGCAGTCCGGCAAGAATCAGCACCGCGCTCATCGCGGCGTCTGCGGGCTGCTCGCGGGCCGTGTTGAACACGAGCCAGAGCGAAAACAAAATGAAGACGATCGGGGTAACCGGGTAGCCCCAGGTCTTGTACGGCCGTGGCAGGTCCGGGGCGCGGCGGCGCAGTCGGATCACCGCCCCGCAGGACATCGCGTAGAACACGAACTCCGCGAGCACCACGTAGGTGAACAGCCGGTTGTAGGAATCCTTCCACGAGGGCTCGGTCGAGATGAGCGTCAGTGCGATCGAAATGAGGCCCTGCACGACCAGTGACGGCATGGGCGTGAGAAATCGCGCGTGGACGCCGCCCAGCCAGCCGGGCAGCAGGCCGTCGCGGGCCATCGCGTACGGGACGCGCGCCGCCGTCAGGACGATCCCGTTGTTCGAGCCGATGGTGGCAATCATGATCGCCGCGGCGACCAGCCCCGCACCCGCACGCCCCAGCGTCACCTGCGCCGCGTCCGAGGCGACGAGCGACGAGCCCGCCATCCTGGCGGGCGACAGTACATAGGCGAAAGACGTCGTGACCAGGCAGTACAGCGCGGCGCCGATGAGCGTCGACAGCACGATGGACCGGGGCACGTTCCGTTCCGGGTCTTTCACCTCGCCCCCGACGTAGGTGACCTCGATCCAGCCGTCGTAGGCCCAGAGCACGGCCACGAGCGCGACCCCGAACGACGCGATCTGACGGCCCAGCGGGGCGTCGGACCAGAGCGGGCCCAGGTTCGCGACGCTCCCCCCCGGCAGCACGAATCCCACGACGATCAGGACGGCGAGCAGGCCCATCTTGGTCAGGGTGAGCACGTTCTGCGTGATGGCCCCGAGCCTGACGCCGAGCGAGTTGAGCACGGTGAGTCCGACGATCGACACGACGGCCGCCGTCTTGATGCCGCCGTCGCCGAGTGGCACGAAGAACCCGAGGTACGTCGCGAACCCGAGCGCGATCGCGGCGATGGACGCCGGGTTGATCACCACGCCGCTGGTCCATCCGTACAGAAATCCCCACGCGGGCCCGTAGGCCTCGCGCAGGTACACGTAGATCCCGCCGGCTTTCGGCATCGCGGCGCCGAGCTCCGCCACCGACAGGGCGCCGAGCAGCGACACGCCGCCGCCCGCGACCCACACGAGAATACTGGGCAGCGAGGCGTGCAGCTCGAGGGCGATGGCGCTCGGGACGATGAAAATGGCCGACGCGATGATCGTCCCGACGTTGATCATGGTCGAGTCGAGCAGCCCGAGCTGTCGCTTGAGCTCGGGCATCAGCGCTTGAGCCAGGCGCGGTAGGCGGTCTTCAGGAGCTTCTGGAAGTGGTAGACGCCCTCCTCGAACCGTACGGAGAAGCGACCTTTGTCGTACGCGCGCGACGTGAGCCCGCGCTGCACGCGCTCGCAGATCTCGGCGTCTTCCTGTTGCACCTTGTCCGAGAAGGCGATGTCGGCCTCGATGCGCCGATGTGCCGCGGGCGACGTCACGTCGTCGTAGTAATAGCGGAAAACCACCTTGCAGCGATCCGGCGCGACGGGGAGCACGACGTTCGACTGCAGGCGGCCCGGCACCACGTTCAGCATCAGGTTGGGAAAGATCTGGTAGTACAAGGCATCGCCGCCGCCCGCCGTGTACACGTTGCGGTCGCCGGTGAGCGGACCGACCTGGACCGAGTACCAGTCGTGCACCTCGGTGACGTAGCCCTCGTAGTCGTACAGCGTGTACAGCTCGGGGTGGACGTAGGGCACGTGGTAGCCTTCGAGATAGTTGTCGACGTACACCTTCCAGTTGGCCCGCACGTCGTAATCGATCCGGCGCGCGAAGCGGAGGGCCCCGAGGCGCGTCGGCGCGATGCGCTCGCGGATGCCCTTCAGGTAGCCCTCCAGCGGCTTCGGTCGCTCGGCCAGGCTCACGAACAAGAGCCCTTCCCACTCCGCGAGGTGCACGGGCGTGAGCCCGTAGTTGCGCTTGTCGAACAGCTCCACCCGATTGAAATGCGGCACGCCGCGCAGCATCCCGTCCAGCCGATAGGTCCAGCCGTGATACTTGCAGATGAGCATGTCGGCGTTGCCGTCTTTCATCGCGAGCGGCCCGCCGCGGTGGCGGCACACGTTGTAGAACGCCCGCAGCGCGCCGTCCGCGCCCCGTACCACGATGATCGGCTGCTCCGCCACGTCCGTCACGATGTGATCGCCGGGGCGTGCCAGCTGGTGCGCGTCGGCCACGTATTGCCACGTGGTGGCGAACACCGCGTCGCGGTCGAGCTCGTGCACGCGCGGGTCGGTATACCACGCCGAAGGAATCGTCTCGGCGCGCGCCAGGGGACGGACACGGAGATCGGCCGGTCGGACCAGCGACCGCGCCGAGGTCACGGAACGAGCCGGTTGTACTTGCGCAGCACCTCGCGCAGCCGGTCGTGCGGCAGCGCGAACACCGTGAGGTCGTCGGCGCCGGTCATCGTCTCGGCGGCGAGCATCGCGTTGACGATCGCCTCCTCGGTGGCCTGCACGGTGGCCTCGAACAGCGGCGTGATGCGCTCGTCGGGGGCCATGACGATGCGTGCCAACCCGGAATCCCGTGAGGCGTGGGCGTTCGCGGTCGAGAACGCGATGAAGATGTCGCCCGACGAGTGCGCCGCGAGCCCTCCCATCCGACCCACGCCGAGGGCGGCGCGCTTGGCGATCCGCTTGAGCTGGTGCGGAAGCAGCGGGGCATCGGTCGCCACGACGATGATGATCGAGCCCACGTCGTCGGCGAGCCGCGCGTCGCGCGCCGACCGTCCCCCGGCGCACGGCGCGCGGCACGGCATCAGGTCGGGGATCTCGCGGCCCACCGGCACGCCGGCGATGCGCAGCGGCGCACGGGCGCCGTAGTTGCACTGCACCAGGACCCCGACGGTATAGCCCTCGCCCGCGAGGCGCCGCGACGCCGTGCCGATCCCTCCCTTGAAGCGGTTGCAGACCATCCCCGTGCCGCCGCCTACGCTCCCTTCCGCCACCGGCCCGGCGCGCGCGCTGTCCATGGCCGCCCACGCGTCCTCTTTCGTGACGTGAAACCCGTTGATGTCGTTCAAGCCCCCGTCCCACGTCTCGGCCACCACCGGCAGCGACCACTCGTCGTGGAGCATGCGGCCCTGTCGCACCACCCACTGGATCACGGCGTCACGCACCACGCCCACCGAGTGGGTATTGGTGATCATCACGGGTCCCCACAGGAACCCCGATTCCTCTACCCATGTGGTCCCGGTCATCTCGCCGTTGCCGTTCATGGCGAACCAGCCGGCGAATACGGGGTCGTCCGAAGCCCTGCCGCGCGGGAAGATCGCGGTGACGCCCGTGCGCACCGGACCCTTGCCCACCACCAGCTTGCCCCCGCCGGCGATCAGCGTCCGGTGCCCGACCTCGACGCCGGCGACGTCGGTGATGGCGTCGAGGGGGCCGGGCGCTCCCTCGAAGGGGATGCCGAGGTCCCGGCCGCGCTCGCGACGCTGCGCCGGCGCCGCGGTGAGGGACGCGGCACTGAGCGCGAGGAGCAGCGCGTGAACTTTCATCCGCCCGGTCCGTAAGGGTGGGCTAGGATAACCGGCCGTCCGAGAGCGCCGCAAGCCGCGCCACGAGGCGCGCCACGACCAGCGATAGATTTGTTGACCCTATGACCGCGCCGTTCTCCGCTCCGAGCTCCTATTGGCAGACGAGCCGGGCGCCCCGCTACAGCTTGTCGTTCGCGCTGCCGTTGCTGCTGTTCTATCAGGTGCTCGCCGTGTTGCTGGCGCACGGCACGCGCTCGGTCCGAAACGGCGCCGACGTCATCCTGCAGAGCCTGTTCGTCGCGGTCGCGGGCTCCTGGGGCCCGCTCGTGTTCATGGTCTGCCTGATCGGCGTCGGGATGTGGTTGGTGGCCCGCGATCTCCGTAACGGCTCACGGCTCCGGGCGCGCGTCTTCTGCGGTATGCTGGCCGAATCGCTGCTCTTGGCGCTGCTGTTCGGATTCCTGGTCGGCGGGGTCACGAGCGGCGTACTCGGCGGGTTGCAGATCCTGGCCCGCCCTGCCGGCGGCGACCTCGACCGCTGGACCCGTCTGATGTTGTCGTTGGGTGCGGGGATCTACGAGGAGCTGCTGTTCCGCGTGCTGCTCGTGGGCGCCCTCGCGGCGGGAGCGCGCGCCCTGCTCGGCTGGCGCCCAGTCCCGGCGGGGGCTGCGGCCACCCTGCTCGGCGCCGCGATCTTCTCGGCGTTTCACTACATCGGCCCGTACGGCGACCGTCTTCAGCTCTATTCGTTCGTGTTTCGCATGGTGGCCGGGCTCTTCTTCTCGGCGCTGTACCTCACGCGCGGGTTCGGGATCACGGCGTGGACGCATGCATTGTATGACGTGTTCTTGCTGGTGATGCAATAGGATAGACGCACAGACGCGTAGACGCACAGGGGTGAACAGGTGGTGGAGTCAGGTAGGCCTTCCTCTTCCCCGACTCCTGTTCTCCCCTGTGCGTCTGTGCGTCTAGTCGTGGCCCGTCCTGTCGGCCTGCTTCGCCATCTCTCGAAGTTTAAAGCGTTGGATCTTCCCAGTAGCCGTCTTCGGAAGTTCCTCGACGAACCGAATCCACCGCGGGTATTTGTAGTGGGCGAGGCGCTGCTTGACGAACGCCTGCAACTCGGCCTCGAGCGCGGCGCCGGGTGCGTGACCCCGGGCGAGCACGACGAACGCCACCGGCTTGACGAGCTCGTCCTGGTCCGCGGCGCCGACCACTCCGGCTTCCACGACCGCCGGATGCTCCACGAGCGCGCCCTCCACCTCCGCCGGCGAGACCCACATCCCACCCGCCTTGATCATGTCGTCGCCGCGCCCGGCATACCAGAAATAGCCGTCCGCGTCCCGCGTGTACTTGTCGCCGGTGCGGACCCACTCGCCCTGGATGGTCTGCTTGGTGCGCTCGTGCTGGTTCCAGTAGCACGCGCAGGCGCTGTCGCCTCTCACGAGCAGGTTGCCGATCTCCCCCGCCGGCAGGTCGCGTCCCTCGTCGTCCACGATCCTCGCGTCGTATCCGGGTACGAGCGTCCCGCTCGACCCGGGACGAACGCGGCCCGGGCGGTTCGCGATGAACTGGTGACACAGCTCGGTCGAGCCGATGCCGTCGAGGATCTCGATCCCGAACCGCTCGAGCCAGCGCTCGTAGATGGCCTTCGGCAGCGGCTCGCCCGCGGAGATGCACAGGCGCACCGAGCGCAGGTCGTAGGTCCGGTCGGGGTCCGGCAGCTGCAGCATCGCCGCGTACGCCGTGGGTACCGCGAAGAACAGCGTGGGACGCTCTCGCGTGATCACGTCGAACACTTTGGCGGGCTCGGGACGGCCCGGAAGCAGCACGGTCGTGGCCCCGACGTGGAACGGGAAGTACAGGGCGTTGCCCAGTCCGTAGGCGAAGAACAGCTTCGCCACCGAGAACGTGCGGTCGTCCGGCCCGATCTCGAGCACATGCCGGCCGAACGCCTCGCAGCACACCGGCATGTCGTGATGCAGGTGCACGGCGGCCTTGGGCGTCCCGGTCGTACCAGACGTGTACAGCCAGAACGCCACGTCGTCCTTGGTCGTCTCGGCGGGAGCCAGGTCCGTGCTCTCCGCACTCACGAGGTCGTCGTACGACAGCTCGCCCGCGGACGCCCTGCCGGCGACCACGATGTGCCGCAGCGCCGGCGCCCGCAGCCCTGCCTCCGCGAGCGCCGGCGCCAGGGCCTCGCTCACGATCGCCACCTCCGCCCGGCTGTCTCTCAGGATGTATTCGTAGTCGCGCGGCTTGAGCAGCGTGTTGGTGGGGATCGGGACGGCTCCGATCTTGAGCGTGCCCCAGAAACTCCAGACGAACTGAGGTGAGTCGTGCAGCAGGAGCACGACTCGCTGCTCCCGTTGCACGCCGAGGCGCCGCAGCGCGTTGCCGAGCCGGTTGGCGCCCGCCGCCACGTCCCCGTATGTGAGGTGGCGCCCTTCGTGGATCACGGCGAGTCGCGCGGCCCGGCCTTCGACAATGTGGCGGTCGACGAACCATGTAGCGGCGTTGTATTCGCGGGGCATCTCCACGCGGCGATGTTAGCCCCGCGCGTCGCGCCGTCAAGCTCGCGCGCGGGGCGGCTGAGGCTGTATTTTGGCCGCGAGGACGATCATGGGGTTCCTCCCACTCTTGGCCCTGGGGCTGGCGGGCGGGTCCCAGCTGGCGGCGCCCGACTCGGTCGCGGTTCTCAAGGCCGCCCGCGGGGCGCAAGCCGCGTTCGAATCCACACGGCGCCTCAGCCTCCCGGAGCGCCCAGGGGGCTGGAGCGGCATCTGCGGCCAGCGGATCGGGCGGATCTGCTACTGGTATGAAGGCGACGATAACGACAGCGCCCCCCCCGAACCCGCGCGGATTCGCGAGGCGCGGGCGCGGCTACTCGCGACGCTCGAGGAGGCCGGCGCCGCGCTCCCCGGGGACGAATGGATCGCGGGTCAGCGCGTGCGCTACCTGCTGGAAGACAGCCAACCCGGCCCGGCGGCCCGAGTTGCCGAGCAGTGCCGCGCCGTCGCCTGGTGGTGTGAGGCGCTGGCGGGTCTCGTGCGGCACGTCACGGGCGACTTCGCCGCCGCCGACAGCACCTTCGCCGTCGCGCTCGCCGACATGCCCGCCGACGAGCGTTGCCGTTGGAGTGATCTCTCCCCCCTCCTCGAGGGGGAGCTGGCGGAGCGCTATCGCCGGCTCGACTGCGACGGCCGGTCGGGGTTCGAGGCGCGGTGGTGGTGGCTCGCGCAGCCGCTCTACTCGCTCACGGGCAACGACCGCCGCACGGAGCACTTCGCGCGGGTCGTCATGGCTCGGATCCACGAAGGTCGTCGTACTCCCTTCGGCTACTGGGCGGACGACCTCCGCGACCTGATGCTGCGCTACGGCTGGCCGACGTGGTGGACGCGTGATCCCGCCGTGTCCCCACTGATCGAGTCGGAGCCGCGCATCACGGGACACGACCCCTCGCCCGCCTTCCATTTCACTCCCGCGGCGCGCGCGCTGGACGATCCCGCCAACGCCAGGCCCGACGATTGGAGCCTCGACACGCCCCAGGCGCGGGAGCGCTACGCGCCGTCGTACGCGGCGTCGTTTACCTATCTGGAGCATCAAGAAGCCCTGTTCCGGCGCGGGGACTCTTGCCTCGTGGTCGCCGCTCCCGATCTCTCGGGCGACACACTCTTCGCGCAGCGGGCCGTGCGCGTCGCCCTCGCGCTCGCCGCCGACGAACGTACCCTCGTCACCGCGCGCGACTCGGGCGTCGCAACGCGGCCCCGGGCCGTGGTCGCCGCCGCTCCCTGCCGGCCGTTCGTGCTGTCGCTCGAGGCCGTCGCCCCCCGCGACCGCCACGTGGCGCGGGCGCGCTACGGCGTGACACCCAGGCGCCGCACGCTGGCACACCCGGCGATCTCCGACCTGCTGCTGTTCGACCCCCCGCCGGATTCTTTACCGGCGACGCTCGACGCCGTCCTGCCGTGCGCCCACGGATCGACGCGTGTCCCGACCGACCGGAAGCTCGGCGTGTTCTGGGAGGTGTACGGGGTCGATCCCGCGGGCGGCGCCGTCGCCGTCTCGCTCACCCTGGCGCGCCAAGGCACCGGACTTCTGCGTCGGGTCCTCGGGCTCGGCCGTCCGCGCCACGAGGTCCGTCTCGAGTGGCAGGACGTGACGCAGGACTCCGCGGTGGCCCCGCGGGCCCTCGCGATCGATCTCGCGGGACTCACGCCGGGGCGCTATGTGATCGAGGTGAACGTCACGCCCCCGGGAGCGAGGACGCTCGCGACCCGGCGTGAAATCCGGATCGAGCGACCCTAGGGCCTCCGCTCCGCCGCCCGCGCCGCGTACACCCCCCGCGCTTCCGCCAGCAGCCGCAGTACGTGCTCGCGCTCCGCCGCCGTGTTCCAGCTCTGGTGCGCCTGCGCCGCCTCGTCCAACCGGTCGATCCAGCGCACGAAGAATTCCGCGTCGCCCGGTGAGCGCACGGGCGCGTTCCCCACGCTCACGTACACCGGACTCGTCGAGGCGAACGGATAGCGATCGAGCACGGGCAGCTCGGCTCGATCCGCGTAGGCGCGCAGCACGTACCATCCGCTGACCGCGACGGCGATCGGAACCGTGGCGCTCGCCTGCGTGCGATCGCCCGTGAGCGGAATCGCGGCCACCACCCGGCCGTTGCCGATGATCTCCAGGTGATCGACCGGGACGCTCGACCGAAGACGCACCCGCGCCGTGAGAGTCGAGTCCCGCGGCAGCCGGATCTCGTCGCCGATCGGCCGGCCCTCGAGCGCGAACTCGAGCAACGGCGCGTTGCTGATGAACGTGCGACCCGCCTTGAGCCCCGCGAGAAACCCGCGGCGATCGAGTTTGGCGCCCGCGTGCACGAACACGCGCACCAGCCCGGGGGGCCCGCGCAGCGAGGCGAAGTTGGGGAAGGCGTCGGTTCCGGCGCCCGCGGGAAGCCGGAAGCCGCAGTTCAGCAGCCGGTACCAGATCTCCGACGTGACGAGATGATCCGAATACCCCATCACCTCGATGTAGTCGACCTTGCCGAGCGCCACATCCACCGGCAGCTCGTGGGTGAGCGGCTGGGTCGTGTCGCCCGGATCGGGCCGCGAGTCGAAGGGGTGGACGTACCCGAACAGCGCGCCCTGGGCGTGCGCCAGGTCCGCCACGTCGCTGTTCGCCGGATAGAGGCTGGCGGCGGCCGTGTTGGGATAGCCGGCATACTCGGGCAGGAGATAGTGGTCCGTCAACCCGAGCAGTGCAGTGTGGCCCCAGTAGCTCGTGTGAAACTCCTGGGCGTGCAGCAGCAGAAACCCCCTGCTCGACGCCGGGTCGGGGTCCGTGCGGAAGTAGGCGATGTCGGGGATCCGCTGCTCCTTGTTCACTATGAGATTCTCGATGACATGCAGGTCCTCGGCGCGGCCCTGAAACGCGAGATGCTCCGGCGTGTTGCGGTACGCTCCGCCGTAGTTCATGTGCACGTGGAGATCCCCGCTCCACCAGCCGAGCGCCGGGAGATCCGCGAGTCGATCGAGAACGATCCGTCGTACCGCCGTGCCCCCGGGCCGCACCGTCGCGTCCGCGCGCGCGACGCGGAATTCGGGCCCGTGCCACGCCGCGACATGCGCGACACCCGCGGGCACCGTCAGCTCGGCCGCGCCGTCCGTGTGGAAGTAACCGTACTCGAAGCCGCGCTCGCCGCGGTCGAACGCCTCGTCGGCGTGGCGCCAGGCATCGTCGGGCGCGTACGCTCGCCCGTCGGCTCTGGACACCGAGATCCGGGCGGGCAGCGGACGCCCGCCACGATCGACGACCTCCACGCGCAGTCGGCCCACGGGCCCGTGGTAGCGGCGCCGGGTGGCGAGAATCCGCTGCCGCCGTCCCCCCGGCACGTCGATCACCCAGAGCGAGGTGTTACCCCCTTCGTTCGAGACGTACGCGATCCGCCGGCCGTCGTGCGACCAGCGCGGCGCCGTGGCATCGAACTCCCCGTAGGTGAGCGGAAACACGTCGCCCCCCTCGCTGGTCATGAGCCACAGCTGATTCCACTCACGGCCCACGTAGGAGCTGTAGACGACGCGGGTGCCGTCGGGGGACCAGTCGGGGTGGGCTTTCCACGTCGTTTCCTCGTAGCGGATCTCGCGCAACGGCGCACCGGGGGTCGCCGTCATGCGCCAGAAGCCGCCGCTGCCGTGGATATGCCCGCGGTTGGAGACGAGGATCAGCTCCTTCCCGTCGGGCGACCAGGTGGGAGAGAGATAGTGGTCCCACGTGCTGTAGTAATAGCGGGGCAGTTTGCTGTCGTTGTCCTCGGTGAGCCGGGTCGCCTCGCCCGGGGTGCCCGCGTTCACCGGAAGCGCGAAAATGTGCCAGCGGCCGTTGTACGCGGTGGAGACGAACGCGATGCGGCCGCCGTCGGGCGACCAGCGCGGCTCGACGTTCACCGCGCCGTTCGCGGTCGCGGGCCGCACCGCGCCGGTCGCCAGGTCCAGGAGCTCCAGCTCGATGGCGTCGTTCGAGTAGCGGGCGAAGACGACGAAGCGTCCGTCCGGCGACCAGTCGGGCTGATAGTCGTACCCCGCGTCCCCGGTGACTTCGACCGCCACGCCCGAGCCGATCTGCTGGCGCCACAGCGAGCCCTGCATCGAGTAGATCAGATCGCGCCCGTCGGGCGACCACGTGACCGCGCTGGGACCGCTCGTCACCTGCGGCACGTACATCTCGCGGCAGTAGTAGGGGTGCGGCACGGCAACCTGCTTGAGCACGGGCTCCCGCTGGGCGACGGCGATCACCGGAATGAGTCCGATGCCCGAGGTGAGCGCCCACCGCAGCAGTCGGAGCGTCATTGTCTCAGGAACAGGCGCTTCGGATCGAGCACATCCCGTAGCAACCGCAGCTCCTGGGGCGTGGGCGGCGCCACCGCGGCCAGCCCCGACCGGCACGTGAGCGCCCACCCGACACCCGCCTGTACGTCGGGGACGCTCACGCCCGGGTACAACGCCGCGAGCACCATCTCGCCCGTTGCCTCGTCCGCCTCGAGGATGGCCTTGTCGGTGATGACCTTCACGGGCCCGGCGCCCGGCATCCGCAGCTCGCGACGCAGCCGGCCCTGGGGCCTGAGTCCCGGGCTCGTGACGAAGTCCACGCGCTCGGGGAAGGCGCGTGGACCGAGCTGCGCCACGATCAGCGTCCGCCGCGCGTGGATCGCGATCTCCGCGGCGCCGCCCGACCCGGGCAAGCGGACCTTGGGCCGCGCATACGGACCGATGACGGTGGTATTGATGTTGCCGTAGCGATCGACCTGCGCGCCTCCCAGGAACCCGACCTCGATGCGTCCGTTCTGCAGCATGCCCTGGAATACGTCGGCCATCCCGCACACCATGAGCGAGCCGGTAACGAGCGCCGGGTCGCCGATCGACACGGGGAGCCGCTCCGGCACCGCCCCCACGGCCCCCGATTCGTAGATCAGCACGAGACGCGGGGCATGGGTCGCGCGCGCCAGGTTGCAGGCGAGGTTGGGAAGCCCGATGCCGACGAACACGACCTCGCCGTTTCGCAGCTCGCGGGCGGCGACGGCGGCCATCATCTCGTCGGGCGTGTAGTCCTCAGTACCCGTAGTTCACCCCCGCGCACACGCGTTCTTTCGCCTTGAGCCGTGTGACGTGCGGCTGTTTTTTCAAGTACGCCGCGCGGTCCGGCACGCCATACACGAACTCGTCCAGGTAGCGCGTGAGGCGATCGGGAGATCGAGAAATGTCTTCCCACGCGACATAGAAGTCGTTGTCGCGGTCGTAGTAGCCCTGCGCGTACGAGGGGTGCGCGCCCCACGGCTCGACCACCACCGCGTCCACGATCATACCGGGGATCACGGTCCGATTCGGATCCGACCGGATGACCTGTTCGTCCACGAGCTCCTCCACCACGACGATGACGCGCGCCGAGGCGAACGCCGCCTCTCGCTGCACGCCGAGGAGCCCCCAGATCTGGGTGTTGCCGTCGGCGTCGGCGCGCTGCGCATGGACGATCGTCACGTCGGGGTTCAGGGCCGGCACGGTGGCGAGGTCCTCCCCGGTGTAGGGACACGGGACGGTCTTGATGCGGGGATTCACCCGGGGCAGGTCGGTGCCCATGTAGTCGCGCAGCGGCCAGAAGGGGAGCCGCGCGGCGCCCGCGGAAAACCGTGCGACCATGCCGAAGTGCGAATACTCTTCGATCTCGAGCGGCGCCGTGCCCGGCGCTTCCACGGCCCGCCGGAACGCGTGCAGCGAGCCCACGCCGGGATTCCCGGCCCACGAGAACACCAGCTTGCGGGCGCACCCCGCGCCGATCATCTGATCGTAGATCAGGTCCGGCGTGAGGCGCGCGAGCGTGAGATCGCGCCGCCGCTGCCGGATGATCTCGTGGCCTGCGGCGAAGCAGATGAGGTGGGTGAACCCTTCGATGACGACGGTGTCGCCGTCGTGGACGAAGCGCGCGATCGCGTCGCGCATGGGCATGACCTTGGAGGCGTGATCGCTCACGCCTAATCCGTCATCTCGCCCAGGCATTCATCGATGATCCCCAGCGCCGTGTCGACGTCGGACTCGTCCACCACGAGCGGGGGAGCCAGCCGCAGCGCGCTCTTCCCCGCCCCGAGCAGCAGCAGGCCCTTCTGGAACGCCCGTGCGACGAGTTCGTGCGGGACTGCAGGCGCGGGGTCGCGGGTGGCGCGGTCCTTCACGAACTCCACGCCGATCATCAGGCCGCGTCCGCGCACGTCTCCGATGGAGCCGTACTTCTCCTGCAGCCGCTTGACTCCCGCGAGCAGCCGCTCGCCCAGCCGGGGGACCCGGGGCAGCAGCTCGCGCTCCACCACGTCGAGCGTCGCGAGCGCCGCCGCGCAGCACACCGGATTGCCGCCGAACGTGCTGCCGTGCGCGCCGGGCTGCCATTTCATGATCGATTCCTTGGCGATGATCGCGCCGATCGGCATGCCGCTGCCCAGGCCCTTGGCGCTGAGCAGGATGTCGGGCTCGATCCCCTCGTATTCCGACGCCCACATCTTCCCGGTGCGTCCCACGCCGCACTGCACCTCGTCGCACACCAGCAGGATGCCGTGGCGGTCGCACAGCTCGCGCAGCGCCTGCACGTAGCCGGGCGGCGGCACGACGTAGCCGCCTTCCCCCTGGATCGGCTCCACGAAGATGGCCGCGGTGCTCCTGGGGTCGAGCCGCTTGGCGAACAGGTCGTCCTCGATCGACGACACGCACCGCATGTTGCAGGCAGCCTCGCCGCGGCAGAAGTCGCAGCGGTAGCGGTATCCGTACGGGACGTGGTACACCTCGGGGAGGAACGGTGCGAACCCGGCACGCTGCACCGCTTTGCTCGCCGTCAGACTCAAGCCACCATACGTGCGGCCGTGAAACGCCCCCGTGAAGGCGACGATGGCCGGCCGCCCGGTCGAGTGCCGCGCCAGCTTGATCGCTCCTTCCACTGCCTCGGTCCCCGAGTTCGAGAGGAACACGCGCTTCTTGCTCGGCCCCGGCGCGAGACGCGCCAGCCGCTCGCACAGCGCCGCGAAGCCCTCGAAGTAGAAATCGCTCCCGCAGATGTGAAGGAACCGCGCCGCCGCGTCCTGGATCGCCTGGACGACCTTGGGATGGCCGTACCCGGTGGACGCGACCGCGATGCCCGCCATGAAATCGAGGTAGCGGTTCCCGTCCACGTCCTCGACCATGGCCCCCGCGCCGCGGGCGATGACGAGCGGGTACTCCTTGGGGTAGGACGTCGAGGCCCAGCGGTCCTGGCACTCGACGATCGCCCGCGCCTTGGGTCCCGGCGGCGGCACCACGATCCGCGGGTAATCCTTCATCGCGACTCCTCGATCACGGTCCGGCTCTGCTCGCGCAGGAATTGCGCGACGTAATACGGCCCGCACCCGCCCTTGCCGGTCGAGCCCGATCCCTTCCACCCGCAAAACGGCTGCGCCCCGGGCCAGGCGCCGGTCGTGGCGCCGGTGCGCTTGTTCACGTAACACACCCCGGCGTCGATCTCGTCGAAGAAGCGCTCGATCTCCTCCGCCTTCTTGGAGAAGATGCCGGCGGTGAGGCCGTACTCGACCTTGTTCACTTCGGCGATCGCCTCCGCCAACCCCGACACCGCGCCCACGGCCAGGAGCGGGACGAACAGCTCCTCCCGGAAGAGCGACGAGGAGAGGGGCAGCTCAGCGATCGTGGGGGCGACGAAGTGCCCGTGGTCGAAAGGCTCCCCGCTGAGCTGCTGGCCGCCGAGCACGATCTTGCCCTCGCGCCGGGCCCGCGACACCGCTCGCCGGAACCGCTCCACCGCCGCGGCGTTGATCACCGGCCCGAATACGACATCGCGCTCCGTCGGGTCCCCCAGCTTCAGGGCCTTGGTCCGCTCGACGAGCATCTCCACGAACGGCTGGGCCACGCGCGTGTGCACGTAGACGCGAGACGTCGCGCTGCACTTCTGGTTCTGCAGGCCGAACGCCGACCGCGTCACCCCTTCCGCCGCCGCGTCCAGGTCCGCCGAGTCGAGCACGATGGCCGCGTTCTTGCCGCCCATCTCGAGGAGGCAGGGCTTGATCCAGTCTCGCGAGAGGCCTTGGAAGATGTGCATACCGACCGCCTTCGAGCCCGTGAAGACGACCCCGTCGACACCGGAATGACGCCACAACGCCTCCCCCGCGACCTCGCCGGCTCCGGGGAGATAGTTGAACGAGCCCGCCGGCAGCCCCGCGTCGCGGTACACCTCGTACAGCTTGAGCCCGGTCCAGGGCGCTTCCTCGGCGGGCTTGTAGACGACCGCATTTCCCGCGACCAGCGCCGCCGCCGACATCCCGGTCGAGAGCGCCAGCGGGAAATTGAACGGCGCGATGCAGGCGAACACGCCGTAGGGCCGGAGCACGTCGGTATTGCGCTCGACCGGCGTGACCTTGGCCATCTGCCGGACGAAGCCGTTGGCGTCCTCGACCTGCTGGCAATAGTAGTCGATCAGGTCGGCGGACTCCTCGGCGTCGCCCATCGACTCGAGCCGGCTCTTGCCCACCTCGAGGCTCATGACGGCGGCGAGTTCGAATTTGCGCTGGCGGATCAGGCCGGCGGCGCCGCGCAGCGTCGCGACGCGCGCGCGCCAGGGCGTGTGGGCCCACCCCCGCTGCGCCTCCTTGGCGGCCGTGACGGCGCGGTCGACGTGCTGCGCGGTGGCGGCGGCGAAGCGCCCCAGCACCACGCCCGTATCGATGGGCGACGTATCGACGATCGGTGCCGCCGGCGACGAGACCGCTTCGCCGGCGATGTAGAGGCTATGGTCCCGGCCCAGCTGGCCGCGCACGCCGGCGAGCGCCTCGTCGAACTGGCGATGGAACGCCTCCCAGTCCACGTTGGCCGAGGTGTAGGTGACTTTGGACGCCGTCACGGCTGCAGTCGTCATGCGTCACCGTGCCCCCGTCTTGACCGCCTTCAAGGCCGTCGCGTGCGCCGTGGTGAAGCGCGTAACGATCTGGTCGATCTCCTGTTCCGTGATGATGAATGGTGGCGCCACGACGACCAGGTCGCCGTTGACGCCGTCGGCGTGCCCCACGTTGGGCCAGACCACGAGCCCGGCCTCCAGAGCCGCTTCAGTGAACGCCTCGACGAACTTGACCGCCCGCGGAAACGGGGCCCGAGTGGCCTTGTCCTCCACGAACTCGATGCCGGCGAGCAGCCCCCGCCCGCGCACGTCGCCCACGTGGGGCAGCGTCCTGAGACCGGCGAGTCGCTCGTGCAGCACCCGCCCGAGCCTGGCGCTGCGCTCCACCAGCCGCTCGCGTCTGAGCAGCCGGACGGCGGCCAACCCGGCCGCGCACGCCACCGGGTGGAACGAGAAGGTCTGGGCGTGCAGGAAGCTCCCCGAGCCGCGCGCGATGACGTCGACGATGCGCTCGGGCGCGGCGACCGCGGACAACGGGGCATAGCCCCCGGAGATCCCCTTCCCCAGCGTCATCAGGTCTGGAGCGACGCCGTACGGCTCGATCGCCCACCATGTGCCCGTGCGACCCGCACCGCACAGGATCTCGTCGGCCACGAACAGCACGTCGTGGCGGTCGCAGATCTCGCGGACCGTACGGAAGTACTCCGGGCGCGGCGTGGCCGCGCCGGTGGAGGAGCCGCCTACCGGCTCCGCGATGAACGCGGCCACCGTATCGGCCCCGGCCCGCCGGATCGCGGCCTCCAAGGCGGTGCCGCTGCAGGTCGGGCACGCCGTATTTTCGCCGCCGCACTCGCACCGATACGCGTAGGGAGCGGGAATGCGCGTCACGTCCACCAGCCACTCGCGGAACGGCACCTTGTACTGCTCGCGTGCCGAGGCCGAGAGGGCCAGCAGGGTGTTGCCATGATACGAGGGCGCGAGCGCGATGATGCGGTGTTTCCCGGGCTTGCCGGCCTCGACCCAGTATTGCCGGGCGAGCTTCAGCGCGGCCTCGACCGCCTCCGACCCACTGGAAAGGAAGTAGAGCTTGTTGAGCCCGCCCGGTAGGGTCTGAGCCACCTCACGGGCGAGCTCTTCCACGGGACCGTGCGTGAAGGTGCTCGCCGAGAGGTAGCCGAACTGGCGCGCTTGCGCGGCCAGCGCGTCGGCCATTTCAGGATTCGAGTGGCCCAGGTTCGCGACGTACGCGCCGCCCACCGCATCCAGGTAGTCCTTGCCCTGCTCGTCGTACAACCAGCAGCCCTCGCCCCGCACGATGCGCGGGTAGCCCCGGCCGAGCTTCCGGTAGAAGACGTTGCCCTCGGGATAGCGGTAAACGGTCACTCCTCCTCCTGCGTTGCCGGTGCTGTCCGCGGAAAGCTACGATGCCGGGCGGCGCGCGGCGAGCGAGCCCGCCCGCGCTCGCGACCGCGACCTCGTTGTCGTAGCTTAGTCGGCCTCCTCGACGCACGAGATCCGGTATGACGCGACTGACCCGCCTGCTGCTCCTCACGCTCGCCTTGCCGCTGCCCCTGCCCGGCCTCGCCCAAACTGGCGCCGCCGGCCCCGAGAACCTCGTGACGGATGGCGTCCCGCCGATCACGGCACGGATCGCCGACGCGGCGCGCCGCTACGGCGAGTTCCGAGCCGCCGATTTCTGGGACTGGCACCCGACCCGACGCGAAATGATCATCGGGACCCGGTTCGGCGACGCGCCGCAGCTGCATCGCGTGGCATCCCCGGGCGGGGCGCGGGCGCAGCTGACCTTCTTCCCCGATCCCGTCTCCGGCGCCTCGTACCAGCCTGTCAGCGGCCGCTACATCGTGTTCACCAAGGACGTCGGGGGTGCGGAGTTCTTCCAGAAGTACCGCTACGACGTCGCGACCGGAGACATTACCCTGCTCACCGACGGCAAGTCGCGCAACGTGGGCGGCGCCTGGTCGCACAAGGGTGACCGCTACGCCTACATGTCCACGCGTCGAAACGGACGCGACCTGGATCTCTGGGTGATGGATCCGTCCGATCCGGCGAGCGACCGCATGGTCGTCCAGTTGGAAGGCGGCGGGTATCAGCCCGCCGACTGGTCCCCTGATGGCCGCCACATTGTCCTGTCGCAGGCGATCTCGGTCAACGAGGGCTACCTCTGGCTCGTGGACGTGGCGAGCGGGCGGAAAATGCTCCTCACGCCCAAGCAACCCGGCGACAGCGTCGCTTATGGCGGAGCGCAGTTCAGCCGCGACGGCAAAGGCGTCTACGTCACGACCGACCGCGCCGCGGAGTTCCAGCGCCTCGCCTACTTGGACCTCGCCACCGGACAGTATCGCTTCCTCACGAGCGCCATCCCGTGGGACGTGGACGAGTTCGACCTGTCGCCGGACGGACGCTCCATCGCCTTCGTCACCAACGAAGCCGGGATCAGCGTGCTGCACGTGATCGACGCCGCGCAGGGCGTCGAGCGCCGGCTGCCCAAGCTGCCCACCGGGCTGATCTCCGGCATTCGGTGGCGGCGGACCGGGGCCGAGCTGGGGTTCACGCTGAGCTCGGCGCGCGCGCCCGCCGACGCCTACTCGCTCGACCTCGGCAAGGGCGCGCTCGTGCGCTGGACCGAGAGCGAGACCGCGGGCCTCGACGCGCGCGCCTTTGCCGAGGCCGAGCTGGTGCGCTGGTCCAGCTTCGACGGGCGGGAGATTTCGGGCTTCCTGTACAAGCCGCCTGCGCGGTTCGCGGGGCGCCGGCCCGTGATCATCAACATCCACGGCGGGCCCGAGGGGCAGTCGCGGCCCGGATTCCTCGGCCGCAACAACTACTACCTCCAGGAGCTCGGGATCGCGCTCATTTATCCGAACATCCGGGGCTCGACCGGCTTCGGGAAGACGTTCGTGAAGCTCGACAACGGCGTGCTGCGAGAGGGCGCGTACCGGGACGTCGGGACCTTGCTCGAGTGGATCCGCACCCGACCGGATCTCGACGGCGACCACGTCCTGGTGACGGGCGGCAGCTACGGGGGCCATATGACGCTCGTCACCGCCACCCGCTACGACGGGCCGATCTGCTGCTCGGTGGACGTGGTGGGGATCTCGAACCTCGCCACTTTCCTGAAAAACACGTCGGGCTATCGTCAGGACCTGCGGCGCGTCGAGTACGGCGACGAGCGCGACTCGGCGATGCGGGCCTGGATGGAGCGCACCGCGCCTCTCAACAACGTGGACAAGGTCACGAAGCCGCTGTTCATCATCCAGGGAATGAACGATCCCCGCGTTCCGCGGAGCGAGGCCGAGCAGATGGTGGCTGCTCTCAAGGGGCGCGGGGTCCCCGTGTGGTATCTGATGGCCAAGGACGAGGGTCACGGGTTCCGGAAGAAGGGCAATCAGGACTTCCAATTCTACGCGACGATTCTCTTCACCGAGCGGTACCTGCTCGGGCAGGAGGTATCCGCGGCGCCGTAGCCTCACCCCCCGGACCCCGGGAGTCCGCCCGACACACCTGTTGCCTGGACTCTGCAGGCCGTGGCGCTCCGGACGCAGCGTGCTCGGATGGGCCCAGGCGCCCTGCCTCGGTGCGGCGTTTGCAGGCGGCGATGCCAGGGCCATGAAAACGTTGCGTATCCTCATGCTCGCCGTGTTGTTCGCGAGCTGTCACTTGGACGCGCTGTTCAAGGGCGCCGGGGGCGGGGCCGGGGGGGGAGGCTCCCCCGCTGGGGGCCCGAAGGCCCGGTTGACCTTCGCGGATCAGCCGAGCCAAGTGACCGCCGGCCAGGTGCTGGCTCCAGTGAGGGTCGCCGTACTCGATTCTGCCGGTCAGCCGCTTACCGATTATACGGGGGCGGTCACGATCGCACTCGCCAACGCCGGCGGTGCGACGCTGGCGGGAACGCAAAGCGTCGACGTCGTCGGGGGTGTGGCCGCATTCACCGACCTGACCATCGACAAGGCGGGGAGCTATGCGCTCCGCGCCACGGCGACCGGCGCCGCCACCGCGACGAGCGCGCCGATCGAAGTGATCCCTCCACCACCCCCACCGCCCGGTGCCACGCACCTTGGGTTCGAGCGACAGCCACCACCGCAAGCCGCCCAGGCCGGCAGCGTGCTGGCCCCGGTCCTCGTTGCAGCCCTCGACGCCTCCGAGAACGTGGTGTCGACCTTCACTGGCCTCGTGACCCTCGACCTCAGTTCCAATCCCGGCGGCGCCGCGTTGGCTGGGAGTCGGACCGCGAACGCGGTGGACGGCGTCGCCACGTTCTCCGACCTGAGCCTCGACAAGGCAGGGAGCGGCTACCGGCTCCGGGCCACATCGCCTGGCCTTTCCGACGCCACGAGTGCGTCATTCGACATCACGAGCCCGCCCCCGCCACCCGGCGGCGCGACGCACCTCGGGTTCAGCGACCAACCGGCGATTACCCAGGTCGGGAGGCCGACCTGGCCCGTGCGGGTGACCGTGTATGACGACGCCGGCAACCAGGTCCGGTCGTTCACCGGCGACGTCACGCTCTCGATCGGGTACAACCCGAGCGGGGGGACGCTGACCGGCGGGGGAACAATCACGATGGATCTGGGCCTGGCGGGTGTGGCGGAGTGGGACAACGTGACCATCGACCAACCGGGAAACGGATACATCCTGCGCGCAACGTCGCCGGGGTTGCGAGATGGATTCAGCGATCCGCTCGACATTACGGCCGATCCCCCGCCACCACCGAATGGCGCGACAGGCCTTGGCTACATGCAGGTCCCGACCACAACCCGGGCCGGCGACGTCATAGCCCCGGCTGTCAAGATCGTGGGCGTCAACGGCAACACGGGCACCGTTGCCCCCGGTTACAACGGGCCGGTCTGGGTCAGCATGGGCGCGAATCCGACTGGTGCTACGCTGTCCGGGACCCGCCGTGTCATGGCAGTCAACGGGTGGGCGACGTTTCCGGACCTGCGCATCGACAAGCCGGGCCGCTACACGCTGCGGGCCACCGCGTGGCCGCTCAACTACAAGGCCAGCCCCCCATTCGACATCACCGCCGCAGCGCCAGCCCCAGGTCTGCGCACGGGCGTGAAGCCCGCCCGGCCAGGGGCAAAGCCGTAAGCGAAATCCGCTCCTCAGCGATCGAGCAGCCGCATCCCGGTCTCCGCGTAACGGGCGCCCGCGGCGACGCCTTTCGGCGCCACGGCGTCGATTCTCGCCAGATCGCTCTTGCCCAAGGTGATGCCGGCCGCCCGGGCGTTCTCTTCGAGCCGGGCGCGCTGCGTCGTGCCGGGAATCGGCACGATGTCGTTCCCCCGCGCCAGGAGCCAGGCCAGCGCCAGTTGCGCCGGCGTGCAGCCCTTCTCCCGCGCGATCTCCTCGACCTTGCGGACGAGGTCCAGGTTCTTCTGAAAGTTCGTCCCCTGAAACCGGGGCGAGCTGCGACGGAAGTCACCCGGAGGCAGGTCGTCGAACTTCTGGAACCGGCCTGTGAGAAAGCCGCGCCCGAGCGGGCTGTAGGCCACGAAGCCGATGCCCAGTGCCCGGCACGTCGGCAGGACCTCGTCCTCCGGATCACGGCTCCATAGCGAATACTCCGTCTGCACGGCGGTGATCGGGTGCACGGCATTGGCGCGACGCAGCGTCGACGGTGAGGCTTCTGAGAGCCCGATGTAGCGCACCTTGCCCTGCCACGCCAGCTCGGCGAGCGCGCCGACCGTGTCTTCGATGGGAACGGTGGGATCCACCCGATGCTGGTAGTACAAGTCGATGTGATCGACGCCGAGTCGCTTGAGCGATCCCTCGCACGACGCGCGCACGTACTCCGGACGCCCGTTGACGCCGCGCACCTGGGGATCCGAGCCGCGCACCATCCCGAACTTGGTCGCGAGCACTACTTGGTCCCGCCGGCCGGCGATCGCCTGACCCACGAGCTGCTCGTTGGTGTACGGTCCGTACATGTCGGCCGTGTCGAGGAGGTTGACGCCCAGGTCGAGCGCCCGGTGGATGGTGGCGACGGACTCGACCTCGTCCGCGGGGCCGTAGAACTCCGACATCCCCATGCACCCCAGGCCGAGCGCGGACACCATCGGTCCCTGACGTCCTAGTCTGCGCCGCTGCATATCACCTCGCTCACGTGAGATCTCGGACTCCGTTCAACGCCCGGGACAGGGTCGAGGTTCCGCGCGCCTGCGCGCGACTTCAGTCGCGGTCCCGCAACAACCGCCACGTGACGCCGCCCGGCGTCGAGTCGAGAACTAC
>Ga0209805_1000135_pt1 | contig 41132 bp, 42 predicted proteins | sample GraSoiAngelo_148_FD_185905 | JGI IMG/M metagenome (GOLD analysis project Ga0209805, IMG submission 185905) | Grasslands soil microbial communities from the Angelo Coastal Reserve, California, USA - 14_1009_09_20cm (SPAdes) (version 2) | ecosystem: Environmental > Terrestrial > Soil > Grasslands ...
TGAACCAGGCTGAGCCCGTACAGCACCGGATACCAGGCCAACGCCCCCAGGAGCCACAGTGCACGGCTGGTCCTGTCGCCCGGGGCCGCGATCCACCAGCAGGCAGCGAGAGCCAGCAGCGAGATGGCCAGCCAGATTGCGACGGCCGCGGCGGGGCTGAACAGAGTCAGCGGGGCGATGATCCAGGCGTAGGGCGGTGCGGCATCGTTCCATGCGCCGTCGTTGAAAAGGGCGTGCGGACGCAGCTTGCTGAAAAGATCTTGCTCGAGGGCCAGCGAATAGATGTGGTTCCAGCCATGCTGCCGCCCGATGGTGGCCGATATGTAGATATGCATCAGGTCGTTGTCGAGGATGTCGGCCCGCAGTGGCACGACAACCACAAACCAGCCGGTGAGCGCAAGGGCGATGAGCAGGAACCATGCGGCGCCGGCCGCGCCGAGGTTGCGCCAGGCGCGGCCGTCGAGCCGCACGAGTCTCAGGCTCGGTCGGCGAGGGGTACGGGTCTGCGGGGTTCCGGTCCGATGTATTCCGATTGCGGCCGGATTATGCGGTTGTGGGCCGCCTGCTCGAGCACATGAGCGCTCCAACCGGTCACGCGGGCGACGGCAAAGGTCGGCGTGAAGTACTCCTTGGGCAGGCCGATCGCCTGCAGCACGCCGGCTGAATAGAACTCGACGTTGGTCGACTGCGGGCGTTCCGGATGCTCCTCGTGGAGGATCTGCAGCGCCACCTCTTCGACCTTCGAGGCGAGGTCAAAGAACTTGGGGTTCATCCGGCGGCACATCTCTTTCAGGATCTTTGCCCGCGGGTCGTAGACGCGGTAGATGCGGTGACCAAAGCCCATGAACTTCACCTTGCGCTTGCGCGCGTCGCGCAGCCAGCGCTCGGCGTTGTCCGCAGTGCCGATCAGCTCGAGCTGCTCGATCACGGCCGCCGGCGCGCCGCCATGCGCGGGGCCCTTCAGTGCGCCGATGGCGCCGACGAGCGCCGAGGTGAGGTCTGATTCCGTCGATGCGATGACACGGGCCGTGAAGGTCGACGCGTTCATGCCGTGGTCGGCGAGAAGGACGAGGTACGTGTTCAGCGCGCGGACTATCTCCGGGTCGGCTTCTTTGCCGTTGAGCATGTAAAGGTAGTTCGCGGCGTGCCCCAGCTCTGCGCGTGGCTTGATCGGCGGCAGGCCGAGCCGGCGCCGGTGGAACATCGCAAGGATCGTTGGAAACGACGCCGTCGCGTGAATGGCGAGAGGCACCGTCGGCTTGCTGAGCGTGTGCTCGACGCCCTGGACCGAGACCACGCTCCTCAGCACGTCCATCGGGTCCGTGTCTTTGGGGAGAGCGTCCAGCGCGATGTTTGCCGGCTGCGTGAGCATGCGGTGGCTAGCGAGCTCCAGGGACAGCGCGTCAAGCTCGGAACGGTTGGGGAGCCGGCCCTCCCAGAGCAGGAAGGCGACCTCTTCCAAGGACATCTCCTCGGCGAGGTCGGCGATGACGTAGCCCTGATAGATGAGGCGGCCGTTCTCGCCGTCGACCATCGAGATCGCGGTCTGCGAGGCGACGATACCCTCGAGACCCGGCACGTAGCTGCTGCTCAACGCTTGGCGAGCTGCAGAGGTTTCTTTCCTGGTTGCGGACCAATCCAGCGTGAGGCGGGCCGGATGATGCGGAGGTCGGACAGTGACTCCAGCACATGCGCGGTCCAGCCCGAGACACGCGAGGTCGCGAAGAGCGTGGTGAAGAGCTCCTTCGGCACGCCCGCGCCGGTGAGCACCACAGAGGCCCAGAAATCGACGTTCGTCGCGTTCGGCCGTTCGGGATGCGCCTCGTGGAGGATCTTGAGCGCGAGCTCCTCGGTCCTGGCTGCGGTCTCGTAGAGCTGTGGCGCTGCGGTCTTCGCCATCTCCCGGAGGATCTTCGCTCGCGGGTCGTACGTGCGGTACACGCGGTGCCCGAAGCCCGAGAAGCGCTCATGCCTGTCGTGGGCCTCGGTGAGCCACTTCTCCGCGTTCCCGGCAGAGCCAATTTTGTCCAGCATGTTGCGAGCGGCAAGAGTCGCCCCGCCATGGGCCGGGCCCTTCAACGCGGCAATCGCGCCCACGACGCATGAGGTGAGGTCGCTCCCGGTGGACGCCACGACGCGGGCCGCGAACGTGGACGCGTTGAGGCCGTGGTCGGCAAGCAGGACGAGGTAAGTGTCAACCCAATGGGCCTTCTCGGCGGAAGGCTCCTTGCCTTCCATCATCCACAGCAGGTTGGCCGCGTGGCCGAGGTCGTCGCGCGGCTCGATGGGCTCTTTACCCTGGCGCCGGCGGTAGGCGGCTCCGACGATGGTCGGAAAGACGGCGGTCAGCGCGATGGCCTCCTCGAGCGTGGGCTTGGCCGGCGTTTTGCTCGCGCCCTGCGCCGAGACTACCGTGCGCAAGACGTCCATCGGGTCGGTCGCGAGATCGATGGCCATCAAGGTTCCGCGGGCGGATTTATTCAGGTTGCGGGCGGCCGCCATCTGTTGACGGAGAGCATCAAGCTCGGATTCGTTGGGCAATTCGCCGTGCCAGAGGAGGTACGCGACCTCCTCGTAGCTCACGACCGGCACGAGGTCTTCGATCAGGTATCCGCCGCGATAGATGAGACGGCCGTTGGCGCCGTCGACCTCGCTGACGGCGGTCTCAGCAGCAACCACACCTTCCAGCCCGGGGCTGAATTCCGCCACTTCGAGATTAAGTGTAGATAGAGCAGGTTTTTCACCGGTTTACAGTTCGCCGGGCGGCGCGCCTTCCGGGAGAGATAGCGGCCCGCCGGCAACCAACAGCTGCGCTTAACCGTCACCGGCTGTGGCGCGCAGACAGTATCGTCAGCCACCATCAATATGAATCGGCCGGTCAGCTCTTGGGGGCTCCGCGTCTCACGTCCGACGCTGGCCTGGCTGGCGATCGCGGCGAGCTTGCCTTTGCTTGTGCTTTGCGCCTCTCGCCTCAGCTCTGGCTTTGACTATTGGCCCGCCGTCGCCATCGAACGACACGTGCCATATGGCACGAGCTTCATATTCGCGTACCCACTGCCAATCTACCTACCATTTGCCCCGTTAGGCCTGCTGCCAGGCAGCTTGCCGCAGCTCGTCGCGCCCATCGTGTGCTTCGCGTTTCTGGCCTCGGGGCTTTGGCTTTGGGGTGCTCGACGAGGCTGGGTCATCGGGGCTGCGCTTCTCTCCCCGGTGGGAGTCGGGGTGCTGGTGAACTCGAACTTCAACAGCGCCGTTTCGCTCTTCGGGCTGGGCCTTGCCATTTGGGCGAAGCGCGCGGGCCACCATCCGCTGGTCGGACTTGGCGTCGCTCTGAGCCTCTGGCGGCCGACCAACTGTCTGCCCACCCTGGTTGTGCTCTTGCTGTCGGGATGGCGGTGGCGGGATCTAGTCCACGTTGTTGTCGCCGCGGCACTGTTCATCGTTCCTCTGACCGCTCTGGCCTTTGTGGTCCAGCCTGATTGGTTGAACGTCTACCTACAGATACTTCCGGTGTACCGCGGGTGGGCGGGCCTGGGACCGCACCTTCTCAACAGCGGTGGGCCGATCGCGTACGCGGCCGCACAGCTTGCGGTAGCCGGAGCAGGCGTCTGGGTGCTTCGTCGCCGGCCCGTGGAGGACGCGGCAGCCCTCTCGTTGGCCTTGAGTGTCTTGCTGGCTACCACCGCCGGTGCATACAGCGGCGCGCTTGCCTTACCCGCTTTGGTTCGCGCGGCCAGCGATGAGAGGTACACGGCGCTTCCAGCTCTCGCCAGCCTCGTCGGCTGGGGGCAGGTCGCAGTCCTGCTGGCCATCGGGTTTCCCGTCGGGGTCGTCTCCTACTGGTTCGTGGTCCAGGCCTATCCACTCCTGGGCAAGGCGCCGCCGGAGCTCGAATCGCGGCACGTACAACCTTCCGGGGAGTGGGCCCGGAACGTCGTGGTCCCGAGCCGGCGCTAGACCATGCCCAGCTCCCAGCGCGCTTCTTCAGACATGCGCTCTGGGGTCCAGACCGGTTCATAGACGATGTCGACGCTTGCGTCCGAGATGCCGGGCAGCGTAAGCAGGTGGTCCCGGACGTCTGTCATCACGTCCGCGGCCATCGGGCATCCCAGCGCGGTCAGTGTCATCTTCACGTCGACTCGTTCCGGCTTGATCGCGATGTCGTAGACCAGGCCGAGGTCGATGATGTTGACGGGGATCTCGGGGTCGAAGCACTGGCGCAGGACCTCGATCACGTCTTCCGGCTTCACCGTGGCGTCGGGCGCGATCTCGGTCGTCACCGCCGGCTGCTCGCTCATGGCTTGTCCAGTGGAAGGCCCGCGTCCTTCCACGCTTTCGTGCCGCCGCGAAAGTTGACGACGTCTTTGACGCCCAGCGCAACCGCCATCTCGGAGGCGACTGCCGAGCGCTCGCCGGCCTGGCACACGAAGATCGTCTTGTCCTCGAACTTCTGACCTGTCGGGTTGGCCAGGATCGAGCTCAGCACGACGTGCCTCGCGCCTGGCACGTGGCCTTTGTTCCACTCCCAGTCCTCTCTGACGTCGACCACGTCGTAGCCGTCGTCGATGAGCTTTTTGACCTCATCCAGCTGGAGATCGCGAAACGACGTTTCCTGTTGCGCCATACCTCTATTACTCCTCGTCCTCGTCAGCCAATCCATAAGCTCCGACTTTCAAGACCTTCAGCGAAAGCAGAGCGCATTTGATGCGGGCCGGCGAGATCTCGATCCCGAGCTCGCCGAGCACATCGTCCTTGTTGATCTTCTTCGCCTCCTCGAGAGGCAGTCCTTTCAACCGCTCGGTCAGCAGCGACGCTGATGCCTGCGAGATCGCGCAGCCACGCCCGTGGAATCGGATGTCCTCGATCACGCCGTCGCTGACACGGAAGTCCATCCCGACCACGTCGCCGCACAGCGGGTTGTCCTCCTCGTGGCTGATGTCGGGGTGCTCGAGGCGCCCGTAGTTTCGCGGGTTCTTGTAGTGGTCGAGGATGTACTCGCGATAGAACTGGTCGTCAGCTGTTGCCATCAAGCAAAGATCCTCTGCGCTTCCTTGATGGAGGTTACGAGCCGGTCGATCTCATCCTTCTGGGTGTAGACGTAGAAAGACGCTCGCGCCGTGGCCGGTATGCCCAGGCGGGTCATCAGCGGCATCGCGCAGTGATGGCCGGCGCGAAGACAGACCTGGTCGCGGTCGGCGATCGTCGCCAGGTCGTGCGGATGGATTCCCTCGAGCGCGAAGGAGATGACACCAGCTCGGCGCGACGGGGGTGGGCCGTAGAGCGTCAGGCCATCGATGTCGCTCAGCGATTCGTAGGCGTACTCGGTGATCTCCAGCTCGTGTGCGCGCACGGCGTCCATGCCGAGGCCGCTCAAGTAATCGACCGCCGCGCCAAGTCCGATCACCTCGGCGATCGCCTGGGTGCCGGCCTCGAACTTCCACGGCAGGTCGTGGTACGTGGTTCCCTCGATTCGGACGGTCTTGATCATGTCCCCGCCCGCCATGAACGGGTCCATCGCCTCCAGCAGCTCGCGGCGGCCGTAGAGAATGCCCGCCCCGGTGGGGCCCAGCATCTTGTGCCCGCTGAACGCGTAGAAGTCGCAGCCGAGCGCCCGCACGTCGACCGGCTGGTGCGGCGTGCTCTGCGCTCCGTCGACGAGCACCGTGGCGCCGGCCTTCTTTGCCGCGGCCACCATCTCGCGCGCGGGGTTGATCGTGCCCATCGCGTTGCTGACCAGGTTGAACGCGACCAGCTTCGGCCCGCGCTTCAGGAGATCGGCGAGCTGGTCCTGCCGCAGCTCGCCCTTCTCGTCGATGTCGACGTATTCGATTTGAGCGCCCTTTTCGGCGGCGAGGATCTGCCACGGAACGATGTTCGAATGGTGGTCGAGGATCGTGAGGACGATGAGATCGCCCTGCTTGATGTTCTTGCGGCCCCACGAGTAGGCGACGAGGTTGATCGCCTCGGTCGTGCCGCGCACGTAGACGATCTCCTTGGTCGATGCAGCGTTGATGAACGCCCGCACCTTCTCCCGCGTCGCCTCGTAGCGCACGGTCGCCTCCTCAGCGATGCGGTACGCGGCGCGGTGGATGTTCGAATTGAACTTCTCGAAGTACTCCAGCATCGCGCCTGTCACCTGGCGGGGACGCTGCGAGGTGTTGGCCGAGTCGAGGTAGGCGATGCCCGTTTCGAAGATCGGGAAATCCTTCCGGATCGTGGCCACGTCGAGGGTCTGGATGGCCATCAGTCGGGTACCTCGATATAGATGTCCGAGCCCTCGACTTTCACCGGGTACGTCTTCGCGGGGATGACCGCGGGCAGGCCGGTGACTTTGCCCGTCTGCAGGTTGAAGCGCGACCCGTGCTGCGGGCACTCGACATCCATGCCCCACAGCTCACCATCGGAAAGCGAGAACTCCTCGTGCGTGCACACGTCGTTCAGGGCATAAAAGTTGCCGTCCTCCGCGTGGGCGAGGCAGATCGGAGTGCCGCCGGCCTCAACATGCTTCATCGAGTCGGTGGGCACCTCATCAACCGATGCGATGCGGTGGCTAGCCAATCCGAGACTCCAGCTCCGCCTCCACGAGCTTGCGCGCATGCTCGAACGGGATTCGATCCAGGACGTCGCCGAAAAATCCCTGGATGAGCATCCGCTTGGCGGTGGATTCGGGGATGCCGCGCGAGCGGAGATAGAAGAGATGCTCTGGATCGACGGGCCCGACGGTAGCTCCGTGGGTGCAGCGAACGTCGTTGTTGTCGATCTCGAGCATTGGGATCGAGGTCGCCTTCGCCTTGTCGGAAAGCACAAGGTTGCGGTTGGCCTGGTAGGCGTCCGACCGCGCCGCGTGCTTCGCGATCCGGATCAGGCCCGCATACACCGTGCGCGAGACGTCCTGAAGAGCGCCTTTGAACAGCAGGTCGGAGCGCGTGTTGCCCACGCGGTGGTCCTGCAGCGTATGAAAGTCGAAGAACTGATCGGCTGACGCGAAGTAGATCGCCTTCAGCTCCGCGTTCGAACCCTCGCCGGCGAGCGACGCCTCGACGCGCGTCTTGGAAAACTTGCCTCCGAGGGTGACGTTGAAGAGGCGCAGCGTCGAGTCCTTCTGCAGCTCGGCGCGCTGGTCGGCGAAGTGCCACACGTTGCGGCCCCACTTCTGGACGGCGACGTAGCCGACCTGTGAGCCCTCGCCGAGGAAGATCTCCGTCGACCCGCTGCGATGGCCGGTCTCGCTCTCGTTGTCGGCGATGTACTCGTCCAGGTAGTTGAAGCGCGCGCCGCGGCCGGCGACGATCAGAGTGTGCGGCAGAACGCTTGTGCCGTCGTGATGCGAGAAGTGCTGGCCCAGGATGGGCTCGTCGATCTCGACTCCGTCCGGTACATAAAGGAAGGTTCCGCCCGTGAAGAACGCCGCATGAAGGGCGGCGAAGCGATCGCGGTCGCCGTGCACAAGGGTGAACAGTCGGGGCTCGATCAGCTCCGGGTGCTCCATCGCCGCCATGCGAAGCGGTTGGAGGATCACGCCGGCGGGCAGGCCTGCCGGGCGCTCGAGCTTGAGGCCGTCGAGGTGCTCCAGCTGGGAAAAGTCAGCCGGGTTGAATCGGCTTACGTCGGTGCGCCGCCATTCCTCGTCGGTCTTCGCCGGCAGTGGCAGCCGCTCGTAGGCGGCAAGTGCTGTCTGCCGCCGCTCGCGCAGCCAACCCGGCTCTCCCTGGAGGAGCGACTTCTCCAGGGATTCCGAAGTAAGTCCCATCGTCAGCCTACCGAGCCCTCCATCTCGAGCTGGATGAGCCGGTTCAGCTCTACCGCGTACTCGAGTGGAAGCTCTTTGGTGAACGGCTCGATGAAGCCGTTCACGATCATCGTCTCGGCCTCGGCGCGCGGGATGCCGCGGCTCATCAGATAGAAGAGCTGCTCGTCCGACACCTTGCTCACCGTCGCCTCGTGGCCGAGGGTCACGTTCTCCGCGTCGACGTCGTTGTACGGGTATGTGTCGGACCGCGACTCGTCGTCGAGGAGCAGCGCGTCGCACTTTACGAACGACTTGCAGTTGTTCGCGCCGGGATAGATCTTGATGTGGCCGCGGTACGAGGTCCGGCCGCCGCCCTTGGAGATCGACTTCGACGTGATGGTCGACGTCGTGTTCGGCGCGACGTGGATCATCTTTCCGCCCGCGTCCTGGTGCTGGCCCTTGCCGGCGAACGCCACGGAGAGCACGTCGCCTTTCGCGCCCGGCTCCATCAGGTAGACGCTCGGGTACTTCATCGTGATCTGCGACCCGAGGTTGCCGTCGACCCACTCCATCGTCGCGTCGGCGTAAGCCATCGCGCGCTTGGTGACGAGGTTGAACACGTTGGTCGACCAGTTCTGGATCGTCGTGTAGCGGCACCGTGCGTTCTTCTTGACGATGATCTCGACCACCGCGGAGTGCAGCGAGTCGGTCGTGTAGATCGGCGCCGTGCATCCCTCGATGTAGTGCACGAAAGACCCCTCGTCACAGATGATCAGCGTCCGCTCGAACTGCCCCATGTTCTCGGCGTTGATGCGGAAGTAGGCCTGGAGCGGGATGTCGACGCGCACGCCCTTCGGCACGTAGATGAACGAGCCGCCTGACCACACGGCGGTGTTCAGAGCCGAGAACTTGTTGTCGGCGGGCGGGATGACGGTCCCGAAGTATTCCTTGAAGAGGTCGGGGTGGTCGCGCAGCGCGGAGTCGGTGTCCGTGAAGATGACTCCCTTCGCGGTCAGCTCCTTCTGCAGCGAGTGATAGACGACCTCGGACTCGTATTGCGCCGAGACACCGGCAAGGAACTTGCGCTCCGCCTCGGGCACGCCGAGCCGGTCGTAGGTCGCCTTGATGTCGGGCGGCAGCTCCTCCCACGTCTTCGACTGCTTGTCGGACGCCTTCAGGTAATAGAAGATGTTCTCGAAGTCGATCACCGAGAGGTCCGCGCCCCACTTGGGCATCGGCTTCTTGCGGAAGATCTCGAGCGAGCGGAGGCGCATCTTCGTCATCCACTCGGGCTCCTGCTTCATCCACGAGATCTCTTTCACGATCTCGGGGTTCAGGCCCCGCTTGGCCTTGAAGACATACTCCTCGGGGACGAAGAAGCCGTACTTCTCCTTGTAGTCGGTGCCAACCTCAACTTTCGGAACTGTGGCCATCAGGCGACCTCCTTCGGCTCTTCCTCGGTGACCCATTCCGAGTAGCCCGTTTTCTCCAGCCGGTCGGCGATCTCGGCTCCACCTGACAGCACGAACTTCCCGTCCACGAGCACGTGGACGAAGTCGGGCTTGATGAACTCGAGGATTCGGGTGTAGTGCGTGATGATCAACACGCCTAGGTCCGGACCGCGCATGCGGTTGACCGCCTCGGCGACGAACTTGATCGAGTCGATGTCAAGGCCGGAGTCGGTTTCGTCGAGGATCGCGATCTCAGGCCTGAGCATCGCCATCTGCAGGATCTCGGCGCGCTTCTTCTCGCCGCCGGAAAACCCATCGTTGATGTACCGCGGCAGGAACGAGTCGTCCATGTGCAGCACGTCGAGCTCGTCCTTGAGCATCGAGCGGAACTCCTTTGGCGCGATCTGCTTGGACTTGTCCTTGCCGTCATAACCGCGCTTGGCGTTTAGAGCAGTGCGGAGGAAGTTTGTCATCGAGATTCCAGGCACGACCACCGGGTACTGGAACGCGAGGAACATGCCCAGGCGCGCGCGCTCGTCGGGTTCCAGCTCGAGCACGTTCTGCCCCTTGAAGGTGACCACGCCGCCGTCGACGGTGTAGCCCGGGTGTCCCATCAGCGTGTGCGAAAGCGTCGACTTGCCCGAACCGTTCGGGCCCATCACCGCGTGCACCTCGCCCTTGGAGATGCTGAGCGAAACGCCCTTCAGGATCTGGCGCCCTTCGACGCTGGCGCGCAAGTCTCGAATCTCAAAATCAGCCAACTAATCGTTCTCCTTCGTCACGTATGTGCAGTCCTGCGCAGCCTCCGCCATCCACGTCGTGCGCGACACGTCGGTCCCGAGCAGCCGCTCGTACATCTGCTGCTCGCTGACACACGGAAGCCCCGTCCGGGCGGCGACATCCTGAATGGGGCAGTTGCAGTGCCGGATCGCAAGCCCGCCCTCGCCAAGCTCGACCACCTCGGCCATGTGGCCGTGCTCGGTGGCCAGGCGAGCCAGCTCGCGGACCTTCGCTGAAAAGTCTAGACCCGCCAACCTGGGCGCATATTCGGCCTCGAGGCGCGCCGCGCGCCGATCGAAGAACTCCTTGAGCTGCTCGTTCGACATGAAGTCGACGAGCTCGCCGGTCAGCTCGCGGTGGCCATCGGGGAAATGCTCTCCAGCCGCCTGGGTCAGCCTGTAGACATGCTCAGGCCGGCCGCGGCCGTGAGGTTCGGCCGGTGCCATGGTGGCCAGACCAGAGGCTTCAAGGGCTTCCAGGTGACGCAGCGCCCCCTGCTTGGACACTTCCAGGTGCGCGGCGACTTCGGCCAGCGTGGCTGGACCGTGCGTCTTCAGGAGGGCAAGGATGGCTTCGCGCCTGGAGTCCACGAGTCCCAGTCTAAGAGTTTTTCAACACGGGCGTTGAAATATAGTTCGGACGCCGAGTACGCTCGGCGCGATGCGTCGATGGACAATTCTGCTTCTTGCGCTGGTGGCGATGCTGCCCATCTCCGGCGCTGCGGCAGGGCCGGCGTGGGAGCAGTGGCAGTCGGTGTCCGGCGTGTTCGACCTGGGCGGGCCGCGGACTGACGGTTCGCTGCTGGTGGCCGGCTCGGCGGCCCTCTACACCCTGAACCCGGCGGGGGACCTCCAGCCTTTCGCCCGCGGCGGCGGAGGCTACCGAGACGACCCCACGGCCGAGGCGTACCTGGCCGTGTCTTCGGGGCAGCACGTCGCAGCCGCCGGCTGCGATTTCGCGCGTGACGACGCCTTCATCCTCCGGCTCCACGCGCCGATCGGCATCACACGGGTGGACAGGACAGGCACCCAAACCGGGTCGTTCACGAACGTCAGCGCGCCCGGTCTGAACGGGATCGCCTTTGACACGACCGGTTCTTTCGACCACCGCCTGATGGCCACCGGTCCGCTGAACGGTAAGACCGAGGTTTTTGCCATTGACTGCACCGGCGCAGTCCAGGTCGTCACCAGCTCCGCGCCAGTATTGGAGGGCGGCCTGGCGGTCGCGCCGTCGACGTTTGGGTCGTTCGGCGGGGCGTTGATCGCTCCGGACGAGTTGAGCGGGGTCGTCTGGGCGATCGCTCCCGACGGCTCGAGCCAACAGGTCGTCAACTCTGGGCTGCCCAAAGGCGGCGATATCGGCATCGAGTCGGTGGCCTTCGTGCCGAAAGGATTTACGAAGGGCGGCTACGTCTATTACTCGGACCGCGCCACCGCGGGCAGCCCGCATCCTGGCACCGACCGCGTTCTCCGCCTCTCGAGCGCAGACCTGGTTGCGGCAGGGGTGCGGGACGGCGACATGCTTGGCGCAACCGAAGGCGGGGCCGCGATGATCGATGTGCGGTGCACTGCCACTTGCCAGATCATGAACGTGGTCGCAACTCCGACCACGGCGCACGGTGAAGGTCACCTCGTTTTCACCCTGAATCAAGCGGCGAGTCCGGCGCCGACGCCGACGTCCAGCGCAGCTGTGATCGCGGGCACCAAGCAATCGAATGCGCCGATCGGGGCTATTGTCGCGATCGGCGCGGCACTTCTCGCGGCGCTCGCGGCCGCGCTTTTCGCCGCGAGCCGGCGCCGGACCTGACGCAAGACAGAGCCCTTCTCCTCTTAGGGCGCGGCGTGCGGGCCTTCGGCTTTGGTTTTTCGGCGGTTCTGGTCGGTCTCCATCTCGAGCGCGCGGGCTTGTCGCCGACCCTGATCGGCGTGACCCTCGGCGTCGGGTTGGCGGCGGCCTCCCTGACCGGGCTCGCGTCCGTCGCGGTCGCGGCGCGTGCAGGTCGGCGCGTGACGCTGGCCATCGTCGGGTTGCTGATGGCGGTCACCGGCCTCGACCTCGCGCTGGCCACGCAGCCGGCGCTGCTGGTGCTGGCCGGCTTGACGGGAATGCTGGGAGCGGCGAGTGTCGACCTGGGGCCCTTTGCTCCACTCGAGCAGGCGGCGCTCGCCGAGGTCGCGACACGGGAGCAGCGAAACCTGGCTTTCGCCCGCTACTCACTGAGCGGCGGCCTGTTCAACGCGGCCGGAGGCCTGGCCGCTGCCTTCGCCGGAGCGCAGAGTGGGCGCGCCTATTTCCTTCTTTATGCGGCCATCGGCCTGGTCACCGCGGCAGTGCCCCTGTTCATGAGCCGGCGGGTCGAGTCGGACCTCACGGGGCCGGCTTTCGACTCTCTGCGGCGGCCCCAGACGGTGCGCGCGCTCGGTGGCCTCGCGGCTCTTTTCGCGCTTGACTCATTCGCCGGTGGCTTCGTCGCGAACGCGGTCATCAGCTACTGGCTTCATGTTCGATTCGGCGCCGGGCCGCAGCTGCTTGGGCCCGTGTTTGCGGCCGTCGCCTTCCTCCAGGCGGTTTCGTACGAGATCTCGGGCCGCCTCTCGGGCCGCATCGGTTTGATCAATACGATGGTCTTCACGCACCTGCCGAGCAACCTTCTCCTGCTGTCGGTCGCGTTCAGCCCCAGCCTCGGGTGGGCGGTCGGTTTGCTCCTGGCGCGGTTTCTTCTCTCCCAGATGGACGTGCCCGCGCGCCAGGCCTACGTCGTTTCGATCGTGCCGCCCCCGGACCGCGCCACGGCGGTCGCACTCACGGGCGGGGTGCGGGGCGTAGCCCAGGCGTTCGGCCCGCCGCTGGCGGGTGTCGCCATCGGCGCGGCCGCGTTCGGCATCCCATTCTTCGCCGGCGGAGGGCTGAAGATCGTCTATGACCTGGCCCTTTTCGCCTCCTTCCGCAACCGTCGCGCCGAGCACGAGACGTAGGGTTTCGGGCAGATGGCGGATGACCTGACGCAGCTGGACGCAGCCGAGATCGAAAGACGGCTGGCGGCGGTGCGCGAGCGCATGCGGCCGCTTGACGAGCAGCTTGCCGCCATCCGCGGCGAGCGCGACCTGCTGTTGACTGAGCTCCGGCGGCGCCGCCGCCTCTCGGAACGGACGACCCGCGCCGACTTGAAGGCCTCGATGAAAGAAGGCAAGTTTCCGACGATCGCCGAACTTGTCGCCGGCAGCGAGGGCGGGTCGCTGGATGAGCTCGTCTACAACCTCAAGACCGGCGGCGAGGTGCGGCTGGGCTTTCCAGGGTCGCGTTCGCAGAGTCTCACGTTCACCGATGGGGTCCAGCTCGTCAATGCCGCGGACCTCGGCCGCGCGGCGGAGCTGTACGCCGCCGGATGGGAGCTGGGCAGCCCCGGCCGGCCTGGCGTCCGAGTTCATTTTCCAGGTACGCGGCAGGAGCGCCTCGTCCCGGCTGACGAGGTGTATGCTCGCCCCGGCGAGCGGGAAGGCGGGTGAGGTCGTTGAGCAAGCACACATGCGAAACGATCCTCAGCGGCCGTGATAGCTGTCGAGCGGGAGTTGCCGGCAGCGCGTTCACAAACACGCCCGCCTAGGCCCCAGCCAGTCGCGCCCGCGCGGCGCGAGACCGTCTGGACCTCCCGGGTCTCGGCCGCCCTGCTGGTCGTGGCGATGCTGAGCTCGTTGGGCGGAGGCGGCCTCCTCGACTTCGCGAGCGCGTACACGCTGCAGGCGCGGGCGCAGGCCATGCACGACCGCTGGGTCTTCATGCGTGCCAACGGAATCCCCGACGAGGACCTGGCAGTCCTGGAGAGCGAATGGGCGGCGAGCCAGTCGTCGACGGTCGTCGGCGCGGGCGGCGTCTTCTGGGTGCCCGGCGGAGCCGAGACCATCGGCAGGTGGCAGGTGGAGTCCGACGCGATCTGGAGCCGGGACCTGACCCAGTTTCGGTCTGGCGCGCTGCTCGCGGCACAGGGCCTGCACGAAGCGCTCGGCCAGGAGACATATGTGCAGCGCAAGTCGCGGTTGGACGCGATCGCTTCAGCGTCTACACCGCTCGACTTCGCCACTCTGCGCGATGACTGGAACCTGGAGGCGCGGCTCGTCCCGATCGACCGCCGGATTGCCCTGGCGGCAGCAGGAGTGGCCGGCCAGGTCGACCAGGCCAAGAAGATGGGCATCCGCAGCGACCCCGCCGCCGACCTGCTCGTACGTGCCGGGACGTACGCCCAGCTCGGGCCTTTGAACCGCATGGCCCACGCCGAGCTTCTCACCCGCAACGTGCAGTCGCTGCAGAAGGACCTCCAGGGCCGGCTCGACGCCGCCACTCTGACTCGGCAGAGCTTCCAGCACACGTCAGAAGAGAGCTCGATCGCATCGGTCTACGGGATCGATACGTCCGGCTTCGACGCCAAGATCGCCAATGACCGGATCCTGTACGCCGGCGCGCTCACGGCGGGTGAGTTCAACGCGATCACGGTCGACCTACAGCAGGTGTCGGCGGCTGCGGACCACCAGATCTACGTGGTCATGAGCCAGACGCACATCGTCTCGGGCGTTCCGCTCATCTACCAGGACCATCCGCTGAGCTGCGAAGAAGCTGCCACATCGATGGCGCTCGCGCACCAGGGCGTCCACGTTAGCCAGGACCAGATCCTCGGCGAGATTGGCGCCGATCAGCGGTCGATGTATGTGGACTCCTCCGGGCGCGTCCGTTGGGGGAACCCCTATGAGACTTTCGTAGGCAATGTGAACGGCAGCGAGAGCAACTACACCGGCTTCGGCACGTATTACCCTCCGCTGGTTCGCGTTGCGAGGGCGCATGGAGCGACAGTTCTCGCCTACGGGTCGATGTCAGCGGCCACGATCTACGCGCGCGTCATCGCCGGGCATCCGGTGGTCGCGTTCGCGACCTGGGACTGGCGGTGGCACCCGCGTCGCGACTACCTCAGCTTCGACGGGCAGTGGATCCCGTGGATCGGCCCCGTCTACGCCTCGCACGTCTACACGGTCGTCGGCGTGAGCCCGAGCCAGGTGCTGGTCAACGACCCGATCCGCGGTCAGTACTGGATCAGCAAGGGCGCCTTCGAAGCGGGCTACTCCGACTTCAACGAAGCCATCGTGTTTGCCTAGACCCGGGGTCTCCTCTCGCTAGGTCGAAGAATTAGAGAAGGGAGCCAGCACCAGGAAGACCCGGCCCATGTTCAGGTCGGGGTAGGCCTGGTCCAGGTCGTCGATCGCGTGCATCAGCTGGTCGTAGCTGATGTGGTAGCCATGGCCGCGGGTCAGGCCGGGGTCGTTGAGGATGTAGGTGTCCGACTGGTCGTAACCGGTGACGACCAGGTAGTGCGACACCGACCAACCCGCCTGCTCGTAATGGCTGGTGTAGCCGGGGTAGTTGGAGTTGCCAAGGCCATGGGTGCGCACGCCGACGATCAGTGGCCGTCCGAGCGCGAGCTGCTGCTTCATGTTGATGCGGTCGGAGGGCAGGATCTTGTATGCCCAGCCCATGTACTTCTGGGCGACCTGGCCAACCTGTAGGGGAGTCAGGTCCTGAGCCGGCTTCCAGGCCGTGATCTGGTTGATCGTGGCGTCGGCCGTCTTGGGATCGATGAGGCCTCCCGAGTGGTCGCCGTGGAGATAGCGGTCGACCATGGTCAAGCTTGCTTCCTCGCACGTGTGCTGCCTGGCCGCCCAGTTGCCCAGGGGCGCCTGCGGCGTGAACGGCACGGGCAGGATGACCGCCGTGGGCAGGTTGACCGGCGGCTGGTCACTGGGCGCCGCGGTGTTCAGGTCGATCGGCACCAGGTCCGGTGTCGAGTAGCTGACCTGGGGCCCCGCGCCGAAAAACGCGAAATAGACCCCCGCGCCGATACCGATCGCCGCGACAAGGCCGAGTCCGACCAGCCACTTAAGAGCGCCGAGCATCGCTTTCTAGAACTGAAACCGCCTCAAAAAGTTGCGCCGTCGCGACGCGGGATGAGTATAGGGCGGGATTTACAAACCTAAACCTTGACGAGTAGGTCTCTGGACGCCCGCGTTTTATTTGCGATTCGGGACCTGGGCGGAGGAGGGATCTGTCTGTGGAAGTCCAACTGAGGCGCGGTCGGGGTTTCCGCGCTGCAGACCGGCATTGGGGCGCCATCGCGGCCGCGGTCGTCGCCGCCGTGGTTCTCGGTGGCGCCTCGGCCGCGATCGGGCGCCATTACCTGCACGCGAGTGCGGAGCGACCGCTTCCTGGGGTCACAAAGGTGCACGCGCAGCCGATCCCGACGGTCGGCCCGGGCTCCGATGTTTCGCCGGCCGCCCTCCCCGACCACATGCTGCTCCAGGTGCCGTTCACGACCCAGGCGCCCCTGAACAACTGGGCGCAGCATCAGGAGAGCTGTGAGGCGGCGAACCTGACCATGCTGTATCTCTACTGGCAGCACGACCAATCGGTCGTGCTCGATCCCCACGGGGCTGACAACTACATCCGGATGATCGACAGCTGGAAGTCTCAGCCCGACCTCAACGACACGATGATGGGCCAGCTCGCCCAGAAGCACTGGGGCTACAGCTATCGCCTCCTGCCTAACGATCCCAAGGTGATCGCGCAGCAGCTGTCGGCCGGCCGTCCCCTGCTCGCCGAGGTGCGCACGCACGGGCTGGGCAACACACACTATCCCGGCTACTCGTCGCACTACGAGCAGACGGGCTGGTCGGTGCCGCATTTCGTCCTGATCATCGGCTACGACGGCTCGGGTGTCTGGCTCAATGACCCTGGGATCTCGTGGGGGCGTGGGTACCACATCTCGTACGCGCAGCTGACGCATGCCATCGACGACCTCGACCAGCACCACCCCGCTTTGAGCGAGGGACAGGTGCTCCTGCTGGTCGCGCCGGAAGCGGCGCCGAAGGTGAGAGCGGGCTCCTTCTAAGCGCCTCGGAAAATCTAGACTTCCGGCGTGACCGACACGGCTGAAGGCGCGGCAGCGCAGCTCGGCAACCGTGCGGTCAGCAACTCGCTACTCATCCTCCTCGCGCGGACGGTCTCGCGAGTCATCTCGCTTGTCGTCGTCATCGTTCTGGCGAACGCACTCGGCGACACCCGTTACGGGCAGTACACAACCCTGATTGCGTACTCGGGTCTCGTGGCGGTCGTCGGCGACCTCGGATTCCAGTCGCTGTACACGCGTGAGGCCGCCCGCAATCGGACCCAGCTTGGCGACTATCTCGGCACGCTGATCGTCTTTCGAGTCTTTCTGGCCGCCGCGGCGTCAGTGTTCTTCGCGCTCGCCCTGGGCCTTGGCGCGGGACTAGCCTCTCTGATCCTGCCCGGGTGCGCGCTGCTGGTTGCGACTGCTTACGCAAGCCTGCTTCGCAATACCTTCTATTCGGTCGGCCGAGCGGAGTTCGACGCGATCGCCATCGTCGCCGAGACACTCATCCAGGCCGGGCTCATCGTCTTCGGTGCCCGGCGGCACTCGGGCGTGGCCTACTACGTCTGGGCTTACACCGCGTCGTACACGTTCACGATCATCTATTCGGCGGTGGTGATCCAGGCTTTCCGCCTGGGGCGGATCCGGCTCGGACTAGACCTGAACCTGATCGCGCGATGGTTGCCGCTCGCGCTGCCGTTCGCGATCACGTTCTTCCTGACCAACGCCTACTTCCGCGCGGGGGTGCTCATCCTCCAGCACTTCCGGCCGTTTGCCGAGGTCGGCTGGTACACCTTCGCGTATAAGCCGTTCGAAGCCCTTCAGTTCGTGCCCCTCGCCATCCAGACGGTGGTCTACCCGCTGCTCGGCGTCTACTTCGTGAGCAGCGCCGCCAGGCTCAAGCTGGCGTATGAGCGATTCTTCAAAGTCCTTGTCTTGTTGGGCTGGCCCCTCACCGTCGGCACATTCGTGCTCGTGCATCCGATCAACCAGATCTTCAACCGGTCCGGCGCGTTCGGACAGTCCGAGCCGGCGCTGCGCATCCTGGCCTTCGGGATCGTGTTTCTCTTTGCCAACTCTGCTTTCTACGCGATGTTGAATGGCATCAACAGGCAAGGTCTCAACGCGTGGGCGACGGCGCTGGCCGCCGCGATCAACATCGCTTTGAACTTCGCCCTCATCCCCTTGTACGGATACCTGGCCGCCAGCACCATGACGGTCCTGACCGAGGCGGCGCTCTGTGCCTTCGGCTGGTGGTTCGTGCAATTGAAAAGGCCCGAGCTCCGGCTGCCGGTGATCAAGCTCAGCTGGCGAATCTTTCTGGCGGGCGCTGCGATGGGGATCGCTCTATATCCCCTCCGCCGATACTCGATCTTCCTTGCCGCCCCCGCAGGCTTCATCGTCTACGCGCTCGGGATCTTCTTCCTCAGGGCGATCGAGCCTGAAGAGTGGCGGCTGGCGAAGGCCGGGTTGCTCTCCAGAATTCGACCTGGAACGGCCGCGTAACCCTCCCCCCGAACCGCCCGTTTTGAGGGGTGGGAAAGCGTAGAATCCTGCGCGCCCCCAAACATGGCTCGAAACGGTCCTGAGCGGATAAAGACGAAGGGGGGACACAGTCCTCGAGCGCGGATTCATGCCGCGTGGTCCCCGATCGGCCAGAAGATGCGCCGCACCACAGTGGTGCGCGGCCTTGGCGCCGTGCTCGCGGTGCTGCTCGTGATCGGCCTGGCGGCCGACGCCTACGCCCAATCGTTCTTCGACAGCCTGCCCCCGATCCAGGGCCTCGACAGCGCCACGTTCGCGGGCGACACCGTGATCACCGACAGCACTGGCAAGACTGTCCTCGCCGACGTGGGCAACCAGGGCGACCACCGCGTCGCGGTGAAGCTCGCGAGTGTCGCTCCCATCGCCATCCAGGCGACCGTCGCCATCGAGGACAGGGGTTTCTACACCAACCCCGGCTTTGACGCGGCCGGAATCATCCGCGCGGCCTTCGACAACATCCGCGCCGGCCACATCGTAGGTGGTGGCAGCACGATCACCCAGCAGCTTGCCAAGCAGCAGTTCCTCACGCCCGACCAGACGGTCAGCCGCAAGATCAAGGAGCTGGCGCTGGCCTACGAGCTGAGCCAGACCTACAGCAAGGACCAGATCATGGAGCTCTACCTCAACAAGAGCTTCTACGGCTCGCAGTCGTACGGCATCGAGGCTGCCGCGGAGAGCTACTTCCAGCTGCCGGCCTCGAAGCTCGACCTGGCGCAGGCGGCGATGCTCGCCGGTTTGCCGCAGGCGCCTACGGAATGGAACCCTGTGCTCCATCCCGATGCGGCCAAGACGCGCCAGACCGAGGTGCTGCAGGCGATGGTGCGTTCGAACTTCATCTCCCAGGAAGACATGGATAAGGCGGTCGCTGAGAAGCTGACCTACTACTCGCCGACCAACCATTACAAGGCGCCGCACTTCGTGGACTACGTTCTCGCGGAGCTTCGCCAGCTTGGCTTCCAGCCCGGCATCCAGCAGCTGAACGTGCAGACCACGCTCGACTACAACATGCAGACGATCGGCGAGTCGATCGTGAGCAGCAACCTTGCGGCAAACACCTGGCGGGACAAGCGCGGAGTCCTCTCGTCAGGCCTGGTGGCCGTCCAGCCAACGACTGGCGACATCCTGGCCATGGTCGGGTCGCCGAGCTACAACTCGACTGGCGGCCAGATCAACTTCACGACGATCCCCCGCAACATGGGTTCATCGATGAAGCCCTACACGTACGGCGCCGTCATCAACGCGCGCGCCGCGACGGTCGACACTCCTGTCTATGACGGACCGACCCCGCTCGTCTACAAGGACTGCTGCAACACGACAAAGATCTACAACTACGACGGCAAGTCGCACGGCGTGCTGCCGCTCAAGAAGGCGATGGGCAACTCGCTCAACATCGCGGCCGTCAAGGTCGAGCTGTCGATCGGAGTCCCGGCGGTCCTCTCCTGGATGCGCAACCTCAACGTCCGGCCGCGCTACGTGATCGCCAACCCGGATGGTTCGTTCGCCGGCTACGACGCCAACGCGCCAGCCGACGAATACGGACCGTCGCTTACTCTCGGCGGCTACCCGATCACCCTGCTCGAGCACGTCGATGGAATCGCGACGTACGCAGACATGGGCGTGTACCACTCACCGGAGGCCGTGCTCAAGGTGACCGACTCGCACGGCCAGGTCCTGTACCAGACCCATCCCGACCAGCGGGCGCGGCAGGCGATCGATCCCGGGGTCGCGTTCATCATGGCCCAGATCATGGCCGACGACCAGAACCGATGCATGATCTTCGGCTGCAACAGCGCGCTGCACTGGAAGGACCGCACCGTCGCTGCGAAGACGGGGACGACCGACAACTTCAAGGACGCGGTCACGGTTGCCTTCACGCCCGACCTCGCGGTCGGTCTGTGGGTCGGCGACATCCTCGGCAACAGCTACACGATGGTCGGCGGCTCGGACGGCGTGTTCGTCGCGTCGCCTGGCGTCCACTCGTTCGTCTCGCAGGCGCTCGCCGGCGTGGACGGGAGCCGCTGGTACACGCCCCCTCCGGGTGTCGCCGCCGGGCCTGGCAACAGCTGGTACCTGGCCGACACGACCCGCGTCGACAAGCTGCCGGGCGACAACCCGCCCAGCCCGACGCCGAACACGCCGGTATACGTCGTGCCCCCCGACCCAGGCACCGGCCCCGTGCTCGCGAGCCCGAGCCCATGTCCGTCGCCGCTGCCGAATCCCAAGCCGCCGGGCTGCTAGACCGCACTCCGTAGAATTCCGGCTCGTGCCGGAGTCTCTCTCAGTCGTGACCGAGCGCCTGCCCAAGAGCCAGGTCGGGATGACGATCGAGGTGCCGGCCGACGTCGTCAACGCGAACTACGATCGAGTGCTCAACCGTCTCGCCTCGCGGGCCAAGATCGAAGGTTTTCGACCGGGCAAGGCGCCGCGCGCCCTGGTCGAGGCTCGCATCGGGCCTGCAGCGTTGCGCGAAGAGGTCGTCGAGACGATGGTGCCCGAGGTCGTGCGTCAAGCACTCAACGACGAGTCGATCGACCCCATCGACAACCCGGACGTGGAGGTCGTCGAGCTGGAGCGCGGAAGGCCCGCCAAGTTGAAGGCGACCGTCAGCGTCATGCCGGAGGTGGCGCTTGCCGACATCGCCACGCTTACGGTCGAGCCGCCGGACCACTCGCACGAGGTCACCGAGGAGATGCTCGAGCGGCGCCTCGAGGACGTACGCGAGCCGATGGCGGAGATCACGCCCGTCGAACGCGAGGTCCGCACGGGCGACATCGCCGTCATCGACATCGAGGTCGAGGTGGACGGGCACATCGTCGAATCTGAGACGCGCAAGTCGACCGAGGCAGAGCTGAAGGAGGGCGTGCTGCTGCCCGAGCTCCTCGCCGCCTTGCCCGGCGCGTTCGTCGACGAGACGCGCGAAGCGCATGTCGACTTTCCGGACAGCTACAGCAACCCTGAGCTGGCGGGAAGGCACGCGCTCATCCGGGTCACCGTGCGAGGGGTCAAGGAGAAGGTGCTGCCGCAGCTAGACGACGCGCTGGCGAAGAGCCTGAGCAACGGCAAGCAGGAGACGGTCGACGCATATCGCCAGGCCGTGCGCGATGAGCTGGAGGAATCCGGCCACGCCGTGGCGAAGATGGAGCGCGAGCAGGCTGTCGTGAAAGCGCTCGTCGAGGCGTCCTCAGTCGAAGTGCCCGAGGCGCTGGTCGACCGCGAGCTGACCAGTGAGCTCGAATCGCTCGAGCGCAGCGTGAACCGCCAGGGGCTCAAGCTCGACAGCTACCTGGGGTATCTCGGCAAGACGATCGATCAGTGGATGGCCGACGAGCGCCCTGAGGCTACCTCAAGGCTCAAGATCGACCTCGTGCTTGGCGAGTATGCCAAGCGCGAGGGTCTCGACCCGTCGGACGAGGACGTGATCGCTTACCTGGAGGAGCAGGCGGGCCAGGATGAGGAGCTCAAGGGCCAGCTCGCCGACCTCAAGAAGAGCTCGGCAGCCCGCCGCTACTTCGCCTCACGGCTGAGGCGGCGCCGAGTTCTGGACCGCCTCGTGGAAGTCACTGGGAACGCGTAGTTGACGGCATCCGGGGAGGGCGTGTCTAGAATGACGTTGTGCGCGATATGACCCAAGACCCACGTCCTTCCAGCTACCTCGTCCCGATGGTCGTCGAGAACACCGGCCGCGGGGAGCGCGCGTTCGACATCTACTCCAGGCTGCTCAAGGAGCGGATCGTTTTCATCGGCACGCCGATCGACGACCAGGTGGCCAACCTCGTCGTCGCGCAGCTGCTGTTTCTCCAGTCCGAGGATCCCGAGAAAGAGATCGCTCTCTACATCAACAGCCCGGGCGGACAGGTGACCGCGGGGCTGGCGATCTACGACACCATGCAGTACATCCGCCCGCCGGTATCGACCATCTGCATCGGGATGGCGTACTCGATGGCGGCGGTGCTGCTTGCCGGCGGAGCGCACGGCCAGCGCTTTGCCCTTCCGCACGCCAACATCCTCATCCACCAGCCGTGGGGCGGCATGCAGGGGCAGGCCACCGACATCCAGATCCACGCCAAGGAGATCCTGCGCACGCGCGAGCAGCTGAACCAGATCCTCGCGCGGCACACCGGCCAGAAGATCGAGAAGGTCACGCAGGACACCGAGCGCGACTATTTCCTCACGGCCGAGGCGGCCAAGGAGTACGGGCTGATCGACGACATCATCTTGACCCCGACCAAGCCCGGCGAGAAGGAGAAGGTCGCGGATAAGGACAAGACGGCCGAGAAAGAAAAGGAAAAGGTCATCGCCGGATGATCTTTCGACGCAGAACGAAGCGCGACGAGGTCAAAAGGCACCGTGCGAAGTGCTCGTTCTGCGGGAAGGCTCAGGGGGAAAGGGGTATCCGCCTGATCGCGGGCCCGGGAGTCTTCATCTGCAGTGAATGTATAAGCCTTGCCAACGAGATTCTCTGGGGCCATAATCCCCCGGCGCCCGCATCGCCGTAATGTCCATCAGTAGGAACCTATGAACGAACGAGAAGACCGCCGCCGCTACACCCGCTGCAGCTTCTGCGGCAAGGGCCAGGACCAGGTTCGCAAGCTGGTCGCCGGCCCCGGAGTTTTCATCTGCGACCAGTGCATCGACCTGTGCCAGGAGGTCCTCGAAGACGACAACCGATCGGCCGGCACGAAGAAGCAGAAGACAGGCTTCATCCCCAACCCCAAGACCATCTGCGCCGCGCTCGACCAGTACGTGATCGGCCAGGAGCGTGCCAAGAAGGTTCTCTCGGTCCAGGTCTACAACCACTACAAGCGAATCAGCGCGTCCAAGTCGGTCGGCGACGTCGAGCTCACCAAGTCGAACGTGCTGCTCGTCGGCCCGACCGGGTGTGGCAAGACCTATCTCGCGCAGACGCTGGCGAAGATTCTCGACGTTCCATTCGCCATCGCCGACGCGACGAGCCTCACCGAGGCCGGTTACGTCGGCGAGGACGTGGAGAACATCCTCCTGCGACTCATCCAGGCCGCCGACTTCGACATCAGCCGCGCCGAGCGCGGAATCATCTACATCGACGAGATCGACAAGATCGCGCGCAAGTCGGACAACCCATCGATCACCCGCGACGTGAGCGGCGAGGGTGTCCAGCAGGCGCTGCTGAAGATCCTCGAGGGCACAGTCGCCAACGTCCCACCGCAGGGCGGGCGCAAGCACCCGCACCAGGACTTCATCCAGATCAACACCACGAACATCCTCTTCATCTGCGGCGGCGCGTTCGACGGCCTGGAGAAGGTCGTCGAGCAGCGTATAGGCCGCCGCGCGATCGGTTTCGGAGCGCCGCATATCAAGGTCGAGCGAAAGGCGGTCTCGGAAACCCTGAAGCACCTCCAGCCGCAGGACCTCTTGAAGTACGGCTTCATCCCCGAGTTCATCGGCCGCCTGCCGATCATCGTCACCCTGCACCACCTCGACCAGCAGGACATCGTGCGCATCCTCACCGAGCCCAAGAACGCGCTCGTCAAGCAGTACCAGAAGTTCTTCACGCTGGACAACGTGGAGCTCGTCTTCCAGAAGGGGTCGCTCGACGCGATCGCCGAGCTCGCGCTGCTGCGCGGGACTGGCGCACGGGCGTTGAAGTCGATCATCGAAGAGGCGCTGCTCAACTCGATGTTCGAAATCCCCTCGCGACCGGAGATCAAACGCTGCATCATCTCGGAGCGCTCGATCCGCGACGCACTCGAACCGGAGTTCGAGGTGACGGACGAGACCGAGGGACCCGCGCGAGCGGTGGGAGAGTCCGCGTGAAAGCAGGACTCCGGTTTCTCCTGGTAGGGGCAGCCGGGATTGCCGCATTGGTTTCCAGCGGCGTATCCGCGAGCGCCGCGAATGGCCCATACACCGGCACCGGATACGACATCTCGTATCCGCAGTGCAACGGTAACTCACTTCAGAGCCCACTGCCGACCGGCAACTTTGGAATCGTCGGCGTGAACCACGGACGACCTTTCACGACCAATCCGTGCTTCGGGCCGGCGTACATGTACGCCACCGCTCCCGGAGCTCCCGCTCCCTCGCTGTACATCAACCTGGCCTACTCGGGCGCATATCGACGAGACATCACCCCCGGCTGCAATGGACAGACGCAGTCGCAGGCTTGGAAGATCGGCTGCAGTGAGGCCGACACATCATTCAAATCCGTCGGCCAGAGGACCGTCTTTGTGTGGTGGCTCGACGTCGAGACAGCCAACAGCTGGTCGACCAACAATGCGAGCCTGAACCAGGACACCATCCAGGGCGCCGTTGATCGCCTCCACCAACTCAGTGTCGGTGTGCCGGTGGGTGTGTACTCGACGGCGTCTAGTTGGAAAACGATCACCGGCGCTAATGCGGTGTACACGCCAGTCAACACCGCGGCCGAGTGGGTGGCGGGAGTCGGGGGATCGTGTGCGACTTCCAACCAGTTCGACGCGAATCCGATCTGGCTTAGCCAGTTGAACAACGGCTTCGACTACGACAACGCCTGCTGAAGCTCGGCTGTAAGATTCTGCTCACCATGAGCCGCGACGTACGCGTATCCGTACCTGCGCCGGCTCAGTCGCGATAACCGCGACCGTTTCGCCGGCCTCAAGAGACCAGCCATATGGGTGACGCACGCCCGATAACGACGACTGAGATGTCCAAGGCGTTCGATCCACAGGCCATCGAGGCCGGCTGGTACGCGCGCTGGGAGTCGGACGGCCTTTTCATCGCTGACGCGGCGAGCGACAAGGAGAAGTTCGCCATGTGCTTCCCGCCGCCGAACATCACCGGCGAGCTGCACATGGGGCATGCGCTGCAGACGGCGGTGTACGACCTCATCGCGCGCTACAAGCGGATGACGGGGCGCGAGGTGCTGTTCCTGCCCGGCTACGACCACGCCGCAATCGCCACGCAGAACGTGATCGAGAAGCAGCTTGCGCGCGAAGGTCTGACCAAGGAAGAGCTCGGCCGCGAGCGTTTCGACGCGCGAGTCGAGGCCTGGTACGAGCAGGTTGGGGCGACGATCATCAACCAGCTTCGGCTGCTGGGCGCTTCGATGGACTGGACCCGACTCCGCTTCACGATGGACTCCCGCTACTACCGCTCGGTGATGACCGCGTTCGTCGCTTTCTACGAACGCGGCTGGATCTATCGCGCGCCGCGGATCGTGAACTGGTGCCCGCACGACCGCTCTGCCATCTCAGACCTCGAGGTCGAGTGGCAGGAGCACCAGGACACGCTTTACTTCATCCGCTATCCGGTTGAGGGCGGTGGCGACGTAACCATCGCGACCGTTCGGCCCGAGACGATGCTCGCCGACACCGGCTTAGCGGTGAACCCCGACGACTTGCGCTACCGCGAGCTCATCGGCAAGACCGCGATCCTGCCCCTTGTCGGGCGCAAGCTGCCGATCGTCGCCGACGATGCGGTCGAGAAGGATTTCGGCACCGGCGCATTGAAGGTCACACCAGGCCACGATCCGCTGGACTACGAGATCGGCCAGAGGCATGGCCTGGAGATCGTCAACGGCATGCACGAGGACGGGAGCATGAACGTTCCGGGTCTTCCGTACGACGGGCTTCCGGCAATCGAGGCCCGAAAACGCGTGGTCGAAGACCTGAGGTCGCAAGGCTTGCTGGTCACAGAGGAGCCGTACACGCACGAGATCGGCCACTGCGACCGCTGCCACACGATCATCGAGCCGCTGATCAGCGAGCAGTGGTGGCTGAGCATGGAAACGCTGCGGGACAACGCGCTGGCGGCGTCTCAGGCCGGCAAGGTGCGCTGGCATCCCGAGCGTTACGAACGCACCTACCTCGACTGGCTGCGAGGCTTGCGCGACTGGAACATCGGCCGCCAGCTCTGGCTGGGACATCGGGTGCCGGTGTACCACTGCGACAACGGGCACGTCACCGTGGCTGTAGAACGGCCGCAGGCGTGCACGGAATGCGGCAGCATTCAACTCGAGCAAGACCCCGACGTGCTCGACACCTGGTTCTCGTCAGCCCTGTGGCCCTTTGCGACCCTCGGCTGGCCGGACGAAACCGAGGACCTCGACGCGTTCTATCCCACCGACATCAACTGCACGGCGCGGGAGATCATCAACCTCTGGGTGAGCCGGATGATCATGACCGGCCTCGAGTTCATGGGCGATGTTCCCTTTTCGGACGTGGTCATCCACTGCGTTGTTCAAGCCGCCGATGGACGCCGCATGTCGAAGTCGCTTGGCACCGGTGTGGATCCTCGCGAATTGATGTCGAAATACGGGGCTGATGCGCTGCGCGCCTGGGCGACGTCGGTCGCGATGTCGAGCCAGGACGTGCGGTTTGACGAGAGCAGGGTCGAGGGCTATCGGCGCTTCTCCAACAAGCTGTGGAACGCGACTCGATTGGTCCTGAGCTCGCCCGGAACCCCACCTGCGTCCCGGCCCGGATCTCTAGAGGTCCAGGGGCATCTCGAAGACAGGTGGATTCTCTCGCGCCTCTCGTCTGCCAGCGAGGAGATCACATCGGGAATCGAGAGCTTCTCCTTCCAGGATTCGATCAACTCCGCGTATGGATTTGCGTGGAACGAGTTTTGTGACTGGTACCTCGAAGCGGCCAAGGAGCGGTTGAAGGCGGGCGACGCGGCGGCGCAGGACGTCGCTTATTTCTGTCTCGACAACCTCTTTCGCCTCCTCCATCCCTTCATGCCGTTCGTCACAGAAGAGCTCTGGTCCAGGCTGCCCGGCGACCGTGGCTACGTGATGCGCGCGCAGTGGCCGGACCTGCACGGCGGTTTTATCGACCCTGCAGCCGAAGACGAGTTTCAGCTGGTGATGGCGATCGTCGAAGAGGTTCGGGGCCACCGCCAGGCGGCCGGCGCGCCGCAGCGCGGCGGTCAGCTGCATCTGGAGGGCGCGGTCAACCACACGATCGCCGCGCTGGCCGCGCGACTCAGCAAGGTGGACCTGGTCGGCCAGCTAGAGCGCGGCACTCCTCTGGCGATCGCCCCGGGCCGCGTGGCATTCCCTTCGGGCACCGGCGACGCGAAGCGCGAGAAGGAGCGCAAGCGCCTTGAGGAGGACCTCGCCAAGATCGAGGAGCGGTTGGCCAACGCCGACTTCCAGGCCAAGGCGCCGCAGCAGGTCATCGACAACCTGCAGCAGCGGGCGGACGCGATCCGTGAGGCGCTCGACCGTCTGAAAGACCAAGGCAGCTAAGTTAGACGGCGAATGCCGCCAGCCGCCGTCCTCGGCCCGGTCGTCCTGCCCCTCGTCGCCGCCGCCGTGATCGCGGTTTTCGGCCTCGCCGGCACGAACCTCGGGCGCGCGGCCGCCGCGGTCGGGGCGTGGGGATCGGCAATTGCGCTCGTTGTGGCGTGGCTGCCCGTCCGCTCGTCGCTCGAGCTGCTGCTCGGCCAGCTCGGTTATGGATCGTCGCTCGACCTGCGGATCGACAGCGTCACCTTCGCATTCGGGCTCATGATCGTCGTGCCCGCAGCACTTCTCCTCACCCTTCAACCGCGGACGTGGCCTGAGGCCGCAATCTCGCTGCTGGCGGTTGCGGCGGCCATGGCCGCAGTCGAGGCGGGCGGTGTCGTGCTGACCGCGATCGCGGGAGGCACAGCGGCCACCTTGGCCGTGATCCTGCTCGACACGGAGGATCCGCGGGCCTCCAGGCCGAGCTGGAGCATGCTGCTGGCAGGGTGGCTCGCCCTGAGCTGGGTCGGCGTCATCCTTCAGGTGGACGGCGGAACCGCCGTCTACTCGGCCGTGCCGCTCGTCGCGGTCACGGGCCCAGTCTTCACGCTACTGGCGGCCTCGGCGATATTGGCTTCCAGCCTGTTCCCGTGGCGCACCTGGCCGTCTCAGCTGTGGGCCCGGCCCTCCCTTCGCGCCGCCGGGATCACGGTCGCCACCCTCTATCCACTCGGTTTCTATCTCCTCGTCCGTGCCTATGAGCTGGGCGACGGCCGCTACCCTCATCCGGCCTTCAACGTGCTGCTCGCTCTGCTCGGCCTGGCCGCGGCCTTCGCCGCCGCCGCCAGGGCGCAGGCGGTCGCCAGCCGCCGCGAGTTCTTGGGTGAGGTGATCCCAGGCCTGGGAGGCTTTGCACTGACGGCGATCGCGCTTGGCACGCCCCTCGGCCTGGTCGCGGGCATAGTCCTGCTCGGCACCGCCTCCGCCCTCGTGGCGTGTCTCGCGCTGCTGCCCGATCGGGCCGGAATCGCGCCCCTGGTGACGATCGCGGCCGCCGTCGGGCTTCCTCCCGGCATCGTGTTCGGGGCACGGGTGATCGGCATCGAAGCGACCTTCGAGGCGGGGGACTTCCTCGGCCTGATCGGCGTCGCGAGCGCGGCGGTGTGGGCGACGTGGATGGTGGGCGGGGCGCGTGCCATCGGCCTGCCAGGTGGTCGCGGCCACCCGCTCAACGAGACCTTCCCGCGCGTCTCGATGCTCGTTGCGGCGCTCACGATGGTCGCGGGGCCCGGTCTCGCCGCAATCCACCTCGGCTTCGCCAATCCCGTCGCGGCGGAGGTGATGCAGTCCTCGGCCGGCTCTCTGTCGGGAGGCCTGACCTCTGTGATCACCGTCTCGAGCGTGCTTCCCGCGGTGACGCTGTTCGTCCCGCTTCTCGGACTGGCGGTGCTCTTGTACGCGGTGACGAGCATGTCGGCGATCCGCACCCAGGCGCTGCCCGCGATCTTTCAGCTTCCGGCTTCCGGCGCTCTCGATCGGGCGCGAGCGGCCATCCGGGCCGCAACTGTGCCCGAGCAGTACCGCTCCATTCTCAGCATGCGCGAGCTCGAGTCCGCGGCCGCCGGCGGCAGCCCTGTGCTATGGCTCGCGGCGCTGCTCGCGCTGGTATTTGCTGTGACCAGGTAGTGGTCGCGGGCGTCGCAGCGTTTGCCGCCTGGCTTGGCGCGTCACTTGTCGTCCTGGGCGATGGACGTCGAGCCCTTGCCTTTGGCGTATTCCTTGCCGCGGCGGGCATGACGGTGATCGCATGGCAGAGCGCCGGACCCGTAGCTGCGGCCGCGATCGCCACCGGCGGCGCGCTTGCGGCCGTGCGGCGTTTCGGCTCCGGTCCTGACGGATGGCGGATCATGCCGCCGGGCTCGACTCCTCGCCTGGTGCTGTGTGTCGCCGGCGGGCTGATCGTCCTGTGGATTGCCGCCGCAGTCACGACAGGTGCGGGGGCTTCGCTGCGGTTCACTGTGATGGTCATCGCGGGATTTTCGGGAGCGCGCGTTCTCGCCAGCGAAGATGCGTCGGTCCTGCTGACCGCGACCAGCATGCTCGCCCTGGTCGTAGCCCTGGCGAGTGCTTTCGCGGACGGCTCCGGGCTGTGGCCCTACTTCGGAGCGGCGGTGATCGCAGCCGGTGCGGGGTGGCTTCCGCATAGGACAGCGCGTGCAACCTGAGTCAGCTGTGCTCCTCGTCGTCGCAGCGGCCGCGCTTGCGTTCGCCGTCACCTTCAATCCACTGTCGATATCGCGAGGTGCGCTCCTGCTGAAGGGCGGGACTGGGCTGGCAGCAAGCGCGGCCATCGCCGCGGTCCCCACCTTCGACCTCGTGCTGCTGATCCTGCTCACGCTCGGGGTCCTTCATGCGGCAATCGACGGCAGGCGAGCTTTTGCGGTGCGGCTCAGGGCGCCCATCGTGGCGGTGGCTACGCTGGCCGTCGCTCTTGTCTTCGCCCACGCCCAGGGCCCAGACGAGCTGCAGCGTTTTGCTGCGGTCGGCCTGGTCGCCGGATTGGCCGCAGCGGTCGGGCTCATGCCATATATGCATCCCCTCGACCCTGAGGAGCCGATGACATCGTCGCCGATTCCATGGATTGCGTTCGTGGGGCCGGTGCTGGCGGCGGTGGTCGTGGCTCGGGCCCAGCAGATGCTCGCCCCCGACGCGGGAGGGGTTTTCGGCGGCATGCTCATCGGGCTCGGCCTCCTGAACATCGCCTGGGGCAGCATTGCCGCGTGGCTCACCGAGAGCGAGGTGGCCGCCTGGCGTTATTCGTTCGTCGCGGACTGGGGACTTGTGCTTTGCGGGTTCGGCCTCACGCTTGCCGATGGCGGGCGCGCGGCGCTGCTGATCCTGTTCAGCATCGTGGTCGGGCGTCTTCCTCTCTACGTTGTGTCGCGCCAGGCCCTCCGCGATAAGGCGGTCGCGCAGCGTCCCATCAACTTTGTCGTCGCGGGGGCGCTGGCGGGGTCGGCGCCATTTGTGGGTTTTGTGGCCCGCGTCCTCTTGCTCCGTGCGGCCACCCAGCTCTACTGGCCGCTGGCGCTGGCGCTGGCGCTCGGGATGCTGCTCTGGCTGCCGGGATCTTTGCGCCTCGGCCGCAGCCTCGCGGTGCCTCGCGGCCGGCAGGCGATCGGCGTCGCGCTGGTGCTAGCCGTCAACGTGGCCGCTGGGCTGTACCCGCTGCCGATTCTGCTGGCGGCGCGACTGTGATCCAGGTCCTGCTCGGCATTGCGACGCATGCCGTCGCACTCGTTTTGTATCCGGGTTTGCTCGCGATGGTCGCTGTCGGGGCCCTCGTCGAGCTCGTTTGGATGCGGCTCAGCGCCCGCGAGTGGGACTGGCCAGAGCTGCCGCGCCGGCGACCCACCCCTGTGGCCGCAACGACCGCCCTGTGCGCCGTTGTGGCGGCCGTCCAGGTGGCGGCGCCGTTCAATCCGGTGCCGGGCGACGAGAGGAGTGTCGTGCTCGCGGCGGTCGCGCTTGCGTTCACGGCCTGGGCGGTGCTGGCGTTGACCGTCGAATTCGTGGCCGAGCCGGGGCTGTTGCTCGTCATTCAGTTCTGCTGGCTCCTGGCGGCGCTTGGCCCGGCGGTGCAGACAGAGAGCCTGCGTCCGCAGGCGCTTGGCAGCGTGTTTGTTCCCGCGCTGCTTCCCGCCAAGATCGCCTGCGCATTTCTGTACCTGCTGTGTTTGCCTGCGCTGCTTAGGTTGTGGCCCGTCACCACGCCGAGCGAGAGGCGCGGCAAGGTCCGGCTCGACGCGGGTCGCGTCCTGACGTGGTTGCCGTACTGCGGGCTGTTCACCTCGCTGTTCATCACGCCGTCATCCGATGACCTGATCGGCCTGCTGCGCTTTTTCGGGCTCGTCTTTCTTGTCGCCGCGCTCGTGATCGCGATGGGGCTTTTGCTGCAGCGCCGCGGCGCTTCGATTGCGCGCGGTCTGTACACCCGGGGTGTGGGTCCTTACGCGGCGCTCGTGCTCGTGATTGTGGTGGTGACTTCGCTATTCGTTAGATAGCTCCTCCCCTGAGGAAAACGCGGGCCAGCCCCTCCGGCGCGTTCCGCGCCACCTCCCCATGAGTGGGGAGGACTGATCCTCAGCCTTGGTACAATCACTCGCCGTGCCCAAGCCTGATAGTTCGCTGTCGGCTGTCGTCGTCAGCGGCGGCAAGCAGTATCGCGTAGCCCCGGGCGACCGCATCCTGGTCGACCGGATCGCCGCGGAGCCAGGTGCTTCTGTGAAGCTCGGCCGCGTGCTGCTGTTCAGCGATGGCAACGAGATCAAAGTCGGCAACCCGGCCATCGAGGGCCTGGACGTCGACGCCAAGGTCATCGCGCACCGGCGCGGGCCGCGGATCGAGAGCCTTCGCTACAAGTCGAAGAAGCGTGTGCGGGTCCACGCCGGCGGCCGCGCGCACCTGACTGCGCTGGAGATCATCGCCGTCGGCGGCGTTGGTCCGGTGGTAGAAGAGAAGGAAGAGGCACCCGAGAAGACCAAGCCCAAGGGCCGCGCCAAAGCGGCGCCCAAGAAGAAGGCTGTGGCCGCTAAGGCCGAGGTCGCCGAGGAGAAGCCCGAGCCGGTCGAGGAAGAGGCGCCGAAGAAGGCTCCTCGTCGCCGCGCCAAGAAGGAGAGCGAGTAGATGGCACACAAGAAGGGCGGCGGCTCGTCGCGCAACGGGCGCGACTCGAACCCGCAGATGCTCGGCGTCAAGATCTACGGCGGACAGGTCGTCACCGCGGGCGCCATCCTCGTCCGCCAGCGCGGGACCAAGATCGCCCCGGGCACGGGCGTCGGGCTCGGCCGCGATGACACGCTTTTTGCGCTGGTGCCTGGCCAGGTGAAGTACGAGCGCGTAGGCAAAGACGGCCGGCGCGTGACTGTCGTTCAACAAGGCTCGAACGCCGCACAAAACTGACGGCCGGCACTTCGTCGACAGCGCACGCATCGTCGTGCGTGGTGGTCACGGAGGACGGGGTGCCGCGACTTTCCGGCGCGAGCCGTTCACACCGCGAGGCGGTCCTGACGGGGGCGATGGTGGGCGCGGTGGCTCGTTAGTCCTGGTGGCCTCGGATGAGGTCACAGACCTCTCGCGATACAAGAGGCGGTCGCGCTGGCAAGCGGAGGCGGGCGCGGACGGCGCCTCAACCCGCAAGACAGGACGCAACGGGTCTGATGTGACGCTTGATGTTCCCGTGGGCACGATCGCACTCGACTCCGACGGATCGCTGATCGCCGACCTCGATCGCCAGGGCGCACGCGCCGTCGTCGCGAGCGGAGGGGCCGGCGGGCGCGGCAACGCTCACTTCAAGAGCTCGACGCGCCAGGCGCCCGACTACGCGGAGCCGGGCCTGAAGGGTGAAGAGCGCGAGATCACCCTCGACCTGAAGCTGATCGCAGACGCGGGCCTGGTCGGGCCGCCCAACGCAGGCAAGTCCTCGCTGCTGGCCGCGCTGACCGCCGCTCATCCCAAAGTTGGTGACTACCCCTTCACCACGCTCGACCCCGAGCTGGGTGTGGCCGAGGTCGGGGGCGGCAGGATCGTCCTGGCGGACATCCCCGGACTGATTGAAGGCGCGGCCCACGGGGCAGGGCTCGGCCAGCGCTTCCTCCGCCACGTCGAGCGCACCAAGGTGCTGGTCTACGTGCTCGACGGCGCGGCTGCAGATCCGTGGCAGGACCTCGAAACGGTCCGCCAGGAGGTGGCGCAGTTCTCCGCGGAGCTGGCGGAGCGCCCGCACCTCGTGGCGGTGAACAAGGTCGACCTCGAACCGGCGCGACGCCTGCGCGCGCGTACCCGGCGGCCGAACGCGCACTTCGTGTCGGCCCTGACCGGTGAAGGACTGCCGTCGCTGCTCGACGCGATCGGCAGGTCGGTCGCATCCGCGCCTCCCCCGAGCCTGCCCGCGCCGGTCAAGGTCACAAAGCTCCCCGTCCGCCGGGGCGGCGGGCTCGTAGTCGAGCGCAAGCCGACCGGATTCGTCGTTCGAAGCGAGCGAGTCGAGCGGCTGGTCGAGCGGACCAACCTCGAATCGGAAGGCGGCCTCGCCCGCTTTCAGTCGGAACTGGACCGGCTTGGGGTCAACGAGGCGCTGGAGTCCGCCGGCGTGAAGCCGGGCGACACCGTGAGCATCGGCGAGATCGAGTTCGAGTATCAGCCATGAGGGTCGGGGTCCTCGGCGGCACCTTTGATCCGATTCATCTCGGGCATCTCGCGGCGGCCCAGGCTGCGATCGAGTGTGCGGAGCTCGACCGCGTGGTCCTCGTTCCCGCGGGAAGCCCGCCACACCGCAGGCCCGCCGTGGCGGACGCGGCGCAGCGACTCGAGATGGTGCGGCTCGCCATCGCCGATGACGGTTCGCTCGAGGTCTCTGACGTCGAGACACGCCGAACCGGCCCTTCCTTCACATCCGACACCCTTCGCGAGCTGAAACGCCAGCGCCCCGGCGACGAGCTGTTCCTCGTGCTCGGGTGGGATGCGGCCCGGATGTTCGGCACATGGCACGAGCCAGAAGAGGTGCGTCGCCTGGCCAGCGTCGTGGTGGTCAGCCGGCCCAACAGTGGGTCTCCGGATGAAGTTTCCCTGCGGGCCGCGGGGCTCGATCCAACGCAGACCATCCTGTGCGTGCGCCCGACCCCGGACATCTCGGGCAGCGCGCTGCGGAGGGCCATCGCGCGTGGCGAACCCATGAACGAGCTGCCGGAGGCGGTCGAACGCTACATCGCCACGAATCGGCTGTACTCCTCATAATCGAAACATTGGCTGCTGACCGGTCCAGGGGACTCACGCCCCTTCAGCTCGCGCGACTGCTGAGGAGCGCCGCAGCCGAGAAGAAGGCTTGGGACCCCGTAGTGATCGACGTGCGCGATCAGACTTCGGTGGCCGACTACTTCGTCATCTGCGAGGGCGAGACCGACCGCCAGGTGCGAGCAATCGCGGACGGCATGGTGGAGGCGGCCAAGGCGAAGGACCGAAGGCCGCTTGCAGTCGATGGCTACGAAGACGCGGGTTGGATCCTGCTCGATTTCGACTCGGTCCTCGCACACGTCTTTCTGCCGGGCGAGCGGTCTTACTACGACCTCGAAAGTCTTTGGGCCCCGGCAGCTAAGAGACGGAAGCGAGCGGCGGCTGGTTAGCACGCCAGCCCCTCCGGCGCCGCCCCATCCCCGCCTTCGGCGGTACTTCCCCATAAATGGGGAAGAGCCACCTCCCCACAAGTGGGGAGGAGCCCACTAGATTAGTTGCGCGTAGCGGTCGAAGATTTCTCTTAGCTCTGCTGGGGGCTCCACTCGGTGCTTTTTCATTACGTCGAACAGGCTCAGGATGTGGCGCACTCCTGCGAGCGTGACACCCTTTTCGCGCGTCAGGTTCTGGATCACCTGGACCTTGCTGATGTCACGCTGTGAATAGCGCCGCCGGTTTGTTGTCGTGCGATGCGGCTCGATCAGGCGCGCGTCCTCGTACAGCATCAACGTGCGTGGGTGTGTCTCGAGGATCTCGGCCGCGACGCTTATCGTGTACAGCGGCTTGTCCAGGTCGCTGAACGACTGGTGATGGCCTCTGGGGCCGCGGTTGTTGTTGGCCATCAGTGAAGCGACTTCAAGACCTGGATGATGGCCGGACCGAGGAGGACGATCCACAAGACGGGGAAGATGCAGCCGACCATCGGAAAGACCATGCGCGAGGAGGCCTGCGCCGCGCGCTCCTGAGCACCCTGACGCTGGCGGCGCCTCATCTCGGTCGCCTGGACGCGGAGAAGCCGCGCGATAGGAACGCCCATCTGGTCCGACTGCACGATCGATTCGACAAGGTGGTGCAGGTCCGGCACGCCCACCATGTCGGCCATGTTCTCGAGCGCCGCCATCCGTGGCCGGCCCAGCCGGATCTCCCGCAGCACCTTGCCGATCTCGTCGCCCAGCGCATTGTGGAATCGCTCGGTGACGCTGAGCAGGCCTTCGTCGAGACTCATGCCTGACTCAACCACCAGGGTCAGCAGGTCGGTTGCTTCGGCGAGCGAGCGCTGGATCTGGCGCCTGCGCTGGCCGATTCGCTGCTCGATCCACAGGCCCGGAGCCAGATAGCCGGCGGCCGCGAAGATGGCGCCGGCCAGGGGTGCGGCGATGTAGTCGGGGACCGAGAGCGGAAGGAGAAGGCCGAGCGCGAGTCCCGCGATTGCCATCATCGCCGCGAGGCTGTAACGGACGGCCTGGAACCCGGCGGGCGTCAGGGCGGCCGGGTTGCCCGCCTGGCTCAGCTTCTGGCGGAGCTGGATCGCGGCGCCGGCCGGGAGATGCGAGACCGGCCGCAAGGCCGCTTCGAGCTGTTTGACGAAAGCCTGGCGAGGCGCGCCTGCGACGAGGCCACCGCTGGCGGTCGCGGCACGATACTGGTCGATCGCGATGAAGTACGCGGCCACGATCACGGCGCAGATTCCACCCGCGACGATCGCGATCTGCAGCATGCCTCTTCAGGCCTCCAGCGCCGTCATGCGCTGGATGAGCAGGTTGCCGATGAGGATCAATCCGCCGGCGAAGGCGAGCATCGCGTAGCCGACCCAGGTGCTCGTCATCGGCGCGTAGTAACCGGGCACGAAGATGTAAAGGCCGAGGGCGAGGAGGATGGGCAGGCCTGTGATGATGCTGGCCGAGGCGCGTGATTGCGCCGTCAACACGCTCATGTCGCGCTTTGTCTGCAGGCGGTCACGCAGTGTGTCCGAGATGTTGTCGAGGACCTCGGCGAGGTTGCCTCCCACCCGGATGTGAAGAAGGATCGCCGTGACGATGAATTCGAGGTCTGGGCTGTTGATGCGTAGGAGCATCGCGCTGAGCGCGTCCTCGACTGACGTACCGAGCGTGATCTCGGTGGTGACGCGTTCGAACTCAGTGGAGACCGGTGGTTGTGACTTCGCCGCCACCGTCTCGAGCGCGCGGTCGATCGCGTAACCGGTCTTCAGAGAGTTCGACAGCAGCTGCAGCATGCTCGCGAGCTGGTCGTTGAACAGCTTCAGCCGCCGCCGCTGCAGGTACGCGACGACCAACGGCGGGATGATGAACCCGACCGCACCGAGGATGACCGGACCGAGGGTGAAGCCGAAACGAAAAAGACCGACCAGCGCGCCGAGGGAAACAGCGCCGATGCGAATGAGCAGGTATTCGGGCGCCGTGAGGTTCAACCCGGCGCGCGCGAGGTCTTCGGTCAGTGTGGGCTTGCCCTGCACCTTCCGCCGCTGGCTGAGGTTCTCGGCCGCAGGCTTCAAGAGCCGTTCGACCAGCTCTCTCGGCGTGGCGCGCGGGGGTATCGCGTCGGTGGAGCGCGTGAATCTCTCTTTGCGGACTTTGTCCAGCGCCCAGAAGAAGACGAAGATCGCGGCAGCCATGGGGATCGCAACGATCGTTTCTGGCGGCAGGTTCATGACGAGACTAAAAGAGGGTGGGGTAGGCGGCCTGGATTACCTGCAGGGTGACACCCTTCGCGTCGCCTACGCTCGGACACTTCGGGTCTGGCAGCTTCTCGCCGGGCGCGTAGTCCTTATACGACTCGAGCGTGTATTTCAGCGCCGCATAGGTCAGGAACCACGTGATGACTTCGGCCTGGCATTGCGTGACCACGATGGTCAGGCTCGTCGCGCCGGCATTGCTGGCGCTGCTCGCAGAACCGACCTTGATCACATGCACCTGCGTGAAGATCGTCTTCACAGCGACCTTCCCCGCGGTCGAGACGGTCGCGATGACCGACATGTAATCACCTGGCTGGATGTAATCGGCGACGCCCTGCTGCTCGCTGGTCGGAAGCGTAAGCGCCACGTAACCCTGCGGGATGGGCAGGTACTCGGACTGCGAGCCAAGCGCGTTGTTCGGCTTCGCCACGTCGTTGGAGACGACCGCCTGGCCGGACGGGATCGCAACCAGCGGGACCATGCCCTGGACGTCCTCGATGCGGGTGAAGTAGACCTTCGGGTAGGTCCCCGGCACCGGGATGCTCTTGGTCGCAAGGGAATCGGCTGAGATGGGTATCCGCGGCTGGAGATCCCTGCTCGCCACGACCACCGTCTGCTGGGGACTCGCGCCGGCCTGGCTGGCGTTGAGAGCTACGAGGACGAAAGCGACGATCACCAGGACAGCCAGGAGGACGCCGAGGAGTGTGAACGGGCGGCGCGAAGTAATTGTGCTAAGGGTCCGCAAGGCCGACCAATCATAGGCAAGATATCCCGGTGCCGAGCCCCCCTTACGTGATACTCAAAAGGCCACTTTTGGAGCAGCGCGGACAGTCGCTCGTCGAGTTCGCGGTGTCTTCGGTGGTACTTCTGCTGCTGGTCGGGGGCCTGGTCGACATCGGGCGTTCGATCTACGTTTCTGAGGCCCTGTCGAACGCGGCGCGCGAGGGGGCGCGCCACGGCGCCTGGTTCGATGCCCCCAGGCAGTCGCATCCGTACCTGGACGACGCCCAGATCCAGGCCGCGGTCGACGCCGAGCTCGCTTCCATCTCGCTGCCGGCGTCAGTCCTCAAGAACCCGAGCGGCACCACATGCCCTTCGGCGTCGGACGGAAACACCCTGCACAACCCCCCGTACGCCTCCTCGGCGTATCCCCCATCAGCCAATCAGCCGTGGCTCTACATCTGCTACAACAACACGCCCGGGCTCGACTTCACGAACCCAGCGACCAACCAGGGCCAGCTTGACCTGAACGTGATCGTCCTCTACACGTATGGTCCGCTGACGCCGCTCGTCAAGTCTCAGTTCGGGGTCTTCCAGGTGGCGGCGAACCAGCACATGACGGTGCAGGGTTTCTGATGCGCAGGCGAGGCGGTCAGCAATCACAGGCTCTGATCGAGTTCGCCCTGGTTTCGCCGGTGCTCCTCCTGCTCCTGTTCGGCATCGTCGACATCGGGCGCGCGATCTTCTACTACGACACGATCAACCACGCAGCGCGCGAGGGAGCGCGCACCGCGGTGCGCGCGTCGAACCAGCTCCCGACCAACGCCGACGTGCTGACCACGGTGAGCACCCAGATGCTCGGCGCCCCGATCACGGCACCGTGCCCGCAGGGTCCAGTCACCGCGACGACACCGCCGGCGAACTCGGGGTGGCTGTACATCACCGAGCCCAGCCCGCCGTCGACCGCGGAAACATCACCCCTTCCGAATGCCCCTGGCGGCGAATACTCGTCAAGCGCCAACGGGTCGTGCAGCGCGGTCAACCCCGCATCGGGCAACGCGCAGCTGCAGGTGACGATCAGGTTCAACCTGGTCTTGATCACGCCGATCGTGGCCCAGGCCACCGCGAACCATGTCGTCATCACGGCGGCGGCGATCTTCCGGACGGAGTACTGAGATACGGATGGTGGGAATTCCACGTCCCCAGCGAGCGAGGAAGCAGGCGGGGCAGGCCATCGTCCTCATCGCGCTCATGCTCACGGTGTTGATCGGGATGGCGGCCATCGCGATCGATGGCTCGCGGGCGTACGCGCTGAGGCGCGACATGCAGGCCGCTGTCGACTCGGCGTCCCTTGCTGCGGGCGACAAGCTCCAACAGACCGGCAGCTGGAGCGCGGCGGAGACAGCGGCCACCAACATCTTCGGCAGCAACCTGCGCCTTTACGCCGCCCCCTCGTGCACCGGCTACGGGACCCCGGGGGCAAGCCCATGGACCGTCACCTGCACATACTCGGACGGCACCGTCCTGACCGACGTCGCCAGGACGATGGGTCCCCAGGGCAGCAGGTTCCAGCTCACGGCGACGCGGGCCCTCGCGCTGGAGTTCGGCCTTGTCCTCACCAACGGCTCGAACCCGACCATCGGCGCGGGCGCACACGGCGGCGTGAACAACCTCCTGTACACCCCGACTGTAGGGGCCCTCGATCAGGCCGGATGCGGCGGCGTGGGTGGCGCCGCGATCACCATCAACGGTTCAGGGACCGCGGACATTATCGGTGACCTTGTGAGCAACGGGTCCGTCTCTGTGGCTGGTGGCGCGCTGCGCGTGGCGGGCGACATCTACGCCCACTGCCAGCCCTCGGTGCCGGGTTCGGTGACAAACTCGTGCTATCCGAGCGACGCCTCAGCGCCGTGCTCGTTTCCAGACATTGCAGGCGCCTCGCGCGCTGGCTACCGCCTCCCCGATCCCAACTACCCGGCGCCGAGCGTGCTAGGAGGGAGCGTGACCTTTTCGGGCAGCAGCGTGGTGGTCCCGGCGGGGATCTACTCCTCTCTTGCTTCTCTCAATAGCAACCGCTGCTGGTTCCTGAGTGGAGGCGTCTACACCTTTCTGGCCGGGGCGATCAACGCCAGCGACTTCGTCAGCAACGAGCTGAAGCCGCCTGACGAGCCGGACGCATCGAACAACACGTTGCGGGCGGCCGACCAGTTCTGGAGCTCGGGCGGGGTCACATGCTCGGGGGCCCTGCAGGTGACCAAGCAGACCGGCCCGCGCGACATCCAGTTCGGCACATGGTCCTTTGTTGTGACCTCGATGCGCGGCGACAGTTACAACGGCGTCAACTACACACGAGAGAGTGCGCCTTCGATGTGCGATCAGGTCAATCTGAACAACCATTTCGACGACGTTGTTATCTCCATCAGCAACGTGCCTGGCGCGACTTCATACAACATCTACGCCGCACCGCCTGGGAACGGATGCGCGGGTCCCTTCGGGCTTGCGGCAAACATTCCCGTCATCAATCCGGTGAGCAACGACAACCTTTTTCCGTGTCCGAACGTCAACGGCAATGGCTGTTCGCTCGGCAACGAGTCGATAACACTCGCCAACCAGCTTGCCCCGCCGTTCGCCCCCAACGCGGCGGCGGCGCCGGGCGCGACTGGATCCTACCCTCCCGATCCTGAAAGGGCACCCGTCCGTACTGGCCTGCCCAACCAGAACCCGTCACGAGGAGCGGCGGCCGCAGGAGACCGCGCAAACGAGAACAACTGCAAGTCGGTGGGCAACGCATTCATCTCGTGTCCCGGTCCGATTACTCCCGGTGCAGTCGAGCTCAACTTTCCAGCCGGCGGATGCCTCATCACCGGCAACAACGCCGACACCTACACGTTCAGCGGCTATCAGTACAACTGGATCGCAGTCTACGAACCACCTGCCAACAGCTGCGCCAACACGCTTGGCGCGATGAGCAACAGCGCTTTCGTCGGCTTGGTCTACGTCCCGCACGCCTCCATCGCCATCACGTCGCAGTACACCTTCGAGGCGGCGGGCGTCGGGGGAGTGATGGCCAACAATGTGAGCTTCAGCGGCTCGCTGCCGAGCATCGCGTACAGCTCGACCTATGCGCCGGTTCCTCCGGCGAGCCGAATCACGAACTGACTTCGGCGGCCTCCGCCAGCGGTGTGGGAGCGGCTCCATTCGTCTCAGGTGCATCGCCGCGCGACTGCAGACGCGCGATCCGGTGGTGCAGGCTGATCGTCGCCTTGCCGTCACCCAGCTCCTCGTAGCGCTCGATCGCGCCGCGCCACGCC
>Ga0209805_1000142_pt1 | contig 40634 bp, 35 predicted proteins | sample GraSoiAngelo_148_FD_185905 | JGI IMG/M metagenome (GOLD analysis project Ga0209805, IMG submission 185905) | Grasslands soil microbial communities from the Angelo Coastal Reserve, California, USA - 14_1009_09_20cm (SPAdes) (version 2) | ecosystem: Environmental > Terrestrial > Soil > Grasslands ...
CGTCGGCGCGAGCGCGTCCGGGAGACACTGGTCGGTGATGATCGATACCCCGAGCACCTTCATCCCCACGTGCACCGCGGTGATGACCTCCGGCACGGTGCTCATCCCGACCACGTCGGCCCCGAGGGCACGGAGCATCCGGTACTCGGCGCGGGTCTCGAGATTCGGTCCGGTGACGGCGACGTAGACCCCCTCGCGCAGCGCGATGCCCCGCTCCAGGGCCACGCCGCGCGCCAGCGCGCGGAGGCCCGAGTCGTACGCCTCCGACATGTCCGGGAACCGGGGGCCGAGGCGGTCGTCGTTGGGACCGACGAGAGGGTTCGCGCCCAGGAGGTTGATGTGATCCGCGATGAGCATGAGATCGCCGGGACTCCACAGGGGGTGCATGCCGCCGCACGCGTTGGAGACCATCAGGGTCCGCGCGCCGAGCCGCTGGAGCACCCGCACGGGTAATGCGATTTGCTGCGGCGTGTAGCCCTCATAGCAATGAAACCGCCCACGCATCGCCACCACCCGCCGGCCGGCCAGGGTTCCGACGAGCAGCTCCCCGGCATGGCTCTCGACGGTGGAAATAGGAAACCCCGGGATCTCGCCGTAGGGGATCCGCGCCTCCACCGCCATCTCGTCCGCGAGCCCCCCGAGCCCCGTGCCCAGGATGATCGCGACCTCGGGAACGACTTTCGTCCGCGCCCGCACCGCGCGGACCGCCTCGTCGATCATCCGCCCCGCTGGCCGTCCAGTGCGCGCAGCTCGGCGAGCTGGCGCTCCAGCAGCGCGCGAAATCCCGCCACATACGCCTGAAACTGGCGCTCGACGTCGGCGCTCTGCCGCTGGACCTCGCCCTGCGCGGCCCGCGCCTCTTCGACCACGCGCCGCGCCTCGGCCTCCGCCTCACGCACGATGACCTGGGCTTCGCGCTGGGCCGCCGCGCGCGTCTCCTCGCGGAGCTGCTGCGCCGCGACGAGCGCCTCGTTCATCGCGCGCTCCCGCTCCCGGTACACACTCAGCTGTTCCCCCAAGGCCGCCAGCCGCTCTTCGAGCACCGACTTCTCGCGCAGGATCCGCTCGAGCTCGTCCGCGACGCGCACGCGGAAGTCGTCGACGCCCAGCGGCTCGTAGCCCCGCAGGCTGCGGCGGAACTCCTGCTTGCGGACGTCGTGCGGCGTGAGGTGGAACGCGTCGCCGCTCACGTCGCCGCCCGTTCCCGCGGACCGAACAGGACGGTACCCAAGCGGATCACCGTTGCCCCCTCCTCGACCGCCACGCCGTAGTCCGCGGACATCCCCATCGAGAGCGTCGGCAGCCATAAGCCCTCCTCCTGCAAGGCATCCCGCAGCACGCGCAGCGCACGGAACGTCCGGCGCTGCACGTCCTGGTCGTCGGTGAACGGCGCGATCGTCATCAATCCTTCGAGCGCGAGGTGCGGTTGCGCCGCGATGCGGTGCGCCACCACCGACGCCTCGCCCGGTGCGCTGCCGCTCTTCTGCGCCTCCCCGGCCACGTTCACCTGCAGCAGCACGCGCTGCTTCACGCCGGGCGCCGCCCCCCCCGCACGCTTGTCCAGCTCCTGCGCAAGCTCGACCGCGTCCACCGAGTGGATCAGGGCGAAGCGCCCGACCACGTGCTTCGCCTTGTTGCGCTGCAGGTGCCCCACCAGGTGCCACCTCGCCCGCCGACCGGTGGGTGTGTCGAGCTTCTCCAGCGCCTCCTGCACCCGGTTCTCCCCCACGTCCGCGAGCCCGGCGGCGAGCGCCGCCTCCACCGCGTCCAGCCCGAAGCCCTTGGTGACGGCGACGATCGTAACGGATCCGGTTCGCCCTGCCGTCGCCTGCCGCCGAGCGATCTCGGCCCGTACGTGGGCCAGCCGCTCGGGCAGGGCTGCAAAATTCATAACCGCAAAAAATAGCCCGGAGCCGGGCGTGAAGCAATCGGGGGGGTCAGCCGGCTGGTGCCGTAACTCGTTCGCCGCCTTCGAGGTGCGAGATCGCGCCGGACAGGAGATCACGCACCTGGGGCGCGGTGAGGTGACGGTGCAGGAGTCCGTGACTCGCGATCGAGATCGTCGAGGTCTCTTCTGACACGACCAGCACCGTGGCATCGGTTTCTTCCGAGAGCCCCAGCGCGGCGCGGTGGCGCGTGCCGAGCGATTTGTCGGCGACTTTGAACTGCGTGAGGGGCAGCACGCACCCGGCGCCAATGATGCGATCGCCGCGCACCAGCACGGCGCCGTCGTGCAGCGGGGAGTAGGGCGTGAAGATCGTGGTCAGGAGATCGGCGGAGACCTTGGCCTCCATCGGCACCCCCGACGAGATGAACTCCTCGAGACCGATGTCGCCTTCCACGGCGATGATGGCGCCCGTGCCGGCGCGCGACAGCCGGTCCATGGCCTCCGCGATCTCCTCGGCCACCGACTGGCGCTCGCTCTGCGAGAAGCGACGCATCAGGCGCGACTGGCCGAGCCGCGCCAGGGCGTTCCGGAGCTCCGGCTGGAACACGACGACGGCCGCGAACGCACCGAAGGTGAACACGTAGGAGAGCAGCGCGCTGATCATGGTGAACTTGGCGAGCAGCGCCCCGAAGTAGGCGATCGACAGGATCATCACGCCCACGACAATGGACATCGCCCGCGTCCCGACCAGGAACAGCAGGAACCGGTAGATCACGAACGCGACGAGAAGGATCTCGACCACGTCCGGCCAGAACCGGGGGATGAGGAACTGGTAGGCTTCGAGGTTCAATTTGGACTCGTCGTCGCGCCGGCCACCCGCAGCGCCTCGCGCGCTACGCCAGCGTCGTGGACCCGGAACAGGCGCGCGCCGCGCTCCCACGCGAGGGCGCACGCCACCGCCGTCGCACGATCGCGATCTTCCACCGGTCGCCCGGTGGCGGCCCCGAGGAATCGTTTGCGCGACGGACCCACGGCTACAGGATAGCCCAAGCCGACGACGGTTGCCAGCTCATCCAGCAGGCGGAAGTTCTGCTCCGGGGTCTTGGCGAACCCGAAGCCCGGATCCACCACGATCCGCTCCCGCGCGACGCCCCCGGCCTCAGCCCGTGCCGCCGCCGCGCCGAGCTCCGCCGCCACGTCCGCCGCCACGTGCCGATACACAGCGAGCGAGTCCATCGTGTCGGGCGTGCCGCGCATGTGCATCACGATCATCCCGGCCCCGGCAGCGCCCACGACGCCCGCGAGCGCCGCATCGAACGCCAGTCCCGAGACGTCGTTCACCACCGCGGCGCCGGCGGCGAGCGCCGCGCGCGCTACCGCGGCCTTGCGGGTGTCCACCGAAACGGGGCCCAGGCCCCGGCGCACGAGCTGCTCGATCACCGGGGCAACCCGCCCGATCTCTTCATCCACCGGCACGGGCACGGAACCCGGGCGCGTCGACTCACCGCCCACGTCCAGCAGCTCGCACCCGTCGGCCACTAACCGCTCCGCCTGTGCCACCGCGCGGTCCACCGTCGCGAAGTGCCCGCCGTCGGAGAACGAATCGGGCGTCACATTCACGATGCCGATGAGGACGGGGTGATCGAGGTCGAGGGCGCTACCCCCGCCGAGCGCCCAGCGGCGCGGCGGGTCGACGTAGCTCGCCAGGAAGCGGCCCAGCTCCGGAGCCAGGCGCTCGAGCCCTGGGGGCAGGCGGTCGGAGCGCGCGAGCGGCGCGAGTCGGCTGGCTGGTGCGCCCACCAACGCCCAGCCCTCGCCGGTGAGCACGTCGGCACCACCCTTCGCCCCCCAACGTACCAGCGCTTCGCGCTCCGCTTCGGTGATCTCTTCCAGGAGGACGACGAGGGCTTGCATGCCGGTCGCGGCGAACCAGGCCGGCTGGGTGTCCCAGCCGCGGGCCGCGAGCGCCGCGCGCACCGCTTCCGGGGTGTGTGCAGCGAGCGGGGTGAGCTTCACCGCACGGGCCTCGCCGGCTACGACGCCCGCAGCGCGTTGACGATGTTGAGGCGCGCGGCGAGGTCCGCGTTCTTCGCTTCCATGGCCCTCAATCCTAACACCCCGGGCAGCCCGGCAGCGACGCGGACAGTCAGCTAACTCTTGGTGTCAGGCGCCGGCGGGCTCGGGGGGCGGGCTGCCCAGCACGGGACCGCGCGCGGCCGGCGTCTTCTCGCGCGCCGTCCCCTCGGCCGAGGGCGCCGCGGGTGCGGGCGGCGGCGGCGGCACCGGCGGCAGCGGCTTGCCGGCCACGACCATCTCGACCTCTTCGCGGTCGAGCGTCTCGCGCTCGAGCAAGGCGGCGGCGAGGCGGTCGAGCGCGTCGCGGCGCTCGAGCAGCACCGCCTTGGCGCGCTCGTAGGCATCGCCCAGGATGCGCTTCACCTCCGTATCCACCAGCTCCGCTGTGCGCTCGGAGATCTCCCGTCGCTGGACCACTTCACGGCCCAGGAAGATCTCCGCCTCCCGGTCGCCGATCGCAATCGGCCCGATCGTGTCGCTCATGCCGTATTGCGTCACCATGCGACGCGCGACGTCGGTCGCGTGCTGGATGTCCTGCGCCGCACCGGTCGTGACTTTCTCCGGACCGAACACGAGCTCCTCCGCGACGCGTCCCCCGTAGGCCATGGCGAGGCGCGACAGGATGGACTGCTTGGTGTACTTGTGGAGCTCCTCCTCGGGGAGGTACGCCGTAATTCCGAGCGCGCGGCCGCGCGGAATGATCGTGACCTTGTGCAGGGGATCCGAACCCGGGACGCTCAGCGACACCAGGGCGTGTCCCGCCTCGTGGTAAGCGATGAGGCGCCGCTCCTCGTCGGACAGGACCCGACTGCGGCGCTCGAGGCCGAGCATCACCTTGTCCTTTGCGTCCTCGAGATCCCGCATGTCCACGACGGCCTTGTTGCGGCGGGCGGCGAGCAGCGCGCCCTCGTTCACGATGTTCGCAAGCTCGGCGCCGGCCAGGCCGGCCGTGCCGCGCGCGATGCGCTCCAGGTCCACCCCGGACCCCAGGGGAATCTTGCGCGTGTGCACGCGCAGGATCTGCTCTCGCCCCTTCACGTCCGGCATGTCGACCACGATCTGGCGGTCGAAGCGCCCCGGCCGCAACAGCGCCGGGTCGAGGATGTCGGGCCGGTTGGTGGCGGCGAGGAGGATGACCCCGTCGTTCGACTCGAAGCCGTCCATCTCGACCAGCAGCTGATTGAGGGTCTGCTCGCGCTCGTCGTGCCCGCCCCCGAGCCCCGCCCCGCGGTGCCGCCCCACGGCGTCGATCTCGTCGATGAAGATGATGCACGGCGCATGCGCCTTGCCCTGCTCGAACAGGTCGCGCACGCGCGAGGCGCCCACCCCCACGAACATCTCCACGAAGTCCGACCCCGACATCGAGAAGAACGGCCGACCCGCCTCGCCCGCCACCGCCTTGGCGAGCAGCGTCTTCCCCGTGCCCGGCGGGCCGACGAGCAGCGCGCCCTTGGGCAGCCGCCCGCCCAGCCGCTGGAACTTCTGGGGGTCTTTCAGGAAGTCGATGATCTCTTCGAGCTCCTGCTTCGCTTCGTCCGCGCCGGCGACGTCGGCGAACGTCACCTTGGGCGTGTCGCCCGCGAGCAGCTTCGCCTTCGATTTGCCGAACGCGAAGGCGCGGTTGCCCCCCTGCTGCATCTGGCGCAGCATGAAGATCAGCAGGCCGAAAATGAGCAGGTACGGCAGGAAGCTGAAGAGGAACACGCCGAACGACTGCTTCTCCTCGCGCGCCCGCACGTCCACGCCCTTCGTGCGCAGCGTGGCGACCCAGGTATCGTTCGACTCGAACGGCAGGAGCGAGGTGAAGTGGTCGAAGTTCCGCCCGCGCACCGGCACCGGAGTCTTGAAGCTCCCCTTCACCTGCTGCCGCTCGGTGATCTCGACGGTGTCGACGTTGCCCTTGTCGAGCTGCTCGGTGAACTGGGTGTAGGAGATGTCCACCGTCTCCGGCCGCCGGTTCGCGGCGAACTGGACCAGCGCGATGGAGCCCACGATCAGCAGCGCCCAGAACGAGAGCGTGCGGAGCGTGCGGGCCCAGCTGAACTCGCGTGGCGGCGGGATGCGGTTGGCCATCAGGTCAGACTCGCTACGTACGGCAGGTGGCGGAAGTTTTCGGCGTGGTCGAGCCCGTACCCCACGAGGAACACTCGCGGCGCATCGAACCCGACGAACGCCGGCTCGAGCTCGAGATGCTCGGCCAGATGCTTATGCAACAACGCACAGATCTCCAGGCTCCGCGGCGCGCGCTCCCGCAGGAGCGCCACCAGGCGGTTGAGGGTCTTCCCCGTGTCGACGATATCCTCCACCAGGAGGATGTGCTTACCGCGCAGCTCGGTTTCCGGGTCGTACAGCAGCCGGACGTTGCCACTCGAAATCGTATCGGCGCCGTAGCTGGCCGCGACCAGGAAGTCCACCTGGAGCGGCCGCTCGATGCGGCGCACGAGATCGCTCAGGAAAATGAAGCTTCCCTTGAGGAGACCGAGCACCAGCAGCTCACCGTCGGGGTACGCCGCGGTGATCTCCTGGCCGAGCTCGCGGACCCGCCGCGCGATCGTCTCCTCGTCGAAGACGATCCGCTTGAGCTCACGCCCGCCCGTCTGCTTGAGGCTCGCCGTGCTTGGTAACATCCACCCGTACCGCCCGGGTTCCGGGCCGCGGGAGATCGTCAGCACTCCGGCAGATTCCGGGCACCCACAGAATGGTTTCGCCGCGCGCGACCACCGGGTAGCCGGGCCGGTCGCTGCGGGGCACTCGCGCTTCCATTAACATCCGCCGCAGCGGCCGCCGCCCGATGCCACCCAGGGGAACCAGCCGGTCGCCCGGACGCGGCGGCCGCACCTCCCAGTTGGCCCCCGCGATCCACGTCGTCCACTCAGCCCGCGGCAGCCGGGCCGGCGCCGGGTCGGGGGTCCATGCCACCCGGAACTCCCCGAACACCGCGCTGCCCCGCTCACCCGTCGGCACGACCTCGACGGCGGCGTCCCGGACTGCGCGGGTCACCCGCAAGCGATCGAACGCAACCTCGGCCATCCAGCCGTCCCCGAGCGGCAACCGCCGCCCGGAGGGGCGGCGCGTCAACTCGACCAGCTGGCGCGCGCGACGCACCCCCAGCACCAGGCCACTACGCCGCGCCGCCGCACGCAACAGCGCCGCAGACAGGACGTCATCATAGTGGGCCAGCCCCCCCCGGGCAACTTCGATGCGGTGCGGCTCGATGCGCAGTCCGAGATCGGGCAGGTGGTCGAGCACGCCGTCCCAGGCGCGCCGCTCGCGCGCGGCCGCTCGCCCGGCGCGCAGCACGTCGTGGCCCACGCGCGCCCCCAAGCGCTCGCCGACCAGCGGCAGGAGCACGGTGCGCACCCAGCTGCGCAGGTGTCGCGGATCGCGGTTCGCGGGGTCGTCGTGAATGGGGAGGCCCAGCTCGGTGACGTGCGCCACGAGTCGCGTCTTCGTGAAGGGGAGCAGCGGGCGCACGAGCCCGCCGCGCCCGCGCGCGGGAATACCGGCGAGGCCCGCCGGCGCGCTCCCTTTCAGGAGCCGGAGCAGAATCGTCTCCACCTGATCGTCCCGGTGATGCCCCGTCACCAGGTAGCGGGCACCGTGACGTCGCTGCACCTCGCCCAGCCAAGCGTAGCGGGCCCGTCGGGCGACGGTCTCCGTAGCATCGGGACCGAGGCTCAGCTCACCGACCTCGAACGGCAGCTCGTAGCGCTCCGCCAGCTCGCCGACCGCCCGTGCGACGGTCCCGCTGTCCGACCGAATGCCGTGATCGACGTGCGCCACCACGAGCGAGAGGCCGAGCTCAGGGGTGAGGGTGTGCAGCAGGTCCAGCAGCGCCACGGAATCGGCACCGCCGGAAACCGCCACCAGCGCGACCCCGGGCTCCCCGAGGAGGTGGGTACGTGCGAGATGGGTGCGGAGGTGCGACAGCAGCGACGTCATGCTGTAGTATAAATGATTGGCGGGGCGGCTGCGGGCACTGCCTTGCCCGCCGCTCCGATGCGGCCGTAAATATGGTGCCATGCCAATCCTGCAGCCCGACCAGATCTATCAGCTGCTGCGCAACTTGACCTCCCCCGTCGTGGCGATCACGTCCGAGCGCGGCGGGAAGCGCAACGGCATGATCGCCGACAGCGCGGTCCGCGCGTCGATCGTGCCTGCGATCCCGCGCGTGTCGGTCTACGTGCACAAGTTCAACTACAGCCACGACCTGATCTTCGAGACCGGCCACTACGTACTGCATCTATTGCGCGACGACCAGTACGAGCTGATCCACCGCCTCGGCTTCACGAGCGGGCGCGCCCGCGACAAGCTGGCCGGCGTCCCGCACCGCACCGGCACGCTGGGCGTGCCGGTGCTCGACGACTGCTACGCGCACTTCGAGTGCCGCGTGGCGAACGTGATGGACACGGGGAGTTCGACCTGTTTCCTCGGGGACGTCGTGGCCGTGGGTCACGGCGCCGCCGATCGCCCGAGTGGAACGGTGATGACGGCAGCCCATTTCCGCGCGAACATGCCGGCCGAGTGGCGGGGCGAGTACGAAGCGTTGCTGCGCGCCGCGCAGGCCTACGCCGCGGAGCGCTCGCGGGACATTCGACCGCTGGTCTGGAAGGGGCTGCAAGCCCTGGAGTGAGTCGTGCGCCGGCTGCGCGTCCGAGCTCGCAGCGAGACTCGCGATAAGCGCCACGCGGAGTTAGTATGACCGATGAGGCTGGCCTTCGCTGTTGCTCTGCCGTCGCAGCTCCTCCTGCTCGTCAAGCCCATCCTGGCTCAGACTGCACGTGGCGTCCTCGTGCCGGTAGGCGCGCACGTGAAGGTCGACACCGAGTCGGGCGGGCAATCGGTCGAAGGGACCATTGTCGCGTGGCGCGGCGACACGCTGCTGGTCCAGCCCCAATCGCGCACGGATACGGTGCGCGTGGCCTCCGGCGCGCTCAAGAAGCTGCGGGTCGTGGAAAGCCCCGCGCTGTGGCGCTACACGAGTCCCAGCACGATCAACTTCTATTCCTCGACGGCCATTCCGCGCGCGCACGATGTCACATCCAGATCAGGTGACGCATACGAGCGACTGCTGCTGGTCGGCACCAAGACGGAGCTCGCCGGCGTCAACACCTCGACCGGCGCGGTGCTGTGGTCGCGCAAAGATCTGGCGGATATCAAGAATGCGTCTCTGGACATCGCCTGGAACTCGGGCTTTGGCGTCGTTTCGCGCCGTGACACGATGGAGATCTTCGACCTGCGCACCGGCCTCAAGCGCTGGGACAGTGGATCGCTGTCCTTCGTCACCGCGCGCGGCTGGTTGCCCTCGCCCGGCCTCGACACCGCCATCCTCGTTCTCGGCCGCACCGCGAACAGCGCCACGACCCTGATGGCCGTCGACATCGCCACCGGCCACGTCCGCTGGCGACAGGACAGTGCGTTTAGCGTCGAGCCCAAGGTATTTGAAACGAGCGGCGTATCTTACTTGCTGGGAAATCAATCCCCCATCGCCGACAGCGACACATCACTCGTCCTCTACATCAGCACCGATGGGCCGATTCGTTTGGACACGCGGACGGGTCGCGTCCTGTGGCGCGGCACGGGGCTGCGTGGCGCGAAGCTGCCGCTGCCCAAAGACGGGTACGCGGCAATCCACGAGCAACACGGCGTGGATTTCTTCCCCTCCGGGGACAGTCTGCTGGCGTTCCGCGCCAACGACGGCGCGAGCGCATGGACCTCGCCGCGCAAGTTCAAGAACAAGGTGTTCCGGATTGTCCCGATCAAGCAGGGGCTGCTCGTCCGCGGCTATGAGTGGTTTGATCTTCTTGATCCCGCCACTGGGAAATCGCTGTGGCGGGCCCCGGTGGAGATTAAGAACAGCACGTGGGATGTGCTGCGCAGCGATACCGATTATGTCGCGGACAAAAAACGTATGCTGGCTATCGCGATCGGTGACGGGACGGTGCGCACCGTGGGTACGGTGGATTTCAAGGAAAATGAAACCGTCACCGGTCTGACCGTCTGGAAACAGGGCATCATCCTGAACTCGTGGCACAATCTGCTGCTCATGGATCGTCAGGGCACCGTGCGTTACCAGCGCGAGTACCCGTCGCCCAAATCGAGCTTCGGGGAGCTGGTGAATCCCCTGGTCACCGACATCATGCGGCCGAGCACGCGTTGGGCGGGATCGCACATCTTTTTCTTCACCGGCGCGGCGGACGAACAGGGCCGCGAGGGATTCAGCATCGTCGAGGTCGACCCGAACGATGGCCACGAGGTGGGACGGGTGTGGTTCTCGGGCCGAGTGCCCTCGTACGCGATCGACAATGAACTGGGTGCGACGTTTTATCGCCGCAACGATTCGACGCTCGAGGCGCTGCCCCTGCTCGATGGCGCGGACTTGAGCTACGCGGCGCGCAACGGGCTGGCCGGCGTCGTCTCGGGCTTGATCCGCATGGGAGTCAATACCACGGCTGCCCGAGGAGACGACGGCTGGACCGCGTTGCATCTCGCGGCGCTCGGCGGTCACGCGGAAGTCGTGCGGCTCTTGATCGCCCATGGCGCCAACGCCGGCGGCGCGACGCAGGAGGGATGGACGCCCTGGATGTTGGCATGGCGCGAACGGCACGACAGCCTCGCGCAGGTCCTGCGCGGCAGCGCCGACACTACTTCAGCCGCCGCGCATGCAGCCAATACCTGGCGTCTCGCGCGTCAGGGGCGGATTGCGGAAGCACTCGCCGAGTCGAACCGCGGTTTGGCGCTGGACTCGACGCTTCGTCTCTGGCCGGGGGTGCTGGTAACGGTCTGCTGGAACGGCGCCTTGGCTGGCCAGGCGAACGCGGTGCTCGCAGTGTGTGACCGCGCGGTCGATCGCACGCCATCCGATGACGACGACTATGACTCGGTGCGCAGGTCCCGGGGGGTGGTACGCGCGCTGATCGGCAACTTCGAAGGAGCGGCCAAGGATCTCGAAGCCAGCGACCCGTCAGCGGATGAGAACAGCACCGCGGGGCGGTGGATCGCGGCGCTGCATCAGGGTCGGAATCCCTTCTCGCCCGCCGTGCTGGAGGGTATGCGGCGATAGGGTGCTAAGTCGTTGTGCTACAAGTAGCGGCGGTCGGACTCGAACCGACGACCCGCGGATTATGATTCCGCTGCTCTAACCAGCTGAGCTACGCCGCCGAAGCGCAGGGGAAGAACTTAGCGGGCCCGCCAGGGTGGCGGGAGTGGCGCCCGTGCCTGGCCCCCGCAGAATGCGACAGTACTGCCCCCTTCCGTAGGGGCGGCGACACACCCGTTGCATCAAATCCACACGGAGCGGCGCCGGCTCCCACGAATTCCGCCGAACTGCGCGTCCCGACGCCTGCCGACGCGGTGCGCCGCTTGCATCCTCTAGTCCGCAGGCCATGAAGACGCTGCGTGTTGCGCTGGTCGCCGCGCTGGTGGCGGGGTGTCACTTCGACAAGCTGTTCAATAGCGCCCCGGGCGGCGGCCACGCGCCGCCTCGGGGATCGAGCTCGACCAGACTCGCGTTTACGGCACCACCAACCGATGCCATGAAGGACAGCATCATCCAGCCGGTGCAGGTCACCGTGTTCGACTCGGCGGGCAACGTCATGACGAGCTTTACGGGCGACGTCACACTGGCGCTCGGCAAGGACCCGAGTGTTCCCAAAGCGCGCCTCTCCGGCAGGTCGCTGGCGGCCGCCTCGGCCGGCGTGGCGACGTTCCCGGACCTGAGCATCGATCAGATCGGCGACGGCTATACGCTCGTCGCCACCATCGGCGGCGGGGAAGTCTCCCAGGAGAGCACGCCGTTCAACATCACCGCGGTCCCGAGCCCGGGCCCGGGATCGGCGCGGACCCTCTCGTTCACGCAGCAGCCCCAGACGACGGCGGCGGGCAGCGCCATCCCACCGGTGCAGGTTGCGGCGCTCGACAGCGCCGGCCACAGGGTTACCACCTTCACCGGGCCCATCACCGTGTCGCTCGGCGCAAATCCGCGCGGCGACCCACTGGCCCCGCAGACCGTCAACGCGGTGAACGGGCTGGCCACGTTCTCCAACCTGAGAATCGACAAAGCGGCGTCCGGCTACAGCCTGGTCGCGACCGCGAGCGGTCTCCCGAACGTCACAAGCACGACCTTCACGATCGTACCGGGGACGGCGACGCAGCTCGCATTCACGGTGCCGCCGAGCAACACGCCGGCGCGGGCCACGATCCAGCCGCCCGTTCAGGTCACGGCGTACGACGCGTTCGGTAACCAGGCGACCAACTTCACCGGCTCCATCCTGGTCGCGATTGGGCACAACGGTGGCCTGCTGGTGCCGGGCACGCTGTCCGGCAACGGCGCCGCCCCCGCGGTGAGCGGCGTCGCCACGTTCGCGAATTTGAGCATCGACGTTATCGGCAACGGCTACACGCTGACCGCCGCGTTCGCGGGGGGCGCAATCGTGGTCGAGAGCCCGTCCTTCAACATCACGGTGCTGTGATGCGCTCGAGCGAGCTCGACGCGCGGCGGGAGCTGGCGCGCGAATTCCGCATCGAGGGCCTGCTGCAGCGACCACCCGGGCCCATCGTCTACCTGGCCCGTGACGCGGAGGAGCGACCGCTGGCACTGAAGGTCGCGCCGCGTGTGGACGGGGGGCCGGAGGATCGCTTCCACGCCGCGGCCGACGCCGCGGCGCAGCTCGCTGACCCGCACATCGTCCCGGTCTACCGGCACGGCGCCACGGAGAACTTCGTGTGGTGCGCCGCCAAGCACGTGGACGGCCGGTCGCTCGCGACCTTGCTGCAAACCAGTGGACCGCTCGAGCTCTCGGCCTGTCTGCGGATCTTCGAGCAGGTCGCGAGCGCGCTGGACTACGCGCATCGCCGCGGCGTGGCCCACGGAGCCCTGACACCCGGCAGCATCATCGTGGATGCCAACGAGCGGGCTCTGGTGGACGACTTCGCCATGGGCGGGCTGCTCGACATCGCTCCCGACGGCGGGGCCGGCGACCCGGCAGCGGAGGCGGGGGAGGATCAGCGCGCGCTGGCGGCGATCGCTTACGAGTGTCTCACGGGAACGCCGCTGGGTGACAATCTCCCGGCCGGGGAGGACGGCCTCCCCGGACTCCCCCTGCACGTCGCGCAGGCGCTGCGCCGCGCAGTTTCGAGTCGGCAGGCCGACCGGTTTCCCAGTGTGGTCGACTTCGTCGCGGCCCTCGGGGGCCCGCGGCCGGACGCGCGGACGGCGTGGTCCGGCGCGAATCCGCTGAAGAAGGGACCGGGAACGCCGGTCGTGCTCGTGGACGCCGACTGGGATCCGCCGGCGAAGCCGCTCAACGGCCGGCTCGCTGCCGCCGCCGCGGGCCTGCTCGTCGCACTCGGTGGGGGCGCCGCATGGCTCGGCATCTCGTCGATACCTGCATCCCCGCCGAGTCGAGAACCCGTCGCGAGCGCTCCGGCGCCCGCCACCGGGGTGCCACCGATGGCCCCGAGCGCGAGCAGTGACACGTTCCTGCCGCCCGCACGGGACGCCGCGCCACGCTCGTCCGCGACACCGGCACCGGTGCGCCCGAAGCGTCCGTCGGGCACGACGCGCGCGCCGGTCGTGAGGAGGCCGGCGCGCCACCTGGAACCCGGCTTCCTCTCAGTGAATGCCATCCCGTGGGGGAGCGTGTACCTCGACGGTCGTCCCGTGGGGAACACGCCGCAGATCGACCTCCAGGTCGCCGCCGGCCCACACCGGCTGCGGGTGGAGCGCGACGGCTACCGGCCGTACGACCGCGTGATCGACGTGGCGTCGGGGCAGCGGCTCCGCATCACCGACATCACGCTCGCGGAGCGTTAGCCGCGTGACGCGCGCCAGCGTCGTTCTCGCCCTGTCACTGCTCGTGTGCGGAGCGCGAGTGTCGCGAGCCCAGTCGGCGAGTGAGCTCCTGAGACAGGGCGTGCAAGCGTATCAGGCCCTGGAATATGACGCGGCGGCGGCGCTCTTGGAGCGGAGCCTGCGACGCGATTCGGTGACGGGGCTCGCGGACTCGCTGCAGACGCGGGCGCTCACGTACCTCGCGGCGACGGAGCTGTTCCGGGGACAGCGCGATTCCGCCGTTGCCGCGTTCCGCCAGCTCGTCCTGCTCAACCCGCGGTATCGGCCGGACGAGCTCATCTTTCCGCCCCAGGTCACGAATCTGTTTCAGGAAGTCCGCCGGGCGACCAGGGCGATCGCGGTCGCGGTGCCGCCCGTGACCGAGCTGCGCGCGCGGCTCGACCGGTTCAAGGCCCGGGTGCTCGCGAGCTCGCTCGCGGACGTGACGGTGACGCTGGCGCACGAGGACGGGACGCCGATGCTGCAGCTGTACAGCGGGCCGGTGGCCGACAGCCTCCTCGTATCGTGGGACGGTCTCACGGCGGCGGGTACACCGGCGGACGATGGCCGTTACATCTTGCGCGTGACGCCGCGGAGCCCCGCGGCGGACGGGCCGCGCGCGCGTCAAGTGGTGCTCGACGTCAAGCAACAGCCACCGGACACGCTGCCCTGGCCGCCAACACCAGCGCTCCTGCCGGAGCGGACCTTGACGGGGCCGGCCTTCCAGTCGCTCGCGGCGGGGCTCGTCGCCGGAGCCGCCGTCGTCGCGCTCCCGTCGCTCATGGCGCAGGGCAAGGATGCCACCGGGGCGCGCTTCGCCGTCGGCGCAGCCGTGGGCGTGTCCGGACTGGTCGGCTTCTTCGCCCGGAAGCCCCGCCCCCTCGACGCCAACGTGCGCGCGAACGCGTCGCAGCGCGAGGCCTGGAAGCGAAGGGTGGACGCCGTCAAGGCGGAGAACGCCGCCCGGCTGCGCACGACGCGGCTGGTCGTCCGCGCGGGGCCCGAGACCATCGCGGAGCGAGGATCGCCATGAGGATTGTCGGGCTGATCGGAATCCTGGCGCTCGCCGCGCCGGCCCTCGTCATTTCGCAGGGGCGGCCGACCCTGGCGTTCCGCGGGGACGCCGGCTTCGTGTGGGTGCGGAGCGACACCGCTCCAGCGGGGGCTGGCGCGATTCGGCTGCGCGGGCCGGTCCTCGGAGGAGAGGGCCGTCTGGTGTTCAAGGGATTCAGCGTGGGACTGGGGCTCTCGAGCGGCACGCTCGAGGCGGCAGATCAGGGGACCGCGAAGCGCGACCTCATCGAAGGCCGACTGCTCGTCGCCGCGCGGCCTCTCCCCTGGCTCGAAATGAGCGTTGGTCCGTTCGTGCGGGCGTACGTCACGGACGCCGTCACCGAGCGCTGGGTGTTCTGGCAGGCTCGGGCCCGCGCCGACGCGCCGATCGTGACCTCCGGCCTCACGAGTTACGTGGAACTGTGGCGCGCGGTGTCCTCGCAGGTGAATCTGGTCGCCGGGGCCGGTCGGGTGCAGGGGGGCGAGGCGGGCGTGACCTACCGCCCGCCGAAGCGACCGTTCTCGCTGCGTCTTGCGTACCGGGTGGACGACGCGGCTGTGCGGGGAGGTGGGGACGGCAGCCAGATGCTCGAAGCGATCAGCCTGTCCGTCCTGGTGGGAGAGCGGTAACGCGACGCTTACCGCGGAGTCGGTCCCGAGTCCTCGCTTGCCGCGTCGACTTTCGGCACCAACCGATACAACAGCTCGCCCTTCCGGATCATCCCGAACTGCTCGCGCGCCGCGCGCTCCTGCGCGGCCGGGTCGGTCTCGAGCTCGCGGGCCAGGCGCTGCAGCGAATCGAGCTGCCGCTCGAGGTCGCGCACAGTGCGGCGTTCCTCGGCGAGCTGGCTTCGCAGCTTGAGCCAGTCGAGCGTACCGTACTCCCCCGCCTGAAAGGCCAATCCCGCGAGCACCACCGCCGCGGCGATCCCGATCAGCCGTGGGCGCGTCACAATCCGTACAGATGCCGGCCGGGGTAGTACGCCGTGTCGCCCAGCTCCTCGGCGATGCGCAGCAGCTGGTTGTACTTGGCGACACGGTCGGTGCGCGAGGCGCTCCCGGTCTTGATCTGCCCCACGCCGGTCGCCACCGCGAGGTCGGCGATGAACGTGTCTTCCGTTTCGCCGGAGCGATGCGAGATCACGGCGCCGTATCCGTTGGAGCGCGCGTGCGCGATGCACTGCAGGGTCTCGGTGAGCGAGCCGATCTGATTCAGCTTGATGAGGATCGCGTTCGCCACGCTCTCCTCGATCCCGCGATCCAACCGCTCGATGTTGGTGCAGAAGAGATCGTCGCCGACGAGCTGCACGCGGGCGGACAGCGCTTCGGTGAGCTTCGCCCAACCCGCCCAGTCGTCCTCGGCCAGCCCGTCCTCGATCGACACGATCGGATAGCGGTCGATCCAGCTCTTGTACAGCGCCACCATCTCGTCCGACGACTTGGTGCCGGCGCCGCTCTTCTTGAAGACGTAATTCCCCTCCTGGTAGAGCTCGGACGCCGCCGGGTCGAGCGCGATGGCGACGTCCTTCCCGGGCTCGAGCCCGGCGGCCTCGATCGCCGCCATCACGGCCTCGAGCGCCGCCTCATCGCTCGCGAGATTGGGCGCGAATCCCCCCTCGTCCCCCACCGCCGTGGAAAGATTGCGCTTGGACAACACCTTCTTCAGGGCGTGGAACACCTCGACGCCGATCCGGAGGCCCTCGGAGAAACTCTCGGCGCCGATCGGCACGATCATGTACTCCTGGAAGTCCACCGTGTTGGCCGCGTGCGCGCCGCCGTTGAGGATGTTCATCATCGGGACGGGGAGGACGTTGGTGACCGGCCCGCCGAGGTAGCGGTACAGGGTGAGGCCGGCGTCCTGGGCCGCCGCCCGCGCCACGGCCATCGACACCGACAGAATCGCGTTGGCGCCGAGGTGACTCTTGTTGGGGGTGCCGTCGAGGTCGAGCATCGCGTAGTCCACCGCGATCTGCTCCTCGGCCGACACGCCCTCGAGCCGCGGGCCGATCACCTCGTTCACGTTCTTCACCGCCTCGAGCACGCCCTTGCCGCCGAACCGCTTCTGATCGCCGTCGCGCAGCTCGACCGCTTCGTGCTCCCCGGTGGAGGCGCCGCTCGGCACGGCGGCCCGTCCGGCCGCGCCGCTCGAAAGGGTAACGTCCGCCTCGATGGTCGGGTTGCCCCGACTGTCGAGGATCTCGCGCGCGCGCACCGAGATGATCGTGCTCATGATGGCCCGTACCCTAGCGGTCGACGCCCTCGGCGTCAACGCGCGCCTTCAAGGCGAGGATCGCCGCATGCGCCCGGTCGCGCAGCTCACGGCGCCGCTCGACTGTCATCCCCGCCGTGGAGATCGGCTCGCCGATCACGACCCGGATCGGCCGCGGTCGCAGCAAGAACCGCCCCTTCGGCATGATCTCAAACGTGTTGCCGACGTACACGGGCACCACGGGCACCTGGGCGGCGATGGCGAGGCCGAAGGGCGCGTTCTTGAACGGCAGCAACTCTCCGGTGCGGCTCCGCGTCCCCTCGGGAAACAACAATGCCGAGGTGCCACTCCGGATCACCTCGGCGGCGCGCCGGTAGGCCTCCAGGGCCCGAGCCGGATGCGCGCGGTCGATCGTCAGGTGGCCGGCCGTCACCATCGCGCGGCCCAGGAGCGGGATCCTGGCGAGCTCCTGCTTCGCTACCATCCGCACCGACCCCGGCAGCGTGGCCGCGAGGGCCCAGATGTCGAACATCGACGAGTGGTTCGCGGCGTACAGGACCGGGCGGTCGGGAATGCGGTCCAGGCCCTCAGCCCGCACTGGGGTCCCGGCCGCCCAGAGCACCTGGCGCGACCAGTCGTTCGTGCCCCAGTCGTAGACGCCCCCCCCTCCGGGCCGCCGCTTCACGCCCAGCAGAGCCGCGACGATCACGCCCGTCGCGTGAATCACGCTCGAGACCACGACCACCAGGTAGAACCACAGGGTGCGGATCATCGCGCCCGAAAATGATCGAAGCCGGGAGGAGGCGTGATCGGTCGGCCGTCGTAGGTCACGCGCACACCGCGGCCCGCGATACAGGCGCCGATCCGCGTGAGCGGCAGCCCGGTGGCACGACCGAACGCCTTCGCGTCCGCGGGCCCGAAGCGTCGCGGCATGGCCACGAGCAGCTCGTACTCCTCTCCGCTCCGCACGGCTGCGAATGGCGTGACACCCGGCCAGCAGGGAACGCGCTCCAGCTCGATCGCAACGCCGACACCCGAGGCGGCCGCGAGATGTCCCGCGTCACCCGCCAGGCCGTCGGAGATGTCGATCATGGCGCGCGCTCCCCGGCGCGCCAGCCAACGTCCCGCGGCAATCCGCGGCACCGGCCGGGCGAAGCGGCGCCGTGAGGCAGGAGCGAGGCGGCCCCCCCGGCGCCCCCGCCCAGCCCGGAGCGCCGCGAGCGCCAGCCCAGCACCGCCCAGCCGCCCCGTCACCCACAGCCCGTCCCCCGGGCGCGCGCCGCTGCGCCGCACGGGTCGCTGGGCGACCCCGAGCACGCACACATCCACGAGATAGCGTGGGGAGCGCACGAGGTCTCCGCCGAGCACACTCGCGCCGACACTCCGCGCGGCTGCGCCCACTCCGGCCATGATCTGAACGGCGGGTGAGGCGTTGCCGGCACGGCGTTGCCGGCGACCGTCAGGAAGTCCTTTAGGGTTGCCGGGCACTCCCAGCGAAACCAGGACGCCGAGCGGTGTGGCGCCTTCGGCTGCGAGGTCTGAGAGGGCCGCCGCCGTCGCGCGCCAACCGATCTCCCGCAACGCGAGCCAGTCGGTGCGGAAGTGCACGCCCTCGAGCGAGAGATCGATGCTGATGGCGAGCGTCCGGCCGCCGACGGAAAGCAGCGCGCAGTCGTCGCCCAAGTCGCGGCCCGCGGCGCCGAGCGCCGCGAAAATGGCGCGCAGGCGGTCGAACTCACCCCCTCGGCCCAAGCGGAGTGACCGGCCCCTCACGCCGTCTCCGGCGGCTCCAGCACCGTGAGCACGGGAGGCCCAACCGGCTGCATGTTGGTCCAGGCGCGCCAGATTTCGGGCAGCGCGGCCAGCACATCGGCGGGACGCAGGCTGCGGGCAGTCCACTGACGCGCGCCGTGCTCCGCCGCCCGCCCCAGCGCGTGGGCGCCCAGCGCGGCGGCCTCGGGCCCCGCGCTGCCGCGGGCGAGGAACGCGCCGATGAAGCCGGCGAGCAAGTCACCCGAGCCGCCCGTGGCGAGTCCGGGGTTGCCGCTCGCCACCACGTGGATCGGCCCGCGCAGGTCCGCGATTACGGTCGGCACGCCCTTCAGCAGCACGGTGCCCTTCACCTTCTGGGCGGCCTTCGCGGCGGCAGCCCAGCGGTCGTTCGCCGCCGTGTCGGCGAGCTCGTCGCCGAACTGGGCGCGGAACTCGCCCAGGTGCGGCGTGAGCACCACCGGTCGCTCCGCGCTACCGCGGAACAGAATGAGGGCGTCGGCGTCGAGCACGGTCGGGATCGGACGACGGGCGAGGACGGCCTGCAGGAACTGGGCGCGGGGCGGCTCGCGGCCCAGGCCCGGACCGACGACCAGCGCGTCGGCCCACTCGAGCGCCTCGGCGGCCTCGGGCTCGAGCTCCGGACCGAGCGCCGACTCGACGGTCAACACGTCGGGGAGACTCGCGCGCGCCGCCTCGATTGTCTCCTTCGCGGCCACGAGCTTCACGAGGCCCGCGCCGGCGGCGAGCGCCCCGCGCGCGGCGTGGAGCGCGGCGCCCGTCATGCCGTGGGCGCCGCCGACCACGGTGACGCGGCCGCGGTCGCCTTTGTGCATCGTGGGCGTGAGCTTCGGGAGCCGCGCCCCCGCCCACCCGTCCGTCACGAGCAGGGGCCACACGGGATCGGCGGGCGGGAGCCCGATATCGACCACTACGATCTTGCCGCACCACTCGCGCGCCAGCAGGTGGCCGCGGCGCGGGCCCCCGAACGTGACCGACAGCTCGGCGCGCACCGGCCCGTGCACCTCGCCGCTCGACAGATCGAGTCCCGTGGGGCCGTCGATCGCGAGCACCGGGGCGCCGTAGGCAACCAGCCGCTGTGCCAGGGCCAGCACGTCGCCGCGCGCCGGTCCGGCGGCGCCGGTGCCGAGCAGCGCGTCGATCACCAGGGCGGTGGCGGGCCACGGCTCTTCCCTGCCCGTCTCGCGCACGCCGTCCATGCGGGCGAGCGCACGGTTATCGATCGCGTCGTCGGTCTTGGGATCGAGCGCGGCCACCCAGACGGGAATGCCGCTCACATGCAGCGCGCGCGCCACCACCCATCCGTCGCCGCCGTTGTTCCCCGCCCCGGCGACGACCAGCGCTCCGCGGGAGAGCACGGCGGGATAGTCGCGCACGATCAAGTACGCGACCGCGCGTCCCGCGGTCTCCATCAGAACGCGGGACGGAATGCGGTACTGGGTGCGGGCGGCCGAGTCCCACGCGGCGGCCTCGGTCGCGGACAGCACGGGGATCGGGTTCACGGGATCACCACCCCTCCGTATCCCACCACGGCGTCGTCGTCCCCCGTCACCATGCCGGAGTGGCTGTAGTGCACGACGTCGGCGCGCCCGGCGCCGAGCGCCCGAGCGGCGGCCATCACAGTGGCCGTGGGCGCCCGTCCGCACATCGAGATGCGCTCGCTGCGGCAGCGCGCCAGCAACTCCGCGCCGTCGAGCGCCGTCACGGCGTCGAGCGCCCGGCGGTCCTTGCGCTCGGACGTGGCCGCGGGCTCGTAATGGTTCAGATCGCTCGAGGCCAGGAGCAGCACCCGGTCGGGCCAGCGCCGCACCAGCCCGGCCAGCGTCTCGCCCAGCCCGCGGCATCCCTCCCACGCGTCCCACGCCAGAACGAGCGGCACGATACGCACGTCGGCTCGCCTGATCTGAAGGAACGGCAGCTCGACCTCCACCGCGTGCTCGGACGCGTGGGCGTCGTGATCGGGGCCCACGACCGGCGACGTCTCGAGCAGCGCCCGCGCGAAGCCGTCGTCCACGCTCACGTCGCCGAGCGGCGTGCGGAACGCGCCCGCTTCCCAGAGCGATGCACCGCCGGGCGCCCGGCTCACCCCGGTGTGGTTAGGTGCCAGGATCACCACGATCGGCGGGATCTCGAGGCGCGCGAACACGTGCGCCGCCGTGAGTCCCGAATAGAGGTAGCCCGCGTGCGGGGCCACCGCGGCGCGCGCCGGGGCGGGCCGCGCCTCGCCCACGGCGTCGAGCAGCTCCCGCACCGTGCGCTCGAGCTCACCCTTCGTTCCCGGGTAGAAGCGCCCGCTCACGGCAGGTGCGCGCACGGCGTCCAAGCTTACTTGAGGCTCTGGCCGATGGCGCGACCGAAGGAGATCTCCCCGTTATCGATGCGGATATTGAACCCGCACTCGGGGTTCGAGCAGACCCACGCCTTGTACGTGATCGGCGCCCCGTCGCGGCCATAGTCCGACAACGGAATGAGGAGACCTTGCTGGCACTTTCTGCAGGCGGGCCACTCCCTCACGTCGTCCATGCAGCACCCCCCTTCACCCGATCCGACACCCCTATCCGCGCTCCACGCCGGGCCACGGATAGTCGGCCCGGAACACCTCCGCGAAATCGTACACGCGCTCGAAATCCGCGGGCTTGTCGGTCGGCTGGCTCGCGAGCAGGCCCACATCGATCAGCGTGAACACGATCCGTCCCAGGTCCTCGGTGCTGGCGATGCCCCAGTGCCCGAGCACCGTCGGCGCCAGCAGCCCGAACTGCTCCCGCGCGAAGTCCCGGCACGCCCAGGCGAGCTCTCCGCCGCTCAGGTGCCGGCGTGCCGCGAGCTTGCCCTGGGCGTATTCCAGGGCCGCCAGCACGAACAGGTAGCCGCGCTCGTGATAGCGGTCGTCCTGCCGCCCGATGCGTTGGAACGCCTCTTCGAGCGTCGCGAAGTCGCTCACGGCCGCGCCTCCGTCTGGCCCGACGTCAGAGTCCGCACCGCCAGGGGCCGCAACGGGTGCGGCTCGAGCAGCGCCAGCTCGAGCACCTCGTCGATCGTTTCCACCGGCTTGATATCGAGCAGCTGCTTCACCTCGTCGGGGACATCCACGATGTCGCTCCGGTTGCGAGCCGGCACCAGCACCGTCTTGACGCCGGCCCGCGCCGCCGCCGTCAGCTTCTCCTTGAGTCCGCCGATCGGCAGGATGCGCCCGCGCAACGTGAGCTCGCCTGTCATCGCGACGTCATGGCGCGCCGGACGGCGGCACAGGAGCGACGCCAGCGCGGTCGCGATCGCGATCCCGGCCGACGGACCGTCTTTGGGCACCGCTCCGGCCGGCAGGTGCAGGTGCACATCGGTCTGCGTGAACGCGTCGAGCGGAATCCCGAGCGCCCCGGCGCGCGCCCGCAGCAGGCTCCACGCCGCCTGTGCGGACTCCTTCATCACGTCACCCAGCTGCCCGGTCAGGGTGATCTGCCCCTTCCCCGGCATCTGAATCGCCTCGATGAACATGATGTCGCCGCCCACGGGCGTCCATGCGAGCCCGGTCGCCACCCCGACCTCGGCCTCCCGTCCCGCCACCTCGCTCTGGACTTTGGGCTGGCCGGCGAACTTCTCGAGGTTCTTCGCCGTGATCTTGATGGTCGCCGCCCGTCCCTCCACCACCTCGAGGGCGGCCTTGCGGAGCACGCCCTGGATCTCCCGCTCGAGCTGGCGCACGCCGGCCTCGCGCGTGTATTCCCCGATGAGCCGCTCGAGCGCCCCATCGGCGATGCTGGCCCGCTCCATCTGCAGCCCCGTCTCTTTGAGCTGGCGCGGCAAGAGGTAGCGCTTGGCGATCGCGAGCTTCTCCCCGGGCGTGTACCCGGGCAAGGTGAGCACTTCCATCCGGTCGAGCAATGGGTCGGGGATGGGCGCGAGGCTGTTGCCCGTGGCGATGAACATGACGCCAGAGAGGTCGAACGGGACTTCGAGGTAGTGATCCACGAAGGTGCTGTTCTGCGCCGGGTCGAGCACCTCGAGCAGTGCGGCCGTCGGATCGCCGCGCACGTCGGCGCCCATCTTGTCCACCTCGTCGAGCATCAACAGGGGATTGCGCGTCTCGCAGCGCTGCAGCGCGTGGATGATGCGACCCGGCAGCGCGCCCACGTAGGTGCGCCGATGGCCGCGGACCTCCGCCTCGTCGCGCACGCCACCCAGCGACACGCGGGTGAAGCGGCGCCCCAGCGCCTCCGCGATGCTCTGCCCGAGTGAGGTCTTGCCCACGCCGGGCGGACCCACGAAACACAGAATGCCGCCGCGCGCCGCGGGGTTGAGGGTGCGGACCGCCAGGTACTCAAGGATCCGCTCCTTGACGGGCTTCAGGTCGTAGTGGTCGCGGTCGAGGATGTCGCGCGCGGCCTTGAGGTCGAGCCGGTCCTCCGACGTGCGGCCCCAGGGCAGGGACGCGATCACCTCGAGGTACGTGCGGGCCACATGGTACTCGGCCGACTGCGGCGACATCTGGCGCAAGCGCTTGAGCTCCCGGTCGACGACCTTCTTCGCCTCGTCGTGCAGGCCGGCGGCCTCGAGCCGGCCTGCGAGCTCGGTCAGCTCGTCCTCTCCCTCTTCCTCGCCCAGCTCCTGGCGGATCACCCGCAGCTGCTCGCGCAGCACGTACTCCCGCTGATTCTGATCGAGGCGCGTGCGCACCTTCTCCTGGATCTGACTGCCGACCTCGAGGACCTGCAGCTCCTGGCCGAGCAGCTCGGCGAGCCGCTCGAGGCGGCGGTTCACTTCGTCGATCGCCAGCAGCTCGGCCTTGGCCGGGAGGGCCAGGTCCAGGTTCGCGGCCACGAAGTCGGCCAGCTTGCCGGCGTCGCTGATGCCGACGAGGACCTCGTGCAGCTCCTCCCCCAGGTAGGGGGCGATGTCGATCACGCGGGAGAATTGGGCGTGCACGGTGCGCTTCAGGGCTTCCGTGCGCGCGTCCTCGAGCACCGTGTTGGGAAGCGGCTCGTAGCCCGCCACCAGCCAATGCTCGGCGGGGATCACCTCGACGAGCCGCGCCCGCTCGAGCCCCTGCACCATGACGCGCACCGAGCCGTCGCCCAGTTTGAGCATGCGCACCACGGTGCCGAGCGTCCCCACCTCGTACAGCTCTTCGGCCCGGGCGTGCATCACGGCGCCCTCGGGCGGCTCGGTGCCGCCCAGCGGCCGCACCACGCCGAGCAGCAGGCGTTTGTTCCCTTGCACCACCTCGTCGATCAGCTGGACGGCGTGCGGATCGGTGAGCGCCATGGGCAACACGACGTGCGGGTAGACGACGATCCGGCCGAGCGGCAGGACAGGCAGGCGATCCACTTACTGTACCCGCACCGATTGTGGGCCGGACAGTCGGGTCGGGAGCTTCGCCAGCCGGACCTCGAGGAAACCCTGCTCGTAGATCGCCCGAATGCTCTCGGGATCGACCGGCACGGGGAGGCGGAAGCGACGCTCGAACGGACCGACCTGCACCTCCATCGCGTGATAGTGGGGCTTGCCTTCCTGGCGCCGGGCGGTGCGCTCGCCCGCGATCGTCAGGACACCGTCCACGTACTCGACCGTGAAGTCCTCCGAGCGCATCCCGGCGATGTCCATGTAGACCACCAGCGCGGTGTCGGTTTCGTAAATATCCGTCGGCGGCTTCCATTTGGACGAGGCGACGAACCCCACGGGACGGCCGTGGGCCACCTCGTTGAAATAAACCTCGAGCTCTTCCGCGGGGTGCACCGTGAACGACCCCGAGCCTCGGGAGGGCCGGCCCGAGGACGCGCCGCTATCGCGCATGGGGCACCCCCGCGACGGCCGCGCGCACCGGGGGGGGCGGCGCGTACAGCGGGAACTGCGCGGCCAGCTCGCGGACGTCGGCCTTCACGCGCGCGATGGTCGCGTCGTCTTTTTTCGTGAGCACGGTGTCGATGAACTCCGCCACTTTGAGCATCTCGGCCTCGGTGAAACCACGCGTGGTCACGGCCGGGGTGCCGATGCGGACCCCGCTCGTGACGAACGCCTTCTGGGGATCGCCAGGAATCGTGTTCTTGTTCACGGTAATGCCGGCCCGGTCGAGCAGCTCCTGGGCCTCCTTGCCGGTCACGTGCTTGGGACGCAGGTCCACCAGCATCAGGTGGGTGTCCGTCCCCCCCGACACGATGGCATAACCCCGCTCGACGAGCGCCGCGGCGAGGGCCTGTGCGTTCCGCACCACCTGCACAGCGTACGCCTTGAACTCCGGGGTGAGCGCCTCTCCCAACGCCACTGCCTTCGCCGCAATCACGTGCTCGAGCGGGCCGCCCTGAAGGCCCGGGAACACCTGTTTGTCGACGTCCTTCGCGAACACTTCCTGGCAGAGGATCAATCCGCCGCGCGGGCCGCGCAGGGTCTTGTGGGTGGTGGTCGTGACGATGTGCGCGTGCGGCACGGGCGAGGGGTGGATCCCCGCGGCGACGAGCCCGGCGATGTGCGCCATGTCCACGACGAAGATCGCGCCGACCTCGTCGGCGATGCTTTTGAGCACCGCGAAATCGATGATGCGCGCGTAGGCGCTGCTGCCGCCGATCAGGATGCGGGGGCGCTCGCGGCGCGCGACCTCGCGCACCTGGTCATAGTCGATCCAGCCGGTGTCTTCTCGGACTCCGTAATGCGTGGCGCGGAACAGCGTCCCCGAAAAGTTCACGGGCGCGCCGTGGGTCAGATGGCCGCCGTGCGGCAGCGCCAGCCCGAGCAGCGTGTCGCCCGGCTTCGCCACCGCGAGGTACGCGGCCATGTTCGCCTGGGCCCCGGCGTGCGGCTGGACGTTCACGTGCTCCGCCTTGAACAGCGCCTTGGCCCGATCGATGGCGAGCTGTTCGACCTCGTCCACGACCTCGCAGCCGCCGTAGTACCGTTTCTTCGGCAGCCCCTCGGCGTACTTGTTCGTGAGCGCCGTGCCCATCGCCTCGAGCACCGCCACCGACACGAAGTTCTCGCTCGCGATCAGCTCCAGTCCGTGCTCCTGCCGCTCCACCTCACGGCGGATCAGTTGGAACACGGTCGGGTCCGCCTTGGCGAGCGGCGTGCGCCGATCGATCATGCGTCGATCTTCGCGACGCGGCGCTCGTGGCGCCCGCCTTCGAACGCGGTGTCGAGCCACTTGTGCAAAATCGCCATCCCTTCCTCCTCACTCACGAACCGCGACGGCAGCACGAGCACGTTCGCGTCGTTGTGCTTGCGGGCCAGCTCCGCGATCTCCGGGGTCCAGGCCACGGCCGCGCGCACGCGCGGAAACCGGTTGGCCACGTAGGCCATGCCGAGCCCCGTCCCGCAGGTCAGCACGCCGCGCTTCACGATGCCCTTGCTCACGGCCTGCGCGACCGGACGGCCGTAATCGGGATAGTCGTCCGCCGGGTCCATCACCTTGGGCCCCGCGTCCACCGGCTCGTACCCCAGCCGCTTGAGCTCGTCCACCAGCTTCTGCTTCAGCTGGAAGCCCGCGTGGTCCGCGCCCACATAGATCCTCTCAGACAAAGTTCCGCCGCACTTTGGCGATCGCGGCAATCCGCTGCTCCGCCAACCGGTCCGCCGCTCGGTAGGTGGGAACGCCTTCCTCGCGCGCGATCTCGAACACGCGCAGCAGGGTGTCGTAGATCTCCCCCGCCTTCGAGCGGGCGCGCTCGGGCGCCCAGCCGTGCAGCTCGGCGTTCACGTTGATCAGCCCGCCGCCATTGATCACGTAGTCGGGGGCATAGGTGATGCCGCGCCGCTCGAGCTCCTCGCCGTGCCGGTCCTCGGCGAGCTGGTTGTTCGCCGCACCGGCCACGATCTCCACCTGCAACCTCTGGACCGTGTCGTCGTTGATCACGGCGCCGAGCGCGCAGGGGGCGAAAATGGTCGCCCGCACGTCGTAGATCGCGTCGGGCGCCACCGCCTTAGCACCGCACTCCTCCACCACGCGCTTCACGCGCTGCGGGTCGATGTCGGTGCAGGTGATGACCGCTCCCTCCGCGAAGAGCAGCTTCGCCAGATGATAGCCTACGGAGCCGCATCCCTGCAAAGCGACCGACTTCCCGGCCAGGCTATCGGAGCCGTAGCGGTAGCGGGCGCAGGCCTTCACGCCCCGGTACACGCCGTACGCGGTGACGGGAGAGGGGTCGCCCGACCGACCGATCAGGCCCGTGACGTGGTTGGTCTCGGCCTTGATGAACTCCATGTCGCTGGTGCTGGTCCCGACATCCTCGGCCGTGATGTAACGCCCCTTGAGCGATTCGACATGCCGCCCGTGCGCTCGGAACAGGGCTTCGCGCCGTGTGGTGCGGTTGTCGCCGATGATCACGCTTTTCCCGCCGCCCAGGTTGAGCCCCGCCACCGCGGCCTTGTAGGTCATGCCGCGGGCCAGCCGGAGGGCGTCGATCAGCGCGGCGCGATCGCTCTGGTAGTTCCAGAAGCGCGTGCCGCCCAACGCCGGCCCGAGCACCGTGGAATGAATCGCGATAATGCCGCGATAGCCGGTGGATGGATCGTAATACACGCTGACCTGCTCGTGCTCGTGCTCGGCGAGGAGGGAGAAGAGATCGAGCCCTCCGTGTTCCCCGGGCTTGCGCCCGGGGTCAGGAGCAGCGCTAGGCGCGGGGGTAGAGACCGCGGGCGACGATGATCCGCTGGATTTCGCTGGTGCCTTCATAGATCTCCGTCACCTTGGCGTCCCGGAACAGCTTCTCCACCGGAAAATCGCGCATGTAGCCGTAGCCGCCGAACAGCTGGACGGCCTGGGTCGTCACCCACATCGCGGTCTCGGAGGCGAACAGCTTGGCCATGCTCGCCTGCATGGTCGTGTCCTCGCCCCGGTCGCGGCGCGTCGCGGCGACGTGGGCCAGCGCGCGGGCCGCTTCTATCCGGGTCGCCATGTCCGCGAGCTTGAACTGCACCGCCTGGAACTCCCGCAGCGGCCGGCCGAACTGCCGGCGCTCGGCGCAGTAGGCGAGTGAGTGCTCGAGCGCCCGGCGCGCGATCCCGACCGCCTGCACCGCGATGCCCAGGCGACCGGCGTCGAGGCCCTCCATCGCGTACCCGAACCCTTCGCCCTCCTCGCCTAGGAGGTGGTCGGCCGGGAGCCGCACGTCCTCGAGCGTGAGCGCGACGGTGTTCGAGGCCCGGAGGCCCATCTTATCCTCCGGCTTCCCCGGACGATAACCGGAGGCGTCGGTGGGCACAATAAACGCGCCGATCCCGCGCTCCGAGCGGGCCATCACCATCATGAGATCCGCCGTGCCGCCGTTCGTGGCCCAGGCTTTCGCGCCCGACAGCACCCAGCTGGCGCCGTCCCGCACCGCGCGCGTGGTCAGCGACGCGGCGTCGGAGCCGGACTCGGGCTCCGACAGCGCGAACCCGGCCAACAGCTCGCCGCGCGCCATCGCCTTGAGCCAGCGATCTTTTTGCGCGGAGCTCCCATGGCGCACCAGCATCGTGGTGGGAATGGCGTTGTGGATCGAGAGCGACACCGCGACGCTCGCGTCCGCGGCGGCGATCTCCTCGAGCGCGAGCAGGTAGGTGACGCTGTCGAGCCCCATCCCGTCGTACTCCTCGGGCGCGCACATGCCGAGGAACCCGAGCCGGCCGAGCTCGTCGATCACGTCGCGGGCGAAGTGCGCCCGCCGGTCCCATTCCGCCGCGAACGGCTCGATCTTGGTGCGCGCGAATTCGCGCGCCAGCTCGACGATCTGACGCTGCGTTTCGGAAAGGCCCGGCAGCTCAATCGCGGTAGACATAGAAACCACGCCCGCTCTTCCGGCCCAGTCGCCCGGCCGCTACCAGCGTCCGGAGCAACGGCGCCGCGCGGTACTTGTCGTCCCCCAGGTCGCGGTGCAGCACCTCGAGGATCGCGAGACACACGTCGAGCCCGATCAGGTCGGCGAGCGCCAACGGCCCGACGGGATGGTTCATACCCAGCTTCATGACCGTGTCGATCGCTTCCGGCGTGGCGACGCCTTCCATCACGCAGAAGATCGCCTCGTTGATCATCGGCATGAGCACGCGGTTCGACACGAACCCGGGCGCGTCGTTCACCTCGACCGGCGTCTTGCCCAACGCCTTCGCCACCTCGACGACCTCGGCAACGGTCTTGTCGGCGGTCTCGAGCCCGCGAATCACCTCGACCAGCGGCATGACGGGGACCGGGTTCATGAAATGCATCCCGATCACCCGCGCGGGGCGCTTAGTCTGGGCGGCGATAGCGGTGATGGAGATGGAGGAGGTATTGCTCGCGAGGATCGCGGCGGGTGGGGCCAGCCGGTCGATGTCGCGGAAGATTTTGAACTTGACGTCGGGCTGCTCGGTCGCCGCCTCGACCACCAGCTGGGCATCCGCCACCGAGTCGAGGCTCATCGAGGTCCGGATCCGCGCCAGCGCCGCGTCGCGCTGCTCCGCGGTGACCGATCCTTTCTTCACCTGCCGCTCGAGATTCGTCCTGATGACCGCCAGCACTCGCTCGAGCAAACCGGGCGCGACGTCGATCAGCGTGGTGTCCCAGCCGTGCTGGGCGAACACATGCGCGATGCCGTTCCCCATCGTGCCGGCGCCCACTACCGCGACCCGGCTCATGCCGCAAACGAAACGCGCGCCCTCACAGGCGCGTGCGCACGGGACGGATCGTGGGCCGCAGCAGCAACACCGCGATGACCAGTTTCGCCAGGTCGCCGGCCAGGAACGGCAGCGTGCCGAGCCGGACCGCACCGGAGCCGCTGCCGGTCAGAATCGCGAGCTGGGCGAGCCCGCCCAGGTGAATGAGAACCAGCCCCGCGGCCACGGCGAGCGCGATTCGCGGGACGCGCCGGCCATCGCCCGCGATCTTGCCCACCGCGAAGGCGGCCACGGGATACGCGAGCAGGTAGCCGCCCGTCGGTCCCACCAGCCGGGCCAGGCCGGGGAGCCCGTAGGGCGTGAACACAGGCAACCCCGCCGCTCCGAGGGCGAGGTACAGGATCATCGAGCCCGCGCCGAGACTCGGCCCCAACAGCGCGCCCACGAGCAGCACGGCCAACGGCTGCAACGTCATGGGCACCGGAGTGCCCGGCAGCGGGATCGCGATCTGGGCCGCGATCGCAACGAGGGCGGCGCCAAGCAGCACGGCGAGCGCGCGCCGACCGGCGAGCGAGGGAGCGGACACGACGGCGGTCTGAGCCTGCATCAGAGCATCTCCACGCTGAGGGCCACGGCGTTGCCGCCCCCGAGACACAGGGTGGCGAGGCCGGTCGTTTGCTTCCGGTCCTTCAAGGCGAACAAGAGGGTCGTGAGGATCCGGGCGCCGGACGCGCCGATCGGGTGCCCGAGGGCGATCGCGCCTCCGTTCACGTTCACGCGGTCCCAGTCCCAGCCGAGGGCACGCCCGTCGGCGATCGCCTGGACGGCGAACGCCTCGTTGGCTTCGATGAGATCGTAGTCGCCGATTTTCATCTTGGCTTTCGCCATGAGATTCTGCACCGCGACGATGGGCGCGAAGAACAAATCCCTCGGCTCGCCGCCGGCGCTCGCGTACGCGGTGACTCGCGCCAGCGGCCTGAGGCCGTGCGCCCTCGCGAATGCCAGCGACGTGACGACCAGTGCGCTCGCGCCGTCGTTCAAGCCCGGTGCGTTCCCCGGAGTCACCGTCCCGTCCTTCTCGAACGACGGCTTCAGGGCGGCGAGCGCCTCGAGCGAGCTGTCCTTGCGGGGGCTCTCGTCCTTCTCGATCGGCGTCGGCCCTTCCTTTCCCGGGATCTCGACGGGGACCGTCTCCGCCTTGAAGCGGCACGCCTCCATCGCCGCCACGGCCTTCTGGTGGCTGGCGAGCGCGAAGCGGTCCTGGTCCGCGCGCGACACGCCGGCCTTCTTGGCGGTGTACTCGGCGAGGTTGCCCATGTGGGTGTTCGAGAACGAGTCCCACAGCCCGTCGAGCATCATGCCATCCACGAGCTGGCTGTTGCCCGCCTTGATGCCGCCGCGCATCCCATAGACGTAGTGCGGCGCGTTGGACATCGATTCCATACCGCCCGCCACGATGCATTGCTCGTCGCCCGCCCGGATCGCCTGGGCGGCGAGCATCACGGCCTTGAGCCCCGACCCGCACACCTTGTTGATGGTGAGCGCGGGGACCGTCCCCGGGAGGCCGGCGTGGATCGCCGCCTGCCGGCCCGGCGCCTGGCCCACGCCGCCCTGAAGCACGTTCCCCATGATCACTTCCTCGACCGCGCCGTGCTCGATCCCGGCGCGCCGCACGGCCTCCCGGATCACGAGCGCGCCGAGCTTCGGGGCGGGGAGCGGGGAGAGGCCGCCGAGATATTTGCCGATCGGTGTGCGGACGGCGCTCAGAATCACGGGGGTTGTGCTGTCGGACATTCTGTCTTTCGATCCACCCCGGACTTGCGTCCGGGGTTAGTTAATCTCGTCTGGGGTTCACTGACCCCGGGCGCAAGCCCGGGGATCCAGCCCGAGGGATCAAGCCCTGGGGCTTACACTCAAACTAACGGTGTCAGTGAGCGCGTGCGAACCTCTTCCTGCAGCTTCGCCACGAAATCAGCGGTGGACAGCACTGTTTGCTTGTTCCCTGCTCCCCGCCCCCGCACCGCGACCGAGCCCGCCTCGGCCTCGCGCTGCCCCACCACCGCCATGTAGGGGACTTTTTGCAGCTCGCCGTCGCGGATCCGGTAGTTGAGGGTCTCGTTGCGCTCGTCGAAATGCGAGCGAATGCCCGCCGCGCGCAGCCGCTCGTGTAGCGCCCGCGCCCCAGGCGCCTGCGCGTCCGAAATGGGCAACACGCGCACCTGCTCGGGGGCGAGCCAGAGCGGGAACGCCCCCGCGAAGTGCTCGATCAGGAAGCCGACGAACCGCTCCAGCGTGCCGAAGATCGCGCGGTGGATCATGACCGGTCGATGCGGCCGGTTGTCCTCACCCGTGTACTCGAGTCCGAAGCGCTCGGGCTGCTCGAAATCGAGCTGGATCGTGGCGCCCTGCCACTCTCGGCCGATGGCGTCGTTGAACTTGACGTCGATTTTCGGTCCGTAGAACGCCCCCCCGCCCTGGTCGATGCGGTACGTGGCGCCACGGTGCTTGAGCGCCTGCTCGAGCGCGCGCTCCGCCTGGTCCCAGGTCGCGTCGGTGCCCAGCTTCTTCTCGGGGCGCGTCGCCAGGTCGAGCCGGTAGGAGAGCCCGAAGGTCTTCGCGAGCACCAGCTCCACGATATCGAGCAGCTGGAAAATCTCCTGCTCGATCTGGTCCTCGCGCAGGAAGATGTGGGCGTCGTCCATCGTGAGCCCGCGCACCCGCAGCATCCCATGCAGCGTCCCCGAGCGCTCGTTGCGGTACACGTTGGCGATCTCGGCGAGCCGGACCGGCAGGTCGCGGTAACTGCGCTGCTGCGAGGCGTAGATGAGGATGTGCATCGGGCAATTCATCGGCTTCACCCGATAGCGCACGGATTCCGCCTCTCCCTCCCCCGCGGCCATCGGCGGAAACTGGTTGGCGGCGTACAGCGGGAGGTGCCCCGAGCGCAGAAACAACTCCTCGCGGGTCACGTTGGGCGTGTAGACCAGCGAATAGCCGCGCTCCAGAATCGTGTCCTCGATGAAGCGCCGCAGCTGGTGCTGGATCATCGCGCCCTTCGGGTGCCAGAACACCAGCCCCGGGCCCACGTCCTCCTGGATCGAGAACAGATCGAGCTGCTTCCCCAGCACCCGGTGGTCGCGCTTCTTGGCCTCCTCGAGGCGCCGCAGGTAGCCCTCGAGGTCGTCCTTGGTGAACCAGGCGGTGCCGTAGATGCGCTGCAGCATCTGGCGGCGCTCGTCGCCGCGCCAATAGGCGCCGGCGGCGTGCAGCAGCTTGAAGTGCTTGATCCGCCCGGTGCTCGGCACGTGGGGCCCGCGACACAGGTCCACGAACGGACCGTCGGTGTAGACCGAGATCACCTCGTCGGGACCGAGGTCCTCGATGCGCTCGAGCTTGAGCGGGTCATCCTTGAAGCGACGCTTGGCTTCCGCGCGATCCACCTCCTCGCGCACGAACGGGTAATCCGCCTTCACAACCTCCACCATCCTCTTTTCAATCGCCTCCAAATCCTCCGGCCCGAAGGGCCGCTGCACCTCGAAGTCGTAGTAGAACCCGTCCTCGATCGGGGGACCGAATCCGATCTTCGCCTGGGGGAACAGCTGCCGCACGGCCGTCGCCAGCACGTGGGCCGAGGAGTGGCGCAGCAGCTCGAGCGCCTGCGGGTCCTTGTCCGTGAGGATCGTGACCTTCGCTCCGTCGGGCAGCGGGCGCGCCAGATCCCACACCTGGCCGTTCACCCGCACCGCGAGCGCCGCCTTCGCGAGCCCCGGCCCGATCGCCTTCGCGAGGTCGGCGCCGGTGGAGCCGGCGGGGACACGTTTCTCGCTCCCGTCGGGGAGCGTGACACGGATTTCGGGAGGCATCGGGTTAGTTGGCCGGCTGACCGGTCGCGGCGGGAGTGCCCGTCAGGGGCGGCACGTGGGGCCCGTCGCGGAAATACAGGGCGACGGTAAACGCGATCACCGCGGCGATGGCGAGCCAACGCGCCATGCGGCTCGGGGGGAGCACTGGCGACTCGTCGGGCATGGGACGGAATTTTACCACAAACGGAAGGATGGTGAAGGGTAGTGAAGGATGGTGGAGGATGGTGGAGGATGGTGGAGGTCCTCGCGTCACCTTCACCAACCTCCACCATCCTCCACCACCCTCCACAACCTCCCTTAGCCGTCTATTATAAGGAATGCCCGAGTCGCGGTTCACCCTTCCGCCCCAATACGACCCACACGCCGTGGAGCGCCGGTTGTACCGGCGCTGGCTCGAGCGCGGCGTATTCACGGCCCGGGCCGACTCGCCCAAGTCTCCCTACGTGATCGTGATCCCCCCGCCCAACGTCACGGCGGTGCTGCACATGGGCCAGGGGCTGAACAACGTGACGCAGGACGTGCTGATCCGGTTCGAGCGGATGCGCGGCCGGGAAGCGTTGTGGCTCCCCGGCACCGACCACGCCGGCATCGCCACGCAAAACGTGGTGGAGCGCCTCATCGCGAAAGAGGGGAAGACCCGCTTCGACCTCGGCCGCGAGGCATTCGTCGCGCGGGTCTGGGCGTTCGTGCGCGAGACCGGCCCGACGATTCTCGAGCAGCTCAAGATGATCGGTGCCTCCTGCGACTGGACGCGGACGCGGTTCACCTTCGACCCCGCCTACTCGCGGGCGGTGCGGGAAGTGTTCGTGACGCTGTGGGAGGAGGGGCTCATTTACCGGGGCCATCGGGTAATCCACTGGTGCCCGCGCTGCCTCACGGCCTTGTCGGACGAGGAGGCCGAATCCCGGGATGTCGAAGGCAAGCTGTACTACATCCGCTATCCCGTGGAGGGCGGCCCCGCGCCTTACGTCACCGTGGCCACCACGCGCCCCGAAACGCTGTTGGGCGACACGGCCGTGGCCGTGAATCCCACGGACAAGCGCCACCGGGCCTTCGTGGGCAAGGTCGCCCGGCTGCCGATCATCGACCTGCCGGTGCCGATCATCGCCGATGATGCGGTCGAGCCCGGGTTCGGGACGGGCTTCGTGAAGGTGACCCCGGCGCACGACGCGACGGACTTCGAGATCGGGCTGCGGCACAAGCTCGAGATGCCGCTCGTGATGACCGAGGACGGCCGGATGGAGCATCCGACGCGCGTACCGAAGACGCTCGCCGACCTCGACCGCTTCGTCGCGCGGGAAAAGGTCGTGGACCTGCTCAAGGAACGCGGCCTGCTCGAGAAGGTCGAGCCGCACCGGCACGCGGTGCGCCACTGCTATCGTTGCGACTCGGTGGTGGAGCCGCGGCTGTCCGATCAGTGGTTCGTGAAAATGAAGCCGCTCGCGGAGCCGGCGCTCGAAGCGTACCGCAGCGGGGCCATTCGTCTCGTCCCCGAGCGGTGGGGCGCGACGTACGAGCATTGGATGGAGAACATCCGGGACTGGAACATCTCGCGGCAGCTGTGGTGGGGTCACCGCATCCCCGTGTTCAACTGCACCAAGTGCGCCCACCAGTGGGCCGACCGGGAGGACCCGAAGGCCTGCCTCAAGTGCGGCGGCCCGGTCGAGCAGGATCCCGACGTGCTCGACACCTGGTTCTCGTCCTGGCTGTGGCCCTTCGCGACGCTCGGCTGGCCCGACCGGACGCCCGACTTGAAGCGGTTCTATCCCGGTCACACGCTGGTGACGGCCCCCGAGATCCTGTTCTTCTGGGTGGCGCGCATGATCATGGCCGGCTACCACTTCCTCGGCGAGCGCCCGTTCTCGACGGTCTACCTGCACGGCACGGTGCGGGATACCCAGCACCGCAAGATGTCCAAATCGCTCGGCAACGGCATCGACCCGCTCGACGTCGTCCGGTTGTTCGGCGCCGACGCGCTGCGCTGGACGGCCATCGCCGGCCTGTCCCTCGGGTCCGACCTGATTCTCGATCCCAACGACCTCGAGACGACGTTCGCGCCGGGCCGGAACTTCGCGAACAAGCTCTGGAACATCGGGCGCTTCATCCTGGCGCAGCTGCCGGAGCGGGTGGAGCCGCTCGAGCGCTTCGAGCAGTCGAAGCTTCCGCTCGCCGACCGCTGGATCCTGACGCGTGCCAATGATGCCGTCGCCGCTGTGACCGCATCCCTGGAGCAGTTCAGGCTCGATGAGGCGGCCAAACGATGCTACGAGTTCGTGTGGGGCGACCTCGCGGATTGGTACGTGGAGGCCGTCAAGCCGCGTCTCGCAGCGACGGCGTCGCCCTCCGCAGCAGCCCAGCGGGCACCCGCTGCTTGGGGCGACGCCGCCGCTGCTCACGCGGTCATCGCCCACTGTTTCGACACGGCGCTGCGACTGCTGCACCCGGTGGTGCCATTCATTACTGAGGAGCTGTGGCAGAAGCTGCCGGGTCGAAAGCCCGACCAGCTGCTCGCGGCTGCCGCGTGGCCGTCGTTCAAGCCGGAGCTCGTAGACTCCGAACTCGATTTGCAGTTCCTGCGCATCAAGCAGGTCGTGGAGGAAATCCGCAGCATCCGTGCGGAGTACAAAGTGCCACCGAAGACACGTCTCCGTGCCAGCATCACGGCGCGCGGGCGGGATAATCGGAAGGTGTTCGAGGCGGAGAGCGAAACGATCCGGCGCCTCGCGCAGCTCGAGGAACTTTCGTTCGACGGCGGGTCGAAACCTGTCGGAGCGTACGCGGTCTTCGGCGACGGCAGCGAACTGTACGTCACGCTGGAAGGAGCAATCGACCTGCAGCAGGAATGTCGGCGCCTGTCGGGCGAGCTGACCCGGCTGGAGCAACAGCTGGCGGGGCTCGCCGCCAAGCTCACCAACCAGCAGTTCGTCGCGCGGGCGCCCGCCGAGGTGGTCGCCAAGGAGCGCGAGAAGGAGCGGGCGTGGCACGACCAGCGGCAGGTGCTGGCGGACAAGCTCAAGTCGCTGGGCTGCTCCTAAGCGCTCTGGCGTTCGGCTGCGCGAACCAGGGCGAGCCGCCGGGCGGCCCGCCCCGCACCACGCCGGCCGCGATCCTGCGCACCACCCCGGAGTCGGGCGCGGTCGTGCCCGGATTCCGGGGCAAGGCCGTCGTCCAGTTCGACGAGGTGATCGACGAGGCGCCCGGGAGCTCCGGCGGCGGAGGGACGGGCGCGATCACCGGCCTGGCGCAAAAGATCGTGTTGTCGCCAGTGGGAGGCGACGTCGACGTGTCCTGGCACCGGAGCGCGATTCACGTCCGGCCCGACGAGGGATGGAAGCCGGACCGCGTGTACCACCTCGAAGTGCTGCCCGGCATCGCGGATCTGCGGCGCAACGTGACGAAGACCGGAGCTACCATCGTGTTTTCGACGGGCGGCCCCATTCCCACGGCCGCGCTCAGCGGTACCGCGTTGTTGTGGGTCGAGCAGCGGTTGCTGACGCAGGCCGTGATCCGGGCCGCCCCGCTTCCCGACACCGCCGCCTACGTCACGCTGACGGACTCCGCCGGAAACTTCCGGCTGCTGGGAATCCGTCCGGGGCGGTATCGCGTGTGGGCCATTCAGGACCAGAACAACAACCGGCGCCAGGACCGGCGCGAGCCGTTCGACACCGTCTCGGTCACGGTGGACTCGACGGCGAGTGCCGTGCTCTGGGCGTTCGTGCACGACACCATCGGCCCGCGGGTCCGCACTATCGAGCCGGTGGACTCGTTCACCCTCCGTATCAACTTCTCGTCTCCGCTCGATCCGGCGCGCCCGCCGGACACGGCCGCCGTGCGCGTGTTCGCGCTGCCCGACACCACACCGGTCGGCGTGCGGGCGCTGTACCGGCCGGCCCAGTTCGATTCGCTGCAGGCGCGGGCGCGAGCGGTGGCCGACTCGCTCAAGCGGCTGCGGGACACGACGGCGCGCAAGGACACGACGGCGCGCAGAGATACGACGGCGCGCCGGGGGACCCCGGCTCCGGCAGCCCCGCGGGCACCGGCCGTCGCCGGGGCCCCCGGCGCGCGTCGGGACACATCCGCCGCACGCGTCGATACTGCCCGCGTGCGCAGGCTCCTGGCGCAGCGCCCCGTGCCCTACGACCGACTCGTCGTCCAGACCGCGAAGTTGTTGACGCCGGGTGCGAAATACCTGGTGCGCGTGCATGGGGCGATCAACTTGAGCGGCGTCGCCACCGACGGCCTCGCGGTCGTCGAGATTCCCGTGCCGAAACCCGCGCCACGGGACACCACCAAGGCCAAGAAGCCGTGACCGACCCCCGCGACCCCCGCGACCCCCGGCGCCGGCTGCCCGCGGTGGAGGCCGTGCTCGCCGAGCCCGACGTCGCGGCGCTCGTCACCGCCCATCCGCGGGGCCTGGTGGTGCGCGCCGTTCGAGACACGATCGAGCACGCGCGCGCCAACGGCGGCGCCGCGCCCTCCGAGGGCTGGGGCGGGGCCGTCCGCGCGCGGGTGCAGCGCCTCGCGGCCCCGTCCCTCCTGCCGGTGATCAACGCGACCGGGGTGGTGCTGCACACCAATCTCGGCCGGGCGCCGCTCGCGCGCGCCGCCCGCGACGCGATGGCCCGCATCGCCGCGGGATATTCGAATCTCGAGTACGATCTGGCGCAGGGGACGCGTGGCTCCCGCCACGCGCTCTGCCGTGACCTCCTCGTCGAATTGACCGGCGCCGAAGACGCCATCGTCGTGAACAACGCGGCGGGAGCCCTGCTCGTCGCCCTGTCGGCGCTGGCCCGCAACGGTGAAGCCGTCGTGTCGCGGGGTGAGCTGGTGGAGATCGGTGGCGCGTTCCGGATCCCGGATATCATGGCACGTTCGGGGGCCACACTGGTCGAGGTGGGGACCACGAACCGCACGCACCTGCGAGACTATGAAGGAGCGGTGAGCGACCGCACCAAGCTCCTACTCAAGGTCCACAGGTCCAATTTTGAAATTACGGGCTTCACCGCCGAGGTCTCCGCGCAGGAGATCGCAGGCGTCGCGCATGCGCACGGTGCCGCCAGCCTGTACGACCTGGGCAGCGGGCTCCTGCTGGACCTCTCGCCCTGGGGGCTCGCGGGCGAGCCCACAGTGGCCGAGGCCCTCGCGAGCGGCGTGGACGCCGTCGTCTTCTCTGGCGACAAGCTGCTGGGCGGCCCGCAGGCGGGAATTCTGCTGGGCACGCGGGCGGCGATCGACGCCTGCCGCAAGGATCCGCTCGCCCGGGCGGTACGCTCCGACAAGTTCACGCTGGCCGCCCTGGAGGCTACGTTGGCATTGTACCGGGAACCAGCGACGAGCCGCCTCGAAATTCCCGTGCTCCGCATGCTGAGCGAAGACGTCACGCAAATACGTCAACGCGCAGAGGCGTTGCACAAAGGCGTGGGCAAAGACGCGGACCTCGTCGCGGGCGAATCAGAAGTCGGCGGAGGCTCATTCCCGGGCGCGAAGCTCAAGACGTGGCTCGTGCGCTTGAATCCGCAACACCTGGCCCCCGACACGCTCGTGGCGAGGTTGCGGGCAAACGACCCTCCCGTCATCGCTCGCATCGCCGACGATCGCGTGGTGCTCGATCCGCGCACCATTTCCCCCGACGAGCTGGAGGCCGTGACGCGCGCGGTGCGGGCCGCGCTCGATGGCTGACGCCACCCGCCGAGCCGTCTTCCTGGACCGGGACGGAACCATCGTGGAGGACCCGGGCTTCCTCCACCAGCCCGGCAAAGTCCATCTGCTTGCAGGCGCGGGCGAGGCGATTCATCAGTTGAATCAAGCGGGCTGGCTCGTGATCACCGTCTCCAACCAGTCGGGGATCGCGCGCGGCCTGTACGACGCGGCTGCTTACCAGGCCGTGCAGCGTCGCCTGGTCGAGCTGCTGGCGGCGCACGATGCCCGGCTCGACGGCGCCTATTTCTGTCCCCACCATCCCGCGTTCACAGGACCGTGCGAGTGTCGCAAGCCGGGGCTGCTGTTATTCCGAGAGGCTCAAGCCGCCCTCGGCCTCGACCTCACCCGTTGCCGCTGGGTGGGCGATCGCCTGAGCGACGTCGAGCCGGCGCGGAAGCTCGGTGGACGCGCGCTGTTGGTGGAGACCGGCGGCGGCGCCACGTACGTCGGGAAGGCGCGCGCCCTTCGCATCCCCGTCGTGGCGGACCTCGCGGCCGCCGCCGCCGAGATTGTGCGCGGCGCCTAGCGACCGCAGATTGCGGGGCGCCATGGAGCCGTGGAAACTGGTCGCCTCGCTCGCCCTCAGTGCGAGCGCTCTCGCCGCGCAGGGGAAGCGCACGATCGCCGTGGGCGACACGGTACGCGATTCACTGACGCGGCACGATGCCCTGCTTCCCGCGGAGAAGTCCTACGCCCAGCAGTGGCACCTCGCGGGGACGGCGGGCAAAACCGTGACCATCGATGTCGTCGCCGACGCCTTCGACGCGTACGCGTTCCTGCTCGGCCCCGGCCTCGAGACCGCGAAGCCGCAAGACGACGACTCGGGCGGCCGCTGTAACGCCCGGCTCATCGTACGACTGCCCCGAACGGGAGACTATTTCATCGTGGTGACGAGCAGCGAGCGGTTCGCGACCGGCGCGTACACGCTCAGCGTCGTCCCGGGAACGAAGCCTCGCTCGCTCGCCCCTTGCAATCGGTGACGCCGGTTCCCGTGGCCGTGCTCGTTTCGGGCGACGGCACGAACCTTCAGGCGCTGCTCGACGCGCTGCGCGACTCGGCCGTAGCCCGCGTTACCCGCGTGGTCGCGAGCGGCGCCGATGCGGGCGCGCTCGAGCGCGCGCGGCGGGCGGGGGTGCCCACCACGGTGCTCGCGCACCCCGACGATCCGGACGAGGTGGTGACGGCCACCGGCGGCGCCAGGCTCGTCGTGCTCGCGGGTTACCTGAAGCGGATTCCGCCCGCCGCGGTCGCGCGGCTTCGCTGGCGCGTGATTAATATCCATCCGGCGCTGCTCCCCGCGTTCGGTGGCTCCGGGATGTATGGCCGCCGCGTCCACCAAGCCGTGCTGGCGAGCGGCGTCGCGCTCACCGGAGCGACCGTCCACTACGTGGACGAGGAGTATGACCGCGGTCCGATCATCGCGCAGTGGCCCGTGCCGGTCCGCCCGGACGACACACCGGAGACGCTCGCCGCGCGCGTGCTCGCAGTGGAGCATCGATTATTGCCGCATGTGGTGATGGAGCTGGCGCGACTAGGCGTACCGGAAAGGCCTGTGCGGCTCTCCGCGCGCGGTTCCGCGTTCATGGTCACTGATCAACCTTCCGTGAGGGTCGAGGAGGGTCGGGGATGATCGGTGGGAAGAGGGGTGTAAGGAGTCGCCACATTGGTTCC
>Ga0209805_1000144_pt1 | contig 40597 bp, 42 predicted proteins | sample GraSoiAngelo_148_FD_185905 | JGI IMG/M metagenome (GOLD analysis project Ga0209805, IMG submission 185905) | Grasslands soil microbial communities from the Angelo Coastal Reserve, California, USA - 14_1009_09_20cm (SPAdes) (version 2) | ecosystem: Environmental > Terrestrial > Soil > Grasslands ...
CGCGTGTCCGACGGGGCGGAGGCGATGTTGCGCACGGCGATCACGCGGCTCGCGCTGTCGGCCCGGGCGTACCACCGCATTCTCAAGATCGCGCGCACCATCGCCGATCTCGCGGGAGCAGGTTCGCTCGAATCGCGCCACGTGAGCGAGGCGATTCAGTACCGCAGCCTGGACCGGAGGGGGCTGGGGTAGGGCGAGGCACGTCCTCCGCGCAGGCCGGCGGTGGCGCTCTCGCGATTTCGTCCGCAGCCGCTACCAGCGGAGCTCGGTTGGAAAATACTCCGAAATCAATTCGTTATAGAAGGGCCGCAATTGCTCGACATTCGGGCGCTCGTGGCTTTTGGTATAAAGGTCGTAAGGATTGAAAGCTCGAACCCACGCGAACATTTTCTTGTCCCGGCCGTTCATGAGGTGTTGATATTCCCCTTCGCGGTGCGCCGGATAGAAGGAGTGATAGCGAATCATATAGAGGGCCTCCGGCGGCAGGTAATCTTTGACGACGTGATACAGATATTCGTCATGGCCCCAGGAGAGATGAACGTTTTCCAAGCCGCAGCCTTCTGAGTAGATGCCGGTTCGAGTCTGGTATTTCGGCTCTCGGCTGTCGGGATTGTCGGCGAAGAACTGATGAAAGACGATCTTGTCCGAATAGCCGCAGCCCACTGGAAACGTATCGCCTACCACGGCCCACTGCGGCTCTCCGTAAAGACAGAGGATTTTTCCCAGATCGTGAATGAGGCCCGTTAAGATGAACCAGCGCGGATGTCCATCCCGGCGGATCTGTTCGCCCGTTTGAAGCAGATGATCAAGCTGCGATAGATCGGTATCGGGATCGCTAGCATCGACCAGCGTGTTCAAAAACTCCATCGCTTCCCAGATTCCCATTTTGTGCCGCGACAGCGACAGAAATTCTTTCTTCTTGGCCTGCACGAAATCGTAAGTCTGATGGCGGTGATTGAGCCGGTAGAACTCGCGCACGCTGGGTCGTGCGTTGGCCTCATAATTTCGAAACTGCTCTTTGGTCTTATTCGGGTCCGTCGCCTGAAAGGGCTTTGAACTGGCGGCTGTCTCTTCAGGATAACGGACTTTGAGGAAGTCCTCCCATTCTTCCAGGTTGGAAAGAGGGGCGTTCGAATTGGATGGCGTTTCTGTCGCGGCCATAAATTTCAGCTGAGTTACGATTGAATGTCCTCCGCAGGCCCTTGGCTGCAACAACTGAGCCAGAGGCTTCTTTTGGCAGGAAGCAGAGCCTTTCGGCGCCCTTATCGATCAACGCACCACGCGCTTAAGGGCACCCGGCGCAGCCTCGTTCCCCGACGCTACCGCCAGCAGCGGCAATCTCCACTGCGGCAATCCGTTGGCAGGGTGTCGCCCAGGGTCCGCAGTTCACGGGGAAAGGCTGCCGGAAGCGGTTTTTGGCCGTTCAGCCTCACATGGTAAAAAGGCAACGCGGGGATGTCCCTGCGGCTACTTCGGTGACCCGCAGCACAATTGTGTGTGCGGGCCTCTGGGCGTGGAGCGCTACCTCGCCCGCGTCTCGGGGCCGCTGCTCGACCGGATCGATCTCCACGTGGAGGTGCCGGCCGTGAAATACCGCGCGCTCGCGGACCAGGGCGGGGGCGAGGCCAGCGAGGCCGTGCGAGAGCGGGTCGACCGGGCCCGGGCCGTGCAGCGCGAGCGCTTCGCGATCCGCCCGGGAGTGTACGCCAACGCGCACATGGCGGCGCGCGACATCCGGACGTTCTGCCGCGTGTCGGACGGGGCGGACGCGCTGTTGCGCACGGCGATCACGCGCCTGGCCCTGTCGGCCCGGGCGTACCACCGCATTCTCAAGATCGCGCGCACCATCGCCGATCTCGCGGGCGCGGCCTCACTCGAATCGCGCCACGTGAGCGAGGCGATCCAGTATCGCAGCCTGGACCGCCGCGGATTGGCGTGAGCGGGCTTCCCGCTACACCTCGATCGGCGCCGGCAGCTGATTCGACTGCCGATACGGCCGCCGACTGCGATCGGTGAACGCGGCGATCCGCAGTCTTTGTACCGCTTGAAGATCTTGTACCCGGTCTTCCGCGAAATGCCGAACGCGGCGCACAGAGGCGCCATCTTCTCGCCCTCGAGCAGGCGGGCCACAAACCGGAGCCGCTCGTCCATGACGTGACACTCCTTCCAAGGCATGCCCCCCTCCTGTGGAGGAAGGACAGATCAGGCCTCGGACTCAGGATGGCTCAAGGGCCTCGGGTCCCGCCCGCGAGGCCCTCAGCACAACGCACCTGCTCGGCTATGGGAGCGGCGGGGTGGTACAGTCGCTCATCAAAACCGACGTCGGTGCGGCACTGTTCTCGATCACTCGGAACATGACGTCGAACAACGGCAGCGGGAACCCAAATGCGACAACGAAGTCTGCCGCGCCGTTTCCATCTCCGTCGGTGGTGATGATGAGAGCGGGCGACCCATGCGCTTGGTCAGGGAACGTGGTAAAGACCGGCTGCGGCGAAACGAGGATGGACCACGGCGCGACGGCGAGTCCCCGCTGGCAGGACCCATCCGTGAGTGTAGCAACGTCGAACCCGGCCGGGGCGCCTGTTGGGAAGGCCTCTGCCGCGCGCTGCGCCACGTAAGCCGTATTCGGCTTCGCGTGACGGATTCTGATCTCGATGTGTACGGCGAAGTTGCCGGGAGTCGTCGGGTGTGGGATGCGGGTGGCGCGGATCCGGCCTCGGCTTTCCCCGACGACCGACACTAACTGGAGGAAACCTCGATCATCGTCGTCGCCCTCATGCTCGCGACTGAAGCTCGGGCTCTGGGCCGCGTTCGGTGCCGAGGGGTTCGCCCGGTTGTCCGTGCAGGCAGCCGGTAGCGCGGCCGCGGTTGCGAAAAGGAACATCGAAGGCACGAGCCGGGAGATCTTGGGACGGTCTAGCATAGGCGCTCCTAGGGAGAATGGAGGCGTAGCTAGCCGCATCGCTACGTCGCGGATCCGCACGCGTGACGCACCGCGGCCGCGCAGGAATCACGGGAATAGAACGCGCGAAAGAATGCGCTGCCAGGTCGGGCCGGTTTGTCGGCCTGGCTGCCCGTCGGGTACGCATATCTCTTGAGCGACGGCGACTTGCAGACGTCCGGGGGCCACGCCCCGGAGTGCTCAGGAGGGTAAGCCCGGGCGAGTTCGGCGCATCCTTGAAAGGAAGGCGGGCGGGTTCAGCTCGAGGAGCCGACGCGACTGGGCAAGCGCCTCATCGTAACGGCGCACATTAGTACAACATCGAGGCCAGTCCGCCGATCTTGCGGGGGCGGTCTCACTCGAATCGCGCCACGTGAGCGAGGCGATTCAGTACCGCAGCCTGGACCGGCGGGGACTGGCGTGAACGGGGGTTCGCGCGTTCTCACTCCCTGGGTGTCTCGGTGAAGCAGATCCTTCGCGCCTGCGGCGCTCAGGACGGCGGGATGGTCAGGTGAATCACGTCCCCCGGCCGCACCGAGATCGTCTCGGTGATGGGGTTGCCCCGACCGCCGATCGGATGCACCTCGAACTGCACCTCCGTGCCGTAGCCAATCAGCTCCGGGCGGACCATGAGAATGCGCGACGACAGGCCCGGCACCATGCCAAGGCGGAGGCGCTGCCCGCCCCGGATAATGAAAACGTCCATGTCGAGGAAATTCTGGTTGTCGACCGTCACCGCGACCTCGGCCCTGGGGTTGAGCGGTGCCGCGGCAGGGCGGTGACACCCCAGGCCCGTGACGGCGAGGACGACGAGAACGGCGACAGCGGGCGCGCGCATGGCCACCTAATCTACAGCGCGCCCGCTGGCGCGGCGCCGCGCGACCTTCTACCTTGTCCCCCCATCTCACCACACGCCGCATGATCGACTGGCTTCAGTCACACCTCGGCTTGAGCCCCCAGCTCCAGACCCGGCTGCTCGTGACCGTGGGAACGATTGCCGGACTGTGGTTCGTCCGTCACTTCGTGCTGCGGTTCGTCTACCGCCGGGTGCAGGACCCGTGGGGCCGGTATCGCTGGCGCAAGGGACTCACGTATGTCCTAGTCACGGTCGGCGTCGTCACGGTCGGCGGGGTGTGGTTCTCGGGGGGCGTCGGCGAGCTCCTGCGGTTCGTCGGGATCCTGTCCGCCGGGCTGGCGATCGCCCTCAAGGAGCCGCTCTCCAACATCGCCGCGTGGGGATTCATCATCTGGCGCCGCCCGTTCGAAGTGGGCGACCGCGTGCAAATCGGCCCCCACGCGGGGGACGTGATCGACCTCGGGCTGTTCCAATTCACCCTCAACGAGATCGGCGCCTGGGTGGACGCGGACCAGTCCAGCGGACGCATCATTCACATCCCGAACGGGAAGGTGTTCAGCGATCCCGTGGCCAACTACAACAAGGGATTCCGCTACATCTGGAACGAAGTGCCGGTGGTGGTCACGTTCGAGAGCGACTGGAGAAAGGCGAAGCAGATCCTCGGGAAGGTCGCGATCAAGCACGCGGAGCACCTCACCGCGCAGGCGGAGCAGGAGCTGCTCGCGGCCTCCCAGCAGTACCTCATCAACTATCGCAAGCTGACGCCCATCGTGTATACGAAGGTGGTGAACGACGGCGTGCAGCTCACCATCCGCTATCTGATCGAGCCACGCAAGCGCCGCGGCACCGAGCACGCGATTTGGGAAGAGATCCTCACCGAATTCGCCGCCGCACCCGACATCGATTTGGCCTACCACACCACGCGGGGATTCAAGTACACCGAAGAAGGGAAACCGGCGCTGCGGGCGCCGCCGATCACGTCCCTGCCGAGCGAGATTCGCGTCGACGACGACTGACGCTACCGCTCCAGTACTTCGTAGTGCGTGACCGTGGGCTCGAGCTCGACGAGGTACTCGTGGTCCTCGGGGTAGTAGTGCGCCCGCTCGACGTCGTCGCCCGCGAACGTGCGGATCGCGTCCATCGACTTCCAGAACGAGATGAACAGGAAATGCGTCTCTCCCCGGGCGGTGTGGCGCAGCACCTCGACCCCGACGTTCCCGGGCGTCGCCCGGCACTCCGTCACGCCCGTGCGGCGCAGGTAGGCGGCGTAGGCGTCGCCCTTGGCGGCGGGGACGGCGCCGTGCCATACCCGGGCGATCAGGCCGCGCTCAGATCCGGTCGAGCTCGCTGACCGTGCGCTCATTGCGGACGTTCCCCGTGTTGAGAGTGGACTTCGGCTCGAGCAGCATGACGTGCGTCTCGTCGGGCGCAACGGGGAGATGTTCCACGCCTCGCGGGACGATGACGAATTCACCCTCCTCGACCCACACCTCGTGGTCGCGGAACTTGAGCAGCAGCCGCCCCTTCACGACGAGAAACAGCTCATCCTCGAGCTCGTGGTGATGCCACACGAATTCGCCCTTGACCTTGACGAGCTTGACGTACGCGTCGTTGAGCTCGCCGACGATCTTGGGGCTCCACTGTTCGTTGAACTGCCGGAATTTCTCGGCGAGGTTCACGCTACGCATGTTCGGACGCCTCCTGACGAACTGGTCTCGTCGCTTCCGTCCGGCCGTCCGCCCGACCGGCTGACCGCCCGATCTTGTGCGAGAACTGGATCCACACGACGGCGCCGAGGATCAGCGTCATCGCGAGGAACGTGCGCGCGCTGACGGGCTCATGGAGAATGACCCAGCCGAGCAGCACCGCGATCACGGGATTCACGTATGCGTACGTGCCCACGATCGTGGGCGAGGCGTGACGCAGCGCATAGGTGTAGGCGGTGTAGCCCAGGATGGAGCCGACCACCACGAGATAGGCGAGCGCGCCGGCGCCCCTTGGCGTCAAGTGCCAGCGACTCCACTCCCCGAGCAGCGTGCCCACGAGGGCGATCGCGGCGCCGCCGGCGATCATCTGGATCGCCGCCCCGACGTAAGGGCTCGTCTCCGTGCGGTGGCGTTTGCTGTACACCGACCCGAGCGACCAGGAGGCGCTGGCGCAGGTGAGGGCGATCGGTCCGCGCAGATCGGCTCGCAAGATCTCGGCGGGGCTCGCACCCACCAGGAGGGCGGTGCCGACGAAGCCGAGCAGGAGTCCCGTCACGACGCGCCAGTTCAGATCGCCTGAGCCGCCGGGAATGATCGCATCGAAGAATGCCATCCACAGTGCGACGGTGACGACGAAAATGCTGGCGATCCCGGATGCCGTGTACTGCTCGGCCCAGACGACGAACGCATTGCCGCCGGCGAGCAGGAGGACGCCCACGATCGCCTGCGTCCGCCACTCGACACGTCGTTTGGGCAGCGTGTCGCCGAGCGCCAGCACCGTGGTGAGCAGCAGCAGGCCGGCAGTGAGAAACCGCAGACCCGCGAACAGGAAGGGCGGCAGGACGCCCACTCCCACGCGGATCGCGAGGTAGGTCGAGCCCCAGAACACGCACACGACCAGGTAGGCCACGAGCGCTTTGCCGCGCAGCCCGGGCATCAGTCCGGCTCCACCGGGATGAATCCCGGCTTCTCGAACACCGTGCCCAGCACGATGGTCGTGCGCGTGCTCATCTGGGTTTTGGACGAGCCGCGCAGATCCCGCAGCACGCCCTGCAGGCTCTCGAGATCGGGCGCCGTAACCTTGAGGATGTAACAGTCCTCTCCGGCGACGTGGTGACACTCGAGCACTTCCGGATGCTTCTCCATGTCGCGCATCCGCGGCTCGTCGCCGACGTAGTCGGAGTTGGCGTAACGCACGGCGACGAAGGCGGTCACGGGAAAGCCGGCCTTGGCGCGGTCCAGCCGCGCGCCATACCCGGTGATGTATCCCGCCTCCTCCAGCCGCTTGACGCGCTCCATCACGGCCGGCCGCGACAACCCCACTTCGTCGGCGATCGCCTGATAGCTGGCGCGGCCGTCGGTCGCCAGCTGCCGCACGATCTTGCGATCCACGGCATCCAGCTCGGTCTTGTGTGCCATTTCGGAGCCTCGGGGTGCTATCCGCCTACTAGACGTAGACAATCCCACGTTGGTGACAACGTATGATAAGAATAAGCGGTTCCGCGGCTACGATCTATCCGATTCTTGCCCGGGAAATGTCCTTTGATGGAGACAGTGTAAGTCATTAGTATTCCGCCGTGTCCGGCTCCCTTCCCACCCTGCGCGCCCTCGCGCGCGACCTGTCGTCCGCGCTGGTGGGGTACTCGGGGGGGGTCGATTCCGCCCTCCTGGCGGTCGTGCTTCGCCAGGAGCTCGGCCCGGAACGCATGCTCGCGGCCGTGGGGAGGAGCCCGTCGTACCCGGCCGCCCAGTGGGCCATTGCCCGTGCCGTGGCCGAGCGCTTCGATGTGCCGCTCGTCGAGCTCGACACGCACGAGCTCGACGACCCCAGCTACCTCGCCAATCCCACCAACCGCTGCTTCTTCTGTAAGACGGAATTGTGGCGCCGGCTGGTCCCCGAGGCGCGGGCCCGCGGCCTGGCCGTGGTGTGCGACGGCACCAACGCGGACGACCTGGGCGAGCATCGGCCGGGCTACGCGGCGGGCGCGGCCGCCGGTGTACGCTCCCCGCTCGCCGAAGCGGGTTTCACCAAGACGGACGTGCGCCGGGCGGCGCGCGCACTGGGGCTCCCCATCTGGGATGCGCCCGCGGCGCCGTGCCTCTCGAGCCGCGTGGCGTACGGCATCGCCATCACGCCGGGGCGCCTGGCGCAGGTGGAGCAGGGGGAGGCGTACCTGCGCGAGCTGGGAGTCACGGGGGACCTGCGCGTGCGCCACCACGGTGAGCGCGCCCGCATCGAGGTGGAGCCGCGTTGGATCCCGTGGCTTGCGGAGCGGCTGCCCGCGGTCGAACGGCGGCTGGCCGAGCTGGGGTTCGCGGCCGTCGAGCTCGATCCGCGCGGCTACCGCCGCGGCAGCCTGCTCGCCCTCCCCCGGCGCGCCGCCGGCGCGTGAGGCTGTTCGTCGCGTTGAATCTTCCTCCCTCCCTGCGCGAAGCCCTGTGGACCGCCACGACGCCGCTGCGGGAGCTGGGGCTCCCCGTGAATTGGGTCCGCGGCGACGGCATCCACCTGACGCTCAAGTTCCTCGGCGACGTGGCGGACGAGCGAGAGGCGGAGGTCGCGGCTGCGCTCGGGCGGGCGGCGGCGGGAGCGCGCGCCCTGCCCCTCGCGCTGGGGGGCTTCGGCGTGTTTCCCGACTTCCGCCGGCCGCGGGTGGTGTGGGCCGGGATCGCGCCGGAGCCGGGGCTCGAGATCCTGCAGCATCGGGTGGAGCAGGAAGTCGCACCGCTCGGCTTTCCCACCGAGGCGCGCCCGTTTCGTCCCCACGTGACGCTGGGGCGCGCGCGGAAGGAGGCCCGACCCCGCGACTTCGCGGGCCTCGAATCCGCGCTCGCGCAGCTCGAATTCGCGCAGACCGCCGTGGTGAGCACGCTCGACCTGATGCAGAGCACGCTCCGATCGGGAGGGGCGGTGTACAACGTGAGACACAGTGAACGGCTGCCTTAAGGGACTGTTCCGGCTCGCGCTCTTCGCCGCCGCTCTCGTGGTGGCGCTCGTGGCATGGTGGTTCCGCGAGCCGCTGCTGCGGAGCGCCTCCCGCTGGCTCGGGCCGCATTCGACCAAGCTCCCGCCCGTCGCCGATACGGCGGTCGGCGCGCCCACGCCCAAGGCGCTCTCTTCCAGTCAGACCAAGGTCGACCGCCTCAAGCTCAACGAAGGCCCCGACTCGGTGGTGCTCTCGCCCAACGAGATCGCGGCGATGATCGGCAGCGGGATCGACTGGTCCGTCCGCAAGAGCTTCGATTCGCTGCGGGTGGAGTTGCTCGAGGGCACGCTCGCCGTGTACTGCCGGCTCGATACGCGGGTCATTCCGCCGGACGCGCTGGGGCCGCTGGCGGGCATGCTGAATCCCCGGGAGCCGCTGCGCATCGCCGGGCCGCTGGCGATCGAGCGCCCCGGGGTCGGGCGTTTTACGGTCGCCGAGCTGTCGCTGCGCGGCTTCCCGTTCCCGGGACCCCTGGTGAAGCAGCTGGCGCAGCGCGTGGCGGGCGCCGACTCCAGCGGCGCCGTGCCGCTGCGGGTCTCCCCGGCGTTCACCGATGTCGCGATCCATCCGACGGGGGTCGTGCTGTACCGCTTCAAGCGGAGGAAGGCGTGAGCCGGCGCGTGCTGGTCGTCGACGATGAAAAGGGCATCCGTGAGGCCCTGACCCAGTTGCTCGAGTATGAGGACATCGAGGTGCAGGCGTGCGCCTCGGGCTCCGAGGCGCTGAGCCTCTACCCCGAGCTTCGGCCCCACCTCGTGTTCCTCGACGTGAAGATGCAGGGGATGGACGGCCTCGAGACCCTGCGGAAGCTGCGCGAGCTCGACCCGCGCGCGCAGGTCGTCATGATCTCGGGACACGGCACCATCCAGACCGCGGTCGAAGCGACCCAGCTCGGCGCCTACGACTTCCTCGAGAAGCCGCTCGACACGGACCGCATCCTCCTGACGCTGCGCAACGCCCTCGAGCACGTGGACCTCGCCAGCGAGAACGTGCGGCTCAAGGCCGAGGTGCACGCCCAGTACGAGATCGTGGGCACGAGCCGGGCCGTGAAGGGCGTGATCGAGCGTATCGAAAAGGTGGCGCCGACGGCGGCGCGGGTGCTCATCACCGGCGAAAACGGCACCGGCAAGGAGCTGGTGGCCCGGGCGATCCACACGCTCTCCCCCCGTGCCCAGCAGCCGTTCGTGGAAGTGAACTGCGCGGCGATCCCGACGGAGCTGATCGAGAGCGAGCTGTTCGGGCACATGAAGGGCAGCTTCACCGGCGCGTTCGCCGACCGCGCGGGGAAGTTCGAGCTGGCCGATGGGGGCACGCTGTTCCTCGACGAGGTCGGGGACATGAGCCTCTCGGCCCAGGCCAAGGTGCTGCGCGCCCTGGAGGAGGGCGTCATCTCGCGCGTCGGGTCGGGCAAGACGCTGGCGGTGGACGTACGGGTCGTCGCCGCCACCAACAAGGACCTGCGCGCCGAGATCGCCGCGGGGCGGTTTCGCGAGGACCTGCTCTACCGGCTCAACGTCGTGCCGATCGAGGTGCCGCCGCTGCGCGCGCGCCGCGCCGACGTGCCGCAGCTCGTCGAGCACTTCGCCGCCCGCTTGACCGATCGCGGCGGGCTGCAGGCCAAGCGCTTCGACCCCGAGGCCCTGAAACGGCTCGCGGCGCACGATTGGCCCGGGAACATCCGCGAGCTGCGCAACGCCGTCGAGCGCCTGCTCATCCTGTCCACCGGTCCCGCCGTCACGGTGGTGGACGTGGACCGCATCGCCGGTGTCGGGAGCGGAGACGGGGGAGGAGGGGCTGGTCCGGCCGACGTGTCCGCGGCGCCGTGGATGCGGGCGGCGACGTTCGAGGAGTTCAAGCAGGTGGCGGAACGGACCTATATCCTGGCGAAGCTGCAGGAGAACGACTGGAATGTGTCCGAGACGGCGCGCACATTGGATATGCCGCGCAGCAATCTCTACAAGAAAATCGAGCGGTACGGCCTGGCCCGGGAGGCGTAGTGGCGGGAAGCGAGAAAGAGCGGGACTGGGACAAGGAGATGGCGGAGGTGGACCGGCTGCTCAAGAAGCTCCCCAACGCGGACCCGACGCTGGGCCGCGGGGCTGGCTACGAGTCGACCGCCAAAAAGCCATCGCTCTCCACCGTGACGCCGCGCGGCGGCGTCGCACCTCCGAGCGGCTCCGGGCGACTGGGCACGTGGGCCAAAGTGGCGCTCGGCGTGCTCGTCGCGGTCGGCGTCGCGCCGGGGGTCTGGCCCTACACGCATGGCTGCGGGCTCCATCTCATCTTCTACCTCGCGGGCGTCACGACGGTGATCGCCGCGGGGCTGTGGTCCAGCCTTTCATCCTGGAAGCGGCGCCTCGGTGTGGCGCATGTCATCTCGCAGGTGCTGATCATCTGGGGTATCCTTCTGCTTACGCGAGAAGTGCTGCCCCGCGTCGGCGCCAGCGCCTCGGCCGTGTGGCTCTGCCCCGACGTACCTCCGCCCACGCTGGCACCGAAGCGCTGATCTCTGACCCCTGACCTCTGACCCCTCAACATGCCTGACAACTTCAAGAATTTCATCGGCGGCGCGTGGGTCCCTCCCGCGACCGGCGCCTACTTCGAGAACCGCAACCCGGCCGATCGGGACGACGTCATCGGCTGTTTCCCGCGCTCCGGTCCCGAGGACGTGGCCCGCGCGGTCGCGTCGGCGCAGCGCGGGTTCGCGCAATGGTCCAGGACGCCCGCGCCGGCCCGGGGCGAGGTGCTGCACCGTGTGGGCGACCTGCTGGTCGAGCGCAAGGAGGCCATCGCGCGCGCCATGACGCGCGAGATGGGAAAGGTCGTGGCCGAGACCCGCGGCGACGTGCAGGAGGGGATCGACACCGCACATTACGCCCACACGGAGGGCCGGCGGCTGTTCGGCCGCACGGTGCCCTCGGAGCTGCGCCACAAGTGGGCGATGAGTTTCCGCCGGCCGATCGGCGTCGCGGGACTCATCACGCCGTTCAATTTCCCGCTCGCCATCCCGACGTGGAAGATGTTCCCGGCGCTGTTGTGCGGCAACGCGGTGATCTTCAAGCCGGCCGAAGACGTGCCCCACACGGCCCACCTGCTGGTGGAGCTCCTGCTCGAGGCGGGCCTGCCACCCGAGGTCGTGCAGCTCGTGCACGGAGAGGGGTCGGTGGTCGGGCGGGCGATGGTCGAGCACCCGGACGTGCCCGTGATCTCGTTCACCGGCTCGACCGAAACGGGGGCGATCATCGGGGCCACGTGCGGCAAGATGCACAAGCGCCTGTCGCTCGAAATGGGCGGCAAGAACGCCATGATCGTGATGGACGATGCGGATCTGGACCTGGCGCTCGAGGGCGTGCTGTGGGGCGCGTTCGGCACTACCGGTCAACGCTGCACCGCGACCAGCCGCCTCGTGGTGCACGAGCGGGTGCACGACCGGTTGCTGCAGATGCTGTGCGATCGCGCGGGCCGGCTGCGGCTCGGCCCCGGCGTGGACGACAAGACCGACGTCGGGCCCCTCATCAACGAGGACGCCCTGAAGAAGGTCGAGTACTACGTCGGCGTCGCTCGCCAGGAGGGGGCGCGGGTGCTGATCGGCGGCGAGCGCGCCACGGGGAAGGGGCTCGAGCGCGGCTGGTTCTACCAGCCGACCGTGCTGGCGGGCGTCACGCCGGGGATGCGGGTCGAGCAGCAGGAGATCTTCGGCCCGGTGCTCGCGGTGATCAAGGTGGGCTCGCTCGACGAGGCGATCCGTGTCAACAACGACGTGCCCTACGGGCTCTCCAGCTCGCTCTACACGCGCGACGTGAACGCCGCGTTTCGCGCGATGGGTGAGCTCGACACCGGCATCACCTACGTCAACGCGCCGACCATCGGTGCCGAGGCGCACCTGCCGTTCGGCGGCGTGAAGCAGACCGGCAACGGGCACCGGGAAGGCGGCTGGGAAGTGTACGATTTCTATTCAGAGACGAAAGTCGTCTACGTCGACTTCTCCGGGAAGCTGCAGCGCGCGCAAATCGACACCGAAGCGTAGTGTAGCGCGCGGTATTGATCCCGCCTGCAACAAGAGGGTGACGCCGCTCACGCCGGACGTGTTAGCGTGCGTCCCGTGGATCACGAATCGCTGGTGATCATTCTGTCGCTCGGCGGCTCGCCACTCGAGCGGACGGCCCTCGGCGCGTTGTGCGACGTCGCAGTGTCATGGGTCCGTGTCGAGCGCGAGGGCGACACGGCGTGCCTGGCGGCCCGAGTAATGCATCGCGACCCGCCGGGCGAGTTCCGCGATCGGGTGCGGCGCTGGGGAGCGGCTCGCGGATGGGCGATTACCGTTGCGTCCAGCGGGCGCCATGGGTAACGTAAAAGCCATGCTTCACTTGGGGGCCCCACGGGCAGGCACGAGCGCGCGCAGCGCGCCGGTACCCGTCGCCCCTGCTGAAAGGCGCCAGTCGCGACTGGGTCGCTGGTTCGACAACTGGCTCCGCTCGGTCGGCATGGCCGTCATTCTCTTCATCATCATCAAGACCTTCCTCGTCGAAGCATTCCAGATCCCCAGTGGCAGCATGGAGCGAACCCTGCTCGCCGGGGACTTTTTGTTCGTGAACAAGGCGGTGTACGGCGCGCAGATTCCCGGCACCAAGGCGCGGCTGCCGGGCTTCGAGTCGCCGCGGCGCGGCGACGTCATCGTGTTCGCCTACCCCAAGAATCCCGAGCTCAACTACGTCAAGCGCGTGATCGGCGCCCCGGGCGACACCGTGGAGATGCGCGGCGGGGAGGTTCGCGTGAACGGCGACCCCCTCGCCGAGCGCTACGTGCAGCGCGTGGACCCGGGTCACGACGTGTACGATCCGGAGTTCAACTGGCAGCGGGACTATCTGCTCGGTGGTAGCAGCGTGGCCCGCAGTTATCACCCGACCCGCGACACGTGGGGTCCGCTGGTCGTTCCAGGCGGGAGGTATTTCGTCCTGGGGGACAACCGCGACAACTCGGCGGATTCCCGCTACTGGGGCTTCGTCGACGCCGCGGCGATCAAGGGACGGCCGCTCGTCGTGTATTTCAGCTACGACCGGGAGGCGCACGACGCGCTCCCCTGGTTGACCGATATTCGCTGGCACCGGCTCGGCTCGATCATTCGCTAGAGGCGCGTCCGGGGAGCCCCGGTCCTGGGGCCGTGCCGTCCATCGGCCGGGGGGGTATCGTGCAGCGTGCTTTGCGCCTGGAGGGTGACTAGGCCATGCAACTCAACACGGCGAAGCGAGCCTCGTTCGACGAGGGATCGCTCGATCAGTACCTCCGCGAGATCAGCCAGTATCCCCTGATCACCCGCGAGGAAGAGGTCACGCTGGCCCAGCGCATCAAACGCGGGGACGAGGAGGCGTTGGACAAGCTCGTCCGCTCCAACCTCCGGTTCGTCGTCTCCGTCGCCAAGAAATACCAGAACCAGGGCGTCTCCCTCTCGGACCTCATCAACGAGGGCAACCTCGGGCTGATCCGGGCGGCCCACAAGTTCGACGAGACCAAGGGGATCAAGTTCATTTCCTACGCCGTGTGGTGGATCCGCCAGGCGATCCTCCAGGCGCTCGCCGAGCAGTCGCGTATCGTGCGGGTGCCGCTGAACCGCGCGGGCACGCTGCATCGCATCGGCAAACGGTCGGCCTCGCTGCTCCAGGAGCTCGGTCGCGAGCCGACGGTGGAGGAGATCGCCGAAGGCATGGATATCTCCGAAGAAGAGGTCGCCAAGACGCTGTCGATCTCGCAGGCGCATCTCTCCCTCGACGCGCCCCTCACCCCGGGTGAGGACAACAAGCTGCTCGACTACCTCCCCGACACCACGAACCCCGGACCCGACGACCAGATCTTCGAGCACGCCCTCACCGAGTCGATCGAGGAAGTGCTGGCGACGCTCAAGGAGCGCGAAGCCAAGATCCTCAGGCTGTATTTCGGCCTCGAGGGGCAGGAGCCCATGACGCTCGAGGAGATCGGCTCGCTGCTCGGCATCACGCGGGAGCGGGTGCGACAGATCAAAGAAAAGGCCCTGGCGCGGCTCCGTCACGTCTCGAGAGCCAGGGCGCTGGAGAGCTTCCTCTTTTAAAACGAAGCAGGTCCGCGGTGCGCGGTGCGCGGTTGCCTCCGATGTAACCGCGCACCGCGTACCGCGCACCCTTATATTCTCGCCATGACTGGCCTTTCATCTTTCGATATCTCCACTGGAGCGGACCTTCAGGAAGTCGACAACGCGGTGAATCAAGCCACCAAAGAGGTCGCCCAGCGCTACGACTTCAAGGGTTCGAAGGCGTCCATCGCGTTCGATCGCCCCAAGGCGACGCTCACGCTCGTCGCGGATGACGACTTCAAAATGAAAGCGCTGCTCGACGTGCTGCAGACCAAGCTCGTCAAGCGCGGCGTTCCCGTGAAGAACCTCGAGCTCGGGGCCGTCACCCCGGCGGCCAACGACACCGTGCGGCGCGAGATCAAGCTCACCCAGGGAATCCCCCAGGAAAAGGCGAAGGCGATCGTCAAGGCGATCAAGGACAGAAAGTTCAAAAAAGCCCAGGCCTCGATCCAGGGCGAGGAGATCCGCGTGCAGGCGCCGTCCAAGGACGAGCTGCAGGAGGTGATCGCGTTTCTGCGCTCCCAGGATTGGGCATCGGAGCTCAAGTTCGGGAACTATCGCGGATGAAGCTCGGCGTCATCTCGCTCGGCTGCGACAAGGCGACCGTCGACTCCGAGCGCCTGGTCGGCGATCTCGTGGGACACGGCGCGGTCGTGACCTCGGACCTCCCGCACGCCGACGTGATTCTCGTCAACACCTGCGGGTTCATCGACGCCGCCAAGCAGGAATCGATCGATGCGATGCTTTCTGCCGCAAGCCTCAAGGCGCAAGGCGACGTGAAGGCCGTCGTCGCGGTCGGATGCCTGGTTCAGCGGTACAAGGAAGAGCTCCAGCGAGAGATCCCGGAGGTCGATCTGTTTCTCGGATTCTCCGATCTCCACCACCTGGTGCCGGCGCTCGCCCAGCGCGGGCTGATCGCCGACCCGCTCGCGACCCATCCGGGCGTCCGCCAGTTTCTTGGTGACTCGACCCACGTCCGCTACCTCAAGATTTCCGAAGGCTGCGACCACACCTGTGCGTTCTGCGCCATCCCGCTGATGCGCGGGAAGCACCGCTCTGAGCCCCTCGAGCGCCTGGTGCGCGAGGCGCAGCTGCTCGAAGCGCAGGGGGCGAAGGAGATCAACCTCGTCGCCCAGGACCTGGGTCATTACGGCCGGGACCTCGGTGCGCGCGGGCCCAAGCTGCCCGACCTGCTCGAAGCGCTCCTCGCCGGAACAGCGGTGCCCTGGTACCGGCTGCTCTATGTCTACTCGGCGGGCCTCACCGCACGCCTGGTCGAGCTGGTCGCGCGCGAGCCTCGCATCGTCCCCTACGTGGACATGCCGATTCAGCACGCCTCCGACCGCATGCTCGAGCGGATGCGCCGCCCCGAGCGCCGGCAGACGCTGCGCGACAAGGTCGGCTGGCTGCGCGACACGATCCCCGACCTCGCCCTCCGGACCACTTGCCTGGTGGGGTTCCCGGGCGAGACGGACCGGGACTTCCGGCAGCTAGTCGAGTTCCTCGAGGAGACCCAGTTCGACCGGTTGGGCGCCTTCGCCTACTCGCCGCAGGAAGGGACGCGCGCCACCGTGTACCCGGACGACGTGCCCGACGGCGTGAAGCGCGAGCGGCTGGAAGAGCTGCTCGAGGTGCAGCGCGCTATTTCGGCGGAGCGACTCGGACGGTTCGTCGGGCGCGATGTTTCGGTGCTGGTGGACCGCGTGGCCAACCCCGACGACGAGGAAGGATCGACGCACGTGGGGCGGGTGCCGTGGCAGGCGGACGACGTGGACGGTGTGACCTACCTGGCGCAAGGCGGCTGGGCCCGCCCGGGGAGCTTCCTGCCCGCGCGGCTCGTGGCGAGCGAGGACTACGACTTCAAGGCGGTCGCCCTGACGTGAGCCGCTCGGAGGAGCTCTTCGCCCGGGCGAAAGCGGTGCTCCCCGGCGGAGTGAATTCGCCGGTGCGGGCGTTCCGGGCGGTCGGCGGGACGCCCTTTTTCGTGGCCCGGGCCGAGGGCGCACGCCTCACCGACGTGGACGGCAAGTCCTACCTCGACTACGTCGGCTCCTGGGGCCCGCTGATCCTCGGGCACGGGCATCCCACGGTACTCGAGGCGATCCAGGCCGCCGCGGCGAAGGGGTGGACCTACGGGGCACCCTGCGAGGCGGAGGTCCAGCTTGCGGAGCTGGTACGCCGGCGCATGCCGTCCGTGGAGCTGGTGCGGTTCGTGAATTCCGGGACGGAGGCTACGATGGCGGCGGTGCGGCTCGCCCGGGCCGCGACCAAGCGCAGCCTCATCCTCAAGTTCGAAGGGTGCTACCACGGGCACGCCGACAGCTTCCTGGTGAAGGCAGGGAGCGGCGTCGCGACGCTGGGGCTCCCCGACAGCCCGGGCGTCCCACCCGGCTTGGCCGAGCTGACGGCCACGGTGCCCTTCAACGATGCCGCGGCGGTGGAGGACCTGTTCCGGCGGCGCGGGCCGGAGCTCGCGGCGGTCATCGTCGAGCCCTACATGGGGAACGCCGGCTTCATCGCTCCCGAGGCGGACTTCCACGCGACCCTGCGCGGCCTGTGCGACCGGCACGGCGCGCTGCTCATCTTCGACGAGGTGATGACGGGATTCCGGGTGGCGGCGGGCGGGGCGCAGGAGCGGCTGGGTATCCGCCCGGATCTCACGACACTGGGCAAGATCATCGGCGGCGGCATGCCGGTGGGCGCGTTCGGCGGGCGGGCCGACCTGATGCGGCTGATCGCGCCGGACGGCCCCGTGTACCAAGCGGGGACCCTGTCGGGAAATCCGGTGGCGATGGCGGCGGGGCTCGTCACGCTGCGCGAGACCGAGCGCCCGGGTTTCTACGAGACGCTCGAGCGGCGAACCGCACGACTGGTCGCGGGTATAGGGGACGCCGCGCGCCGGCGGAGAGTCCCCATCGCGAGTGGACACGCGGGCTCGATGTGGGGGCTGTACTTCGCCCCCGGACCCGTGCGTAACTTCGCGCAAGCGAAGGCCGCGGATACGGGGTTGTTCGCGCGCTGGCACCGGGCCGCGCTGGCGCGCGGCGTGTTCCTCGCCCCCTCGGCGTTCGAGGCCGGCTTCGTCTCCGGTGCACACACCGATGCCGATATCGACTTCACCATCGCACAGCTGGACGCGGCGCTCGGCGAGGCGCGGGCTCCCTAGCCTGCTCGTCGCGGTCGGGACCGCCTGTGCCCGGCCGCAGCCGGTCACCCCCGGGACCGAGCCGGAATTGCGCATCGGGCTCGCGGCCGGCGCGCCCAGCGTCGCCCTGGGCGGGGACGGCGAGCTGTTCGTCAGCGACGACTCCAACGGCGAGCCGCTCGGGTCGATCCCGGTGGGCACGACGTGGACGGTCGCGGTCGACACGCCCGGCGTGCGACTCGTGAAGCCCGACGGCTCCAAGGTCGACCGCCGGCTCGGCATCTCCGCGGTCAACGTCACCGAGGGGCGGTTCGCCATGGCGAACGGCCGTCGCTACCGCGGGCGCGTGAACGTGGTGCGCGACCCGGCGGGCCTCACGCTGATGAACCGCGTGCCGGTCGAGGGCTACCTCGCGGGCGTGATCGGCGGGGAGCTGGGCCCCCGCCGGTCCGACGAGCGTCAGGCCATGCTCGCCCAGGCGGTGGTGTCGCGGACCTTCGCGCTCAAGAACCGGGGACGCTGGGAGGGACAGGGGCTCGACGCCTGGGCCGACGTGCGCGATCAGGTCTACGCGGGCGTCGCTGGAGAGACCGGCGAGGTGTGGGACGCCCTGCGCGCGACCCGCGGGGAGGTCATCTGGTATGGCGGCGCGTTGATCGAGGCCTATTTCCATTCCACGTGCGGCTCCCGTACCGCCGGCGTCGAGGAAGCGTTCCGAACGGCGCGCGGCCGGCCGTACCTGCGGTCGGTCTCGGACGAGTCCGGCGGCGGCCACGCCTATTGCGACATCTCGCCGCGCTTCCGCTGGCGCGAGGAATGGGATGCCGCTACCCTACGCGCTATATTGTCGCGAACGCTGCCGGCGGTGATGAACGCGGGTGGAGGCGGGCTGCAACGCATCACCGACGTCGCGGTGACGGGCACCACCGGGTCGGGGCGCGTGGCCGAGCTGCGCATCGCGTTCGAGCACGGCGACGTCCAGGTGCCGGGGTCCGATGTACGGGCCGTGCTGCGGCCCCGGCCCGATCAGCTGCTGGGGAGCGCGGCCTTCCAGCTCTTCGTCACGAAGGACGGTGGTCAGGTCACGCGCCTCATCGCGGCCGGCGCGGGGTGGGGCCATGGCGTGGGATTGTGCCAGTGGGGCGCGGTGGGCCGCGCCCGCGCGGGCCAGGACTACCGCACGATTCTCACCACTTACTTCCCGGGGACCAATGTCGAGCGCCTCTATTAAGGCGGTCGGTCTGTGCGCGATCCTTCTGTGCGTCCGTCCGCCCGCGTGCCTGTCCGCCCAAGGCCTGCTCTCGCAGTTCTCCTACGACAACCTCAAGCCAAGCGCGCTGCAGCTCGACGTCGGGCCGCTCGGAGGCAACAACATCCGGGGCGCGTTCACCGGCGGCATGCGGCTCGATTACGGCCGCATCGCTCCGCGTGTGCGCGTGCTGCTCGGCGTGTCCTACTTCAAGGCCGACTTCGGGTCGGCCGCCCGCGCGCGCTTCGAGCAGCGGCTCAAGAGCGTCGTGATCGATCCCTCGCGCGACGATACCATCAAGCTGGGCAGCATCACCTGGAGCGACGTGACCGGCGACGTGGACCTGCAGTACGTGCTGCCGCAGGGACACGCCGTCACGGCCTACATGGGGATCGGCCTCGGCGCCCATTTCCGCCACGGCAGCGGCGCCGCGATCAACGGTACGTTCGTGCAAGACGCCCTCAACGAGATCACCGCCGGGCTGAATGGGACCATCGGCGCCGAATTCGGGGCGAAGCGGTGGCGCTTCACGCTCGACGCGCGCGGCGTCCTCTCGAGCGGGCTGTCGACGGCATCGCTGCGGTCGGGCGTGATGTACCGCTGGGCCGTGAAGTGAGCGACCCGATCCGCATCGCCGTCGTCGGGGCCGGAGCCATCGCCCAGGTCGCCCATCTGCCGGCGCTGCGGCGGCTGCCCGGTGTGGAGGTGGCCGCGATCTGCGACAACGATCTGAGCAAGGCGCAGGCGCTGGCCGGGCGGTTCGAAGTCAAGGAGACGTTCGACGACATCGAAGAAGTGTTGAAGTACGCGCGTGCGGACGCGGTGGCGATCTGCACGCCCAACCACCTGCACGAGATCCACGTCGTCTCGGCGCTCGCCGCGGGCGTACACGTGCTGTGCGAGCGCCCGCTCGCCCTCACCGTCGCCGGGGTGGAGCGCGTGCTCCAGGCGAGCGAGAAATACGGCAAGCGGGTCATGGTGGGCATGAACCATCGCTTCCGGTCGGACGTGCAGGCGGTGCGTGGGTTCCTGGCCGGGGGCGACATCGGCCTGCTGCAGGCGATCCGGGGCGGCTGGTACACGTTTCAGCCGAGCCGCCAGGTGATCGGCTGGCGGCTGCGGCGCCAGGAGGCGGGGGGCGGCGCCTTTCTCGACCTCGGGCTCCAGCTGCTCGACCTGGGCCTGTGGCTCGCGGGCTGGCCCGCCGCGAAGCGCGTCGCGGCACACGCCATCGGGCCGTCGAAAGACGGCGTGGAAGACATGGCGACGGCGCTCGTGGTGTGTGAGAACGGCGTGTCGCTGTCGATCGACGTGAGCTGGCGCCACATGGGGGAGGCCGAGCGCTTCTGGTTCGACCTGGTGGGGACGAAAGGCTCGGCGAGCGTCCAGCCGCTGCGAATTTTCAAGGAGATCCACGGCAACGTGAGCGACGTGACCCCGACCGGCGCGAGCGGGCGAGAGACGGCGTTCGCGCAGTCCTACCGCGCCGAATGGACGTATTTCCTGGCGGTCATCAAGGGCGACGTGAACGCGCCGCCGCCGCGCGACCAGTTGGCCCTGCACCGTGTGCTCGAGGCCGTCTATCGGTCGGCCGACGAAGGCCACGACGTGCGGCTGTGAGCCCCGCGTTCTCGAACCGGCGGTCCGCGGCGCTGGTCGCGATCGGCGCCGTCCTCCTCACCGCCAGCTACCCTCCCTTTCGACTTCCCCTGCTGAGCTTCGTCGCCGTCGCGCCGGCGATCATCCTGTTGCGCCGGCTGGAGCGGGAGGGCGACGTGCGCGGCGCGCTGCGCTGGGGATTCGCGTACGGTCTCGTGACGCAGGGAGCGGTGCTGTACTGGCTGGTCGTCGCGCTGTGGCATTTCACGCCGTTGTCGGCCCTCGGCTACCTCGCCACGATCGCCGTCTTTGGGCTGTGGCACGGCCTGCTCTTCTGGTTCGTGCTGCGGGTGCGCCGGCGCCTCCCCGCCGTGCCGCTCGCGCTCGTGTTCCCGCTGGCCTGGACCGCCGTTGAATGGGCCGTCGGCCATCAGGGGGATATCCGGTTTCCATGGCTCGGGCTGGGCACGTCGCTCGGAGACGCACCGGTCCTCGTGCAATGGGCCGATCTCGCCGGCGCGCGCGGCGTGACCCTGTGGCTGGTGTGGTGCAATGTGATGCTCGTGGAAGCGTGCATCGGGAGCGGGGAGCGGGGAGCGGGAAGCGGTTCCCTCCGGTGGCGGCCGGCCGTCGTGGTTCTGGCGACGGTCCTCGCGGCCTGGGGCTATGGCGTATGGCGCACCCGGACGCTGCCGCTGCGCGAGCTCGGCACGGTCGGGCTGGTGCAACCGAACGAGGGCTTCCGCGAGAAATGGGATCCCGCCCACGCCGACAGCGTCGTGGCGAAGCTGGTCGAGCTGTCGCGCAAGCTCGAGTCCGGCGGCCGGCTCGACCTCCTGGTGTGGCCCGAGGCCGCCGTTCCTGGCTGGCTCGCGGAGACGCCCGCGTGGGACGCGCAGCTCGCCGCGCTCGCGCGCGACACGCGCGCGCCGATTCTCACGGGCGGCCTGCACGCGGTGACTCGGGACGCCTATTACAACGCCGCCTTTTTCTACGACTCGACCGGCCAGTGGCGGGCGTATCCCGTGTACGGCAAGCACTATCTCGTCCCCGTCGTCGAGCGGGTCCCATTCGTCCCCGTGCGGCTGTTTCGCAGCGTGCCCGGCCTGGGCCACTGGTCCGGGGGTTTCTCGCCTGGGTCGACGCTGCCGCTTTACCCCAGCCCGCTCGGTCGCTTCGGCGTGCTCATCTGCTACGAGTCGGCGTTCGAGGATCTGGCGCGTCGTTATCGCGCCGCGGGGGCCGACTTTCTCGTGAACATCACCAACGACGCCTGGTACGGCCGCACCGCCGGTCCCTATCAACACGCCACGCACCTGGTGATGCGGGCGATCGAGACGCGGACGGGGATCGCGCGCGCCGCCAACGACGGCATCTCCGAGTTCGTGGACCCCTTGGGCCGGACCTCCTCGGCCACGGGGCTCGAGGTCGAAGCCGTGGTGGCCGGCCGGCTGCGCACGAGCGACGTGATTCCGCCTTACGTACGGCTGGGGGATTGGGTGGGAACGGTCGCGGTGCTCGTCACGCTCGGGTTCGCCGGCGTGCTGATGGTGGACCGGTGGCGCTCCGGGCGCCTGCCGTGAAATTGCGGATTGCGGATTTCGGATTGCGGATTAGAGCGACCGACTTGGTCGCGCTGGACGACCTCTCATTGCCAATCCGCAATCCGCAATCGCCAATCCGCAATGGGGCGGAGGGGCCGTGAGGGTGGGGGTGGATGTGGGCGGCACCTTCACCGACCTGGCGGCGCTCACGCCCGACGGTGCCATCGAGGTGCGCAAGGTCGCCACCACGCCGGACGACCCGGCGGTCGGGATGTTTCGGGCGTTGGATGCGCTGACGACGAGGGACGAGAGACGGGGGACGAGTGCGGCGACATCCCGACCCGTCCCTCTTCCCTCGTCCCCCGTCCCTATTGACGTGCTGATCCACGGTACAACTATCGCCACCAACGCGCTGCTCGAGCGGCGCGGCGCGCGCGTGGTGTTGGTCACGACCCGCGGCTTCGAGGACCTGCTGTGGCTCGGGCGCCAGGACCGCGCCGCGCTGTACGACCTGGCGCGCCACCATCCACCACCGCTCGTCGCCCGGGAAGACGTCGTGCCCGCCGGGGAGCGCATGGGCCCCACCGGGGTGCTCGAGCCGCTCACGGACGGCGAAGTGGCGCGCGTCGTCGCTGGGGTGCGTGCGCTCGCGCCGGAAGCCGTCGCCATCGCGTTGCTGTTCGCGTTTCGCGACCCGACGCACGAGCGGCGTCTCGCGAGCGCGCTGCGCGACGCGCTGCCGCACGTGCCCGTTGCGGCGAGCCATGAGGTGCTCCCGCTGTTCCGCGAGTTCGAGCGCACCAGCACGACCACGGTCGAGGCGTATCTCCGCCCCAAGGTCTCGACATACCTGGAGCGTCTCGACGGCGGCGTGCGCCGGCGCGGGATCGGCGCGCTGCGCGTGATGACCTCGAGTGGGGGCACGCGCGCGCCCGCCGCCGCCGCCGCGCACGCGGCATCGCTGGCGCTCTCGGGCCCTGCGGGAGGCGTCGTCGGGGCCCGTCTGGTCGCCGCCGCCGTCGGCCTGTCGGATCTGCTCACGCTGGACATGGGCGGCACGAGCGCCGATGCGAGCCTCGTGGTCGGCGGCGCCCCGCTCGCCGACAGTGCAGGCGCAGTCGGCGGCGTCCCGCTGGCCTTGCCCGCGGTGCTGATCGAGACCGTGAGCGCGGGCGGCGGCAGCATCGCGCGCGTGGACGAGGGTGGCGCCCTGCGCGTTGGGCCGGAGAGCGCCGGATCGGTGCCGGGCCCCGCGTGCTACGGGCGCGGCGGCGAGCGGCCCACCGTGACCGATGCCTGTCTGGCGCTCGGCTGGCTCGACGCGGGCAGCCCGCTGGCTGACGACGTACGGCTCGACACCGCGGCCGCGGAGCGGGCCCTGCTCCGGCTGGGTCCAGCGGCCGGAGGCGACTCCGCGCGCGTGGCCGCGGGGATCGTCGCCGTGGCCGCCGCGGTGATGGCGCGCGCCTTGAAACGGGTGAGCGTCGCGCGCGGCCTCGACCCGCGTCGCATGGCCCTGCTGCCGTTCGGCGGTGCGGGGGCGCTGTTCGGGTGCCAGTTGGCGGACGCGCTCGGAATGGGGACGATCGTCATCCCGCCGCATCCCGGCACGCTGTCCGCGCTGGGGCTCGCGTCGGCGGCGGAGCGCGCCGATCTGCTCGCATCGTTTCACCGCCCCGTGGACGGGCTCGAGCCGCGTGCCCTGGCCCTCGCGTTCGCACCGCTCTTGGCGGAGGGCGCTCGCCAGATACCGGGCGGCACGCTGCGGCGGTATGCCGACTGCCGCTTCGCGGGGCAGGGGTACGAGGTGACCGTCCCGGCCGACGGCGACGAGCCGGCACGGATTCGTGACGAGTTCCTGGCGGCGCACCGTCGACGCTACGGACACGAGGGTGGCGGCCTGGCGGTCGAGATCGTCAATCTGCGCGTCGTGGCCTTGCGTGAGGGACCGCTGCCGACCTTCGACGGCAAGACCCGCACCGGGCGGCGCCCGCAGGGCCCGCGCGCGTTCGTCGTGCGCGGAGAGCGGGTCACCGGCTCCGTCTGGGCGCTCGACGAGCTTGCCGGGGGCGTGACGCTTCAGGGTCCGGCGATCCTCGCCGGCCGGGACGCGACCGCGCTCGTCGAGTCCGGTTGGTGCGGCACAGTGCACGCCTCGGGAGCGGTGCTGCTGGAGCGCACATGAGCCTCGATGCGGTCGCCCTCGAGGTGATGGGGCACGCCTTCGCCTCCGTGGCCGAGGAGATGGGGCTCGTGCTGATTCATTCGGCGGTCTCGCCCAACATACGGGAACGACGCGACTGCTCGGCCGCCCTGTTCGATTCCGCGGGCGAGATGATCGCTCAGGCCGCGCACATTCCGGTGCATCTCGGCGCGTTGCACGAGTCCGTCGCGGTCGTGCGGGCACTGGCCCCCGCGCCGGGCGACGTCTTCATCCTGAACGATCCCTACGCCGGCGGGTCGCACCTCCCGGACATCACGCTCGTCGGCGCCGTGGAGGTGGACGGCGAGGTGGGTGGCTACGGCGTGGTGCGAGCGCATCATTCCGACGTGGGCGGCATGCAGGCGGGGAGCATGCCCGCGGGGGCGCGCGACATCTTTGCGGAGGGCGTGGTCGTGCCCCCGTTGCGCCTCACGCCGGAGGTCGAGCGCTTCCTGCTCGCCAACGTGCGTACCCCCGAGGCGCGTCGCGCCGATCTCGCGGCCCAGCGCGCCGCGGTCGAGCGCGGTGCCGACGGCCTCCGGGCGCTCGCGGCGCGCCACGGCTGGGCCGTGCTGCGCGAGGCCGCGCGCGACCTCCAGGCGTACGCCGAGCGGCGGGCACGCGAGGCGTTGGGACGCCTCGAGGCGACTGGGCTTACTGCGACCGACTGGTTGGAAGGCGACGGGGTCGACGACACCGACCTCGCGATTCAAGTCCGCGTGGACATCCAGGACGGTGTGTTCCACGTGGATTTCACCGGAACGGCGCCCGCCGCGCGCGGCAACGTCAACTGCCCGCTCGCGGTCGCGCGCTCGGCGGTGCTGTTCGTCGTGCGCACCCTGTTGCCCGGGGACGTGCCGACGAACGGCGGCGTGACGCGCGTCGTGCGGGTCACGGCGCCCGAGGGCTGCATCGTGCACGCCCGCTTCCCGAGCGCGGTGGCGGCGGGGAACGTCGAGACCTCCCAGCGCATCGCGGACACCGTGTTCCTCGCGCTCGCGCGCGGCGGTGTCTCCGTCCCGGCGCAGGGGCAAGGCACGATGAACAACGTGACCTTCGGAGGGACGGGGGACGGGGGAAGGGGGACGGGTGGGTGGACATACTATGAGACCATCGGTGGCGGGCAGGGAGCGAGCCACGGCGCCGACGGCCCATCCGGCGTGCATGTCGGGATGTCGAACACCCGTAATACCCCCATCGAGGTACTCGAGATGGAGTATCCCTTGCGGCTTAGGTCTTATGGCTTGCGACGGGGCAGCGGTGGAGCGGGGCGGTGGTCGGGGGGAGAAGGCGTGATTCGGGAATTCGAAGCGCTCGCCGCCATGGATGCGAGCATCCTCGCGGACCGGCGGCGCCACGCGCCTTGCGGAGTCGGTGGTGGCGGCGCGGGCGCCCCCGGTCGTACCCTCGTGAACGGCGCCCCGCTCCCGCCCAAGGTGAGCACGCGGCTCGCGGCCGGCGACGTGGTGCGCGTCGAGACGCCGGGCGGGGGCGGATGGGGACAACCTGAACCAGGAGGCCAGCGATGACGTGGCTGCTCGTGGGGGTGATCGGTCTCGTAGCCGGTGTGGTGTCGGGCTTGTTCGGCGTGGGCGGTGCGATCGTGATCATCCCGGGGCTGGTGCTCGTCGCCAGGCTGCCCCAGCACACCGCCAACGGCACGTCGCTCGCGGCGCTGCTGCTCCCCGTCGGCCTGCTCGGAGCGCTGGAGTACCACCGCCGCGGCCAGGTGAACGTCCCGTACGCCGCGATCATTGCCGCGGGGCTGTTCGTGGGCGCCCTGATCGGAGCGAAGCTGGCGGGGACGCTGTCGGATGAGGCGTTGCGGCGGGCGTTCGGCGTGTTCCTGATGATCGTGGCGGTCCGGCTCCTGGTCCGCTAGGTGTTCGCTTCGAACACCTTCGCGTCCACGAACAGCCGGAACAGCTCCTGGTCCAGCTGGCCGGCGCGCACCTCCTCCACCATGATGTCGAGGGCCCGGGCGGGCGCCACGGCGGCCTTGTAGGGGCGATCGGCGGCGGTGAGCGCGTCGTAGATGTCGCTGATCGTCATCATACGGGTTTGGATCGGGATCGCCTCACCGGTCACACGCCGGGGATAGCCGCCGCCGTCGAGCTTCTCGTGGTGCCCGTAGGCGATCATGGGCACGTGTTGCAGCTCGCGGGTCCAGGGAATCTGCTGCAGGAAGCGGTAGGTGTGGGTGACGTGGCTCTCGATCTCCAGCCGCTCGGTCTCGTCGAGCGACCCCTTGGGGATCGTGAGGTAGCGCATCTCGTCGTCGCTCAGGTAGGGGCGCTGGTCGCCCGACAGATCCTGATAGGTGCAGCGCGCCAGGGCGAGCAGCTCCTCGAAACGCTCCGCCGGCAGCACCGTGGGCTCGTTCGCCCGCAGCACGGCGTCGAGAAAGCGGTCCAGGGTCTCGACTTCGCGGGCGTGCTCGGCCGCGAGCGTCGTGCGAAACTCCTCGTACCCCTGGCGTCCGTGCGCCTCGAGGAACTCGGCGCGGCGCCGCCAGAACTCCCGCTCCGCCGTGCGCCGCACGAAGTCGTGACGCTGCCGGATGAGCTCGAGCTGCAGCGGATAGAGCTTCTTCGCCTTGACCAGCACCTGCTCGCGCACCCCGACCTTCCCGAAGTCGTGCAGCAGCCCGGCGTAGCGCAGCTCGCGGATCTGCTCGCGCGTGAAGCGCACGCCCTGGTAGGCGCCGTCGCCGGCGCGGTCCACCACCACGGCGAGTCCCACCGTCATGTTCGCGACGCGCCCCGAGTGGCCGAACGTGGTGGGATCGCGCTGCTCGATCGCGTGTACCGCCGCCTTGACGAACCCTTCGAACAGACGTTCGATCTCCTCGTACAGCCGGCTGTTCTCGATGGCGACCGCCGCCTGGCCCGCGAGCGCGGTGACGAGCTCCACCGTGCGCTTCGAGTACGGCACGACCTGGCCCTCGACGTCCGCGGGGGTCGCGAGCACCGCTTCGGGGTTGCGCTTGCGGTTGATCAGCTGCAACACGCCGATCACGTCCTCCTTGTGGTCCTTCATGGGGATGACGAGCATGGACTTGGTGCGGTAACCGTACCGCTCGTCGAAGGAGCGATTGATGCTGTACTCCACGTCGGGCGGCAGAAAATACGCGTCATCGATCACGAGCGGCTCACCCGTCACCGCGGCGTAGCCCGCGAGGCTCGAGCGGTCGACCGGAATCGTGAACTCGATGAACGGCGCCTCGGGCTTGGAATAGGTCTGCGCCAGCCGGAAGCGCAGGCGCTTCTGACCCTGTTCGCTCGTCTCGACGAGGTAGAGGCTGCCGGCGTCGGAGGACGTGATGCGGCGGGCCTGCGTGAGGATGAGGTCGAGCAGGGACTTCACATCGCGCTCGGTGCCGAGCGCGACGCCGATCCGGGTGAGCTCTCCGATCTCGCGGCTGCGGCTTGCGGCCTCGGCCCGAGCCCGGGCCGTCTCCATGCGCGCCGCGGCCTCGCGGTACCCCGCCCGCACCGCCACCAGCAGCTGCCGGACGCCGACGGGCTGGCGCACGAACCCCGAGAGCAGCTCGGCCGGCATCTCCGCCGGGAGGTCCGACTCGCCGTTGCGGCCCAGGGCCACGATCGCGCCGCCCGCGTCGACGAAGGCGCGCAGCACGTCGAGCGGAAACGCGGAACGGCTTTCGGAGTCGAGCACGAAGACGCTCGGCCGCTCGTCCACCGCGAGATCGCGTGGCAGACGCGCCTGGCGCGCTTCGATCTGGGCGCGCTCCAGCGCCTGCCCGACACTCGCCGGATCCCACGCGGAGGTGTGCAGCAGCAGGTACCTCATGGCGTGGAGTCCGTGCGCCCGGTCAACCCGGCCGTCAGGAGGTCTTGACGCGCTGCAGGCCTTGCTGCGCCTCGGTGTACTCCGGGAACACGGCCAGCGCCTTCTGGTACATCTCCACCGCCTTGTCCCGTTGCCCGCGGTCCTGATACAGCAGCGCCTTGGAGTAGAAGGTCAGGGCCTCCGTCGGCACCTGGCGGCCCATCCGCTGGTCGGAGGCCTGCTTCGGCAGCGGCGGCAGGTTGGCGTCCTTCATGAGGCGCCCCGACACGTTGCGGATCAGATCGAACAGGTGGTCCCGTTGCATGCGGTCGGATTCCACCTTGACGATCTCACTCGTTTCGACGTTGATCATGCGAGCGTCGAGGCGGAAGTCGCCGTAGAAATCGATGAACGCACCCGTGATCACGTAGCGCGCGCCGACGAGCTTCCCCACTTTGGCCGCAGTTTCCGCCGTCACCTTGCCCGAAGCGCCCAGGTTCTGCTCCGCGACGAGCTTCTCGATCCGCTCCCGCTCTACCACCCGGGCCGAGGGATTCGCGGCCAGCTCGGAAATCATCATGCCGGCGACCCCCTTCTCGAGCGCCTCGAAGTTCTCCTTGTCCTGACCGTACGAGCCGCTGTTGTCGAACGGCAGCACGGCGATGCTCGGCCGCGTGTCCTGGCCGCGGCCCTGGGCGGAGAGCCCGACCCCCGCGGATGCCAGCAGCACGATGGCCACGACGACGACGAGCGAACGCGAACGCATATAACGCATATGATGAGCTCCCGAATCAGAATGGATCACAGGGTCAAGGTCATCCCTTCCTGCGCTGCCACCACCTCGGCGGGCAACCCCTTCACCCGTGCCTGCCGCCGGGCGGCCGCGACCAGGCCGTCGATGTCCTCATCCCCATGCTCCGGCTCGTGGTGGAACAAGACCAGACGCGGCACCCCCGCTTCGCCCGCCAGGGCGACCGCCTCTTCGAACGTCGAATGGCCCCAGCCGCGATGCTCTTCCAGCTCCTCGGGAGTGTACATCGCGTCGTGAATCAGCAGGTCCACGCCGTGGAGAAAGGCCACGAACTCCTTGCGCCACGACGCAGGCGTGCTGTAGCGGCCCCCCGCGCCGAGCTCGTTGTCCGTGATATAGGCCATGCTCGGGCCTCCCGCCGCCGGCGTCAGCCGGTAGCCGAGCGTCGTCCCCGGATGGCGCAAGCGGATGGCCCGCACCCGGAACGTGCCGACCGTGAATTCACCCGGCTCGACCTGCTGGACCGTGAGCTTCGCCGACAGCGCGTCGAGGGGCACGGGGAACACCGCGGGATCCATCTGCTGGCGCAGGATCGCCTCGAGCGAGGTCGTCCCCTGGCGCGAGCCCCAGATGCGCACCGCGTTCCCCGGGGCGAAGAACGGCTTGAAGTGCGGCAGGCCCTGAATGTGGTCCCAGTGCGCGTGCGACAGCAGGATCTCCGCCTGCACGGCACCGTTCTGCCGCTCCACCAGATCGCGTCCCAGCGCCCGGATCCCGGTGCCGGCGTCGAGGATCACGAGCTGGCCGTGACCGTCGGTTCCCCCGGTGCCCTCCACCGCGACGCAGGGCGTGTTGCCGCCATAACGCGCGGTGTGGGCGCCAGGGGTAGGGATCGACCCCCGCGTTCCCCAGAAGGTCACCGTGTAGGCCATACGTCCCGGCACCGCCGCACCTGTGGCTAAGTTATGGAAATTGCGAGAGCTAGAGCAAGCCGTCGCCTCACCGGCGGGCCGTGACCCAACTCACGACCGCCCGGCCGACGCTTCCAGCGCGGAGCGGTCGCGAATCAGGATCTCGCGACGGCTGATTTCGATGTAGCCCTTGTCCACCAGCTCGCGCATGGTGCGGCTCACCGTCTCGCGGGACGACCCGATCATCTGCGCGATGGTGTGGTGGGTGAGCCGGCGCGTGATGCGGTCCGAGCGGGCCTCGTCGGCGAGATCGAGCAGCAGCTGCGCCACGCGCCCGTTCACGTCGAGCAGCACCAGCGAGCCCACCTTCTCGTCCACGCGCCGCAGGCGGCGCGACAGCTCGCGCAGCAACCCCATCGCGATCCCGGGCGACTGCTGCAGAATGGCCTGAAAGTCCTCGCGCCGGATCACGAGAAGGTTCGAGTCCTCCATCGCGATCACGTGCGCCGAGCGCGGCTCCTCGTCGATGAGCGACATTTCGCCGAAAAAGTCCCCTTCGCCCAGCACCGACAGGATGACCTCGCGTCCGTCCTCGCCGATCAGCACCACCTTCACCTGACCCGTGGCGACGACGTACAGGGCGTCGCCTGGGTCGTCCTCGAACAGGATCACGGAATTGCGGGGATAGCTCCGCTCGCGGGTGATCTCGGCTACCCGGTCGAGCTCCGCGGCTGCTAGCTGGCTGAACAGCGGCACCTTCTGGAGGATGGCCGTTACCGACACGATAGGCTTTCCTTTACGCGTGGTGGGGTGGATGGTCGCGCAAGCTTACGTCCAAGCCTAGCCGCTGTCAATTCAGCGCGTCGCTCGACGCTTGCCCCCAACTTACGACGCCAGTTATATTTCCACACTTCGTGCCGTTCGACTTCCAGTCAAGGATCGTGTGCTGTGAAACCCGGAATTCACCCCGCCTACAACCGAGCGACCGTGCAGTGCGCGTGCGGCAACAGCTTCGTGACGCGCTCCACGGTCCCCGTGATTCACGTCGAGGTCTGCGCCAAATGCCACCCGTACTTCACCGGCAAGCAGAAGCTGATGGACACGGCCGGGCGGGTGGAGCGCTTCCGCCAGAAATACGGGACCGAAAAGGCCGCAGGGTAACGCGTGGAGGCCCGACTCCGCCAAGCGCTCGCACGGGCGGAGGAGGTCGCCCGAGAACTGGCCGACCCCGAGACCGCGCGGAATCCGGCCAAGCTGAGGCAGCTGGGCCGCGAGCACGCCCGTCTCGACCAGATCCGTCAGGTGCACGACCGGCTGGACCGGCTGGGGCAAGAGCTGGCGCAGGCGCGCGAGGTGCTGCAGGACCGCGACCCCGAGCTGTCGCAGCTTGCGCGGGCGGACATCGAGCGCCTACGCCCCGAGATCGCGCGGCTCGAGACCCTGCTCGCCGAGTTGCTCACCCCCCGTGACCCGATGGACGACCGCGACGCGATCGTGGAGATCCGGGCCGGCACCGGGGGGGACGAAGCCGCGCTGTTCGCGGCGGAGCTCTTCCGGATGTACACCCGGTTCGCCGAGCGGCGGGGATGGAAGGTCGAAGTCGTCTCGCTTTCCGAGGGCAACCTCGGGGGCCTCAAGGAAGCGATCTTCACGGCGCGCGGGACCGGGGCCTACGGCAGGCTGCGCTACGAGTCCGGCGTACACCGGGTGCAGCGCATCCCCGAGACGGAGGCACAGGGGCGGCGCCACACGTCCGCTGCCACCGTGGCTGTGCTCCCCGAGGCGGAGGAGGTCGACGTCAAGATCGAAGAAAAGGATCTCCGGATCGACGTGTTCCGCTCCCAGGGCCCGGGCGGGCAGAGTGTCAACACGACCGACAGCGCCGTGCGCATCACTCACCTGCCCACGAATCTCGTGGTCCAGTGCCAGGATCAAAAGAGCCAGCTGCAGAACAAGATCAAGGCGCTCGAGGTGCTGCGCTCCCGCCTGCTCGACAAGATGCTGGCCGAGCAAGAGGCCGCCCGCGCCCGCGAGCGCCGCGCCCAGGTGGGCACCGGCGACCGATCGCAGAAGATCCGCACGTACAACTTCCCGCAGAACCGAGTCACCGACCATCGCATTCACTACACGGTTCACAACCTCTCCGAGGTGCTGGACGGGAGCCTCGACGATCTGATCAACGCGCTGCGGCTCGCCGGTGAGAAGGAACGCCTCAGTGCCTGAGCGCGCCGCGCACCCGACCCATCTGGGGTCGATCGGCGACGCGCTGCAGGACGCCGCGGACCGCCTCGCCGCCTCGGGTCTGCCCGGCTCGCGTCGCGAAGCGACCATGCTGTGGGCGGCCGTGGCCGGTGCGGGGATCAAGCCGGGTGACGTGTGGCTACAACGCGACCAGGAGCCCGCGGCCGGGCTTACGGAGCGGTTCTATCATGCGGTGGAGCGGCGTGCGAGCGGTGTCCCCTTCGCATACGCCGTCGGCCGCACCGGTTTCCGCACGCTCGACCTGAAGCTCGACGCGCGGGCACTGATCCCGCGACCCGAGACCGAGGGGCTCGTGGAGCTGGTGCTCAAGTGGGCAGGGCCCGGAGCCCGGGCCCCGGGTTCCGGACACCGTGGCATCGCCGCCGATATTGGGACGGGGTGCGGCTGCATCGCGCTGGCGCTGGCCGTCGAGGGCGCGTTCGACCGCGTCATCGCCGTGGAGCGCTCCGCGCAGGCGGCCGCCCTGGCGCGCGAGAACGTCGCGCTCGTGCAGCCGCCCGTACCGTTCGAGGTGCGCGAGGGGGACCTGCTCGCTCCGCTCGCGGGTGAGCGGTGTCGTGCCATCGTCTCCAACCCGCCGTACCTGACCGAGGCGGAGCACGCTGGCCTCGACTCGACCGTGCGGCTGTTCGAGCCCCGCGACGCGCTCGTGAGTGGCGCGGACGGGCTCGGCGCCACGCGCGCCCTGCTCACCGGGGCGCGCGAAGTGCTCGAGCCGGGCGGGCTGCTCGCCCTGGAGGTGGATGAGCGCCGCGCACGGCGCGTCGCTCGGCTCGCGCGGGAGCTGGCCTGGTCGCGCGTAAGGGTGTACGACGACGTATTCGGTCGGCCGCGGTACGTGCTGGCCATCCTCGAGGAGGGCGCGTGATCGACGAGAAGGCGCAGGAACTGGGGCGGTTGTTGGGCCAGAGCGACGAGTACAAGACGCTGCTCCGGGCCAGCGACCGGATGAAAGAGGACGCGACCTGCAAACAGCTCCTCGCCGACGTCGAGCGCATCGCCCAGGAGATCGAGCGGGCGACCCAGGAGGGCCGCGAGCCCGCCAAGGAGCAAGTGGAGCGCTACGATCGTGCGCTCCAGAGCGTCCAGGCGAATGCGGTGTATCAGCAGGTCGTGGCGGCGCAGGCCAACTTCGAAAAGCTGATGGCCAAGGTCAATGCGCGCATCTACGACGGCATGAAGCAGGGGGCGGCGAGCCCCATCATCACGCTGGGTTAGGAACCAGGGAATGGGGGCCGAGGGCTCGGGGGTGTTCGTCGTGGTCGAAGGCCCTGAGGGCGCGGGCAAGTCCACCCTGGTGCGCAGTCTCGCAACGCGCTTACTCGCCGAGGGCCGTGACGTGGTGACCGTGCGCGAGCCGGGCGGGACGCCCGTGGCGGAAGCGGCGCGCAAGGTCGTGCTCAAGTTTCCGCACGACATGACCCCGGCGGCCGAACTGTTTCTGTTTCTCACGGCGCGCACCGATCTGGTGCAGCGTGTCATCCGGCCGGCGCTGGAGGCGGGAGACGTCGTGATCGCCGACCGTTACAACCTGTCGACCATGGCCTACCAGGTGGCCGGAGGCGGGTTACCGTTCGACGAGGTCGAGCAGGCGATCCGCCTCGCGACCGGAGGCCTGGTGCCCGACGTCACGCTGGTGCTCGACATCCCGGTGGAGGTGGGACGGGAGCGACAGCGGGCGGCGCGTAAAGTGCAGGATCGGTTCGAGCGGCAGGACGATGCGTTTCATCGGCGGGTGCTCGAGGCGTACCGTCATGCCCAGGGACCCGGCGTCGTCCATGTCGACGCGACGCAGTCGAAAAAGGCCGTGCTGGACGCCGCCTGGAAGGAAGTGCTGGCGGCGACGGCCCTTCCAATACGAGGCTCGTCATGAAGCTGCGCAAGATAGTGATCGTCACGGTGGTGGCCGGCCTGGCACTCGCCACGGGTGGGTGGTGGCTGCAGCACGAAGCGGCGCCCGCCGGCTCGGTGTACCAGCAGGCGCGCCTGTTCGAGGACGTGCTTGCGCACGTGGCCGACTACTACGTCGATTCGATCGACGAACGCCAGTTGTACCAGCTGGCGATCGACGGCATGCTCGACCAGCTGCACGACCCGTATTCGGTGTTCCTGAAGCGGGACGATTTCAAGGCCCTGAACGAAGCGACCACCGGCAACTACGGCGGCCTCGGGATTCAGATCGAGGTGCGCGACGGCTGGATCACCGTCGTGGCACCGCTGCCGGACACGCCCGCCGAGCGTGCCGGGATCCAGACGGGCGATCAGATCGTCGGGCTGGACGGGCGCTCGACCGAGGGCTGGAAACAGGACCAGGCGGTGAAGGAGCTGCGAGGCGAGGCGGGGTCGCCGGTCGAGCTCAAGGTGCACCGGGTGGGGATCGAGCAGCCGATCACGTTCAAGCTCACCCGTGCGCAGATCCACGTGCGCTCGGTGCAGGTCTCGATGATGCTCGACGACAAGGTCGGCTACGTGCAGCTCGCGCCCGTGAGCGAGACGTCGGCCCCGGAGCTCACCGACGCGGTGACCGGGCTGCTCCAGAAGGGCATGAAGTCCATGATCCTCGACCTGCGCGGCAATCCGGGCGGACTGCTGGACCAGGGGGTGGCGGTGAGCGAGCTGTTCCTCGACCCGGGCGAGGAAGTCGTCGCCACGCGCGGCCGGGCGCCCAATACCACGCGGACCTATCGCGACGCCAAGCCGCAGCCCTGGCCCCACCTCCCGGTGGTCGTGCTGGCGAACGGCGGCACGGCCAGCGCCGCGGAGATCATCGCGGGGGCGCTCCAGGATCACGACCGGGCCGTGGTGGTCGGGACGCCGACGTTCGGGAAGGGGTTGGTGCAGTCGCTCTGGCAACTCACCCCGGAGACCGCGCTCAAGTTGACCACGGCTCGCTGGTACACGCCCAGCGGGCGGACCATCCAGCGCAGGAGCAAGAACGAGGACGACCAGCTGGCCCAGGCCGAGGCGGCGGGGCTCGGGCGCGACACCACGAAGGTCGACTCGTCGCTGGTGTTCCACACCGACCACGGCCGCACGGTGCTGGGCGGCGGCGGCATTCGGCCGGACCTGTTCATCAAGCCCGATACGTTCACCACGGTCGAGCGGGCCTTCCTAAAGGCGTTGGGGAGCAAGATCCCGACGTACCAGGACGTGCGGGCGAGCTACGCGCTCGAGGTCAAGGGCTCCGGGCGCGTGAAAACGCCGACGTTCAGCGTCACGCCCGACATGGTGGACGAGGTGCTGCGGCGGCTGCGCGCCCGCGGCGCCGCGGTGCCGGACAGCGTGGTGGCGGGCGCGCGGACGCTGATCGCGGACGATCTGGGGCGCGAGATCACGCGCTACGTGTTCGGCCGACCGGCGGAGGTGCGGCGCCAGATGGGCGAGGACCGCCAGGTGCAGGCGGCGCTGGCGCTGGCGCGCCGCGCCAAGTCGCCCCAGGATCTGCTGTCGCTCGCCGCCGCGCAGGCGCCGGCCACCCCGCGCAACTGACCCGCTCGGTCGGCATCATCGGGCCCGGCCGGGCGGGGGTGGGGCTCGGCTTGGCGTTGGCCGCGGCGGGGTACACGATCGAGCTGCACGGCCGCGGCAAGAAATCCGTGCCGCGGCCGCTCACGCTCACCGTGGGTCCCGGCGACCGGCCTCCTCCCTGGATCGCCCAGCCCGCCGTCGTGATCCTCGCCGTACGCGACGACGCGATTCGACCGCTGGCGGGCGCACTGGCCGACGCCGGCGCAATCCGTGCCGAACAAGTGGTGCTGCACCTCTCCGGCGTGCACGGCCAGGAGGCGCTTGGACCCCTGGTCGGATCGCGCGCCGCGCTCGGCTCGCTGCACCCGCTCCAGACCATTTCCGAGCCCGAGCGCGCCGCCGAGCGCCTGAAAGGCGCCTGGGCCGCCGTGGAGGGCATGCCGCGCGCCGTGGAAGTGGCGGAGCGCCTGGCCCAGGATCTCGGGCTGCGCCCATTCCGCATTCCATCCCAGGCGAAACCGATGTACCACGCCGGCGCCGTGTTCGCCTCGAACTACTTCGTGGTGGTGGAAGCGGTCGCGCAGCGGCTGCTGCGGCACGCCGGGCTCTCGGACGCCGAGGCCTGGCAGGCATTGCGGCCGTTGGTGGAGGGTACGCTTGAGAATCTCGGGCAACTGGGGCCGCTGGCCGCACTCACGGGCCCGGTGGCGCGGGGAGACGAAGCCACGATCCGTCGCCACGTCGAGGCGCTCACGCGGGACGACGCAGCATTGTACCGAGTCTTGGGGCGGGCCGCGCTCGAGCTGGCACAGAAGCGGGGGATGGACCAGGCCACGGCGGCGCGGATCGCCGCGGCGCTGGCGACGGATCTGCCACCTGTGATCCGTAAGGCGTAGAGTACCAACAAACATCATTAAATATAATCAAAATTGACATAACAGTAGGAAGTGAGTAGCTTGGGCCTCACACTCCAGGGGCCCGTCCATGGCCACCGACCCGCCGATCACGAGCTACTCCGAGTTCCTGAAAGCGCTGCTCAGCGACCGGGAACGCTTCTTCGAGGAGGTCGTAGAGGGCGTCGCGCTTCGCAGCAAGCTTCGATACGCCGTCGTCACGATCATCGCACTTTCCGGGTTCTTCGGACTCGTCGCCGGCGCCTATTCGGGGCCCGCGCAGGCGGTGTCTGCCGGCGTCAAGTTGCCTTTTCTGTTCTTCGCGACGTTCGCCGTTTGCTTCCCGGCCTTTTTCGTGGTGCAGGTCCTGGTCGGCTCCCGGTTGCGCCTGCTGCAGGTGGTCGTTCTGGTGTTCGGTGCGCTGGCGCTGACGTCCGTGCTGCTCGCGGCGTTCGTGCCGATCACGGCGTTCTTTCTCATCACCGGCGCGAACTACTACTTCCAGCACCTGCTGAACATCGCGATCGCCGGCGTGGCGGGAGTGTTCGGCATGTACGCCCTGCACGAGGGGCTGGGCGTGGTCTGCGAGAAGCGCGGCGTCTATCCGCGCAAGGCGCTCACCATCATGCGTGCGTGGGCGCTGTTGTTCGCATTCGTCGGCACCCAGCTGGCGTGGAGTCTTCGCCCATTCCTCGGTGACCGCAATGAGCCGTTCCAGGTGTTCGGCACGTACCAGGGCAACTTCTACGCGGCGATCATCTACGCGGTGAACAAGCTGATGTCCGGCGACGAGAAGACCCCTCCCTCGCCGGGCAAGCGGGACACGATCCCTCGATTTCGCGGCCTGAGCATTCCTCCGGTCGACACGGCGGCCGATTCGGCGCATCGACCGAGGCGGCCATGACACGCGATGAGGGAGGGGCTCGTGGACCGTCCCTCGACAACGAGATTCTCACGATCGAGGAGGTCGCCGCCTATCTGCGGCTCACGCCGCAGACCATCTACAAGTGGGCCCAGGAGAAACGGATTCCGGCGGCGAAGCTGGGAAAGGAGTGGCGCTTTCGAAGGAGCATCATCGATCACTGGCTGGACGAGCAGATTCTCAGCAGGGAATCGGGCTTCGAGCACCTGAGGCGGGATAAGTAGGATGGCGTCGGCCTACTGATCTACCACCCGTACTCCGGCCGGGGGTGAAAACGTGAGCTCGCGACCCGGCACACCGCCGTTGACCCGGATCTCCCGCAGCATCACCGTGCGCCGCTGACCCGACGCCTCCACGATATCGAGGCGGCGGACCAGGGCGTCGTCCCGGTTCACCCAGATCGTCGCCTCGCTGTAGGGTTGGTCGCCCGTCTTGGGCACGAGCACCACCACATCGGCCACGCCCTCCGCGAGCGAATCGACCCGGACGTAGCGCGCGGTGTAGCGTTCGCGCGGATGCTCGACGAACTGTCCGATCAGGTTGGGGCCGGTGGAGCCGTACTCCGGAATACGGGAGCGCAGCACCTGGCCCGGCGTCGTGCTCGGGGTGTAGAGCCAGAGAAAGCGCCCGTCCGCCACAATGCGGTCGCCTTTGGGGTCGGTGAACCGCATGGCAAAGCGACTGGGACGCATCTGGTACAGTCGGCCCCGCGTCGTATCGGGCGCGCCGAGCATCGGATTCGCGACCACTTGCACGAAGTCGGCGGAGAGGCTGGCGATGGTCTGATACACGGCGCTCGCGCGGTCGAGGATCGGCCAGGGGTCGGGGCTCTGGAGCCCGAGAGAGACTCCGATCGCCAAGAATGCGGAGTGCGGAATGCGGAATGCGGAATTGCAGAACCGTCTTCCGGGAACAGAGCCTGCCTGACGGCCTCGACGCCAGCCTATCAACTCCGCACTCCGCGCTCCGCATTCCGCACTTGCTTCACGCTCCAACGGACGCCGGTTCTGCAACTCGCCTCCCGATCACCTCCGCGATCACCCGAATCTCCCGCATCAGCTGGGCGAACTGGTCGGGATAGAGCGTTTGCGCGCCGTCCGAGAGCGCTTGCTCCGGATCGGGATGCACCTCGACCATGATCCCGTCTGCTCCGGCCGCCACCGCGGCGCGGGCCATCGGGATCACTTTGTCGCGCAGCCCGGTGCCGTGCGACGGATCGGCGATGATGGGCAGGTGCGACAGCTTGTGCACCACGGGGATGGCCGTGAGGTCGAAGACATTGCGCGTGGCCGTGTCGAACCCGCGGATCCCGCGCTCGCACAGGATCACGTCGTGATTTCCCTCGGCGAGCAGGTACTCGGCCGAGAGGAGCAGCTCCTCGATCGTCGCGGACATGCCGCGCTTCAGGAGCACCGGCTTCTTCGCTCGTCCCGCGATCTTGAGGAGGGAGAAATTCTGCATGTTGCGGGCGCCGATCTGGATGATGTCGGCGACTTCGGCGACGTAGCCGATGCCGTCGGGATCCATCGCCTCGGTGCAGATCAGCAGCCCGGTCTCCTCGCGCGCCTTGGCGAGCAGCTGCAGGGCGGGTCGGCCGAGGCCCTGGAACGCGTACGGTGAGGTGCGCGGTTTCCAGGCTCCTCCCCGGAGGATCACGGCACCCGCTTCCTTCACGAGCCGTGCCGCCTCGATGATCTGGCGCTCGCTTTCGACCGAGCAGGGCCCCGCGATCGTCACGACCTCGGGTCCGCCCACCGTCACGGCCCCCCCGAGCCGCACCACGGTGTTTTCGCTTTTCCACTCGCGGCTCACCTGCTTGTACGGCTTGGAGACGTGGATCACGTCCTGGACGCCGGGCAGGCCTTCGAGCCGAGAGGCGTCGACGCGCCCATCGTTGCCCACCAGGCCGACGGCGGTGCGCTGCGCGCCGGGCATGGGCTGCGCCTTGTAGCCCATCTCCTCGATCACCGCGATCACGCGCCGCACCTCTGCTTCGGTCGCGCCGTGTCGCATCACGATCAGCACTGCTACGCCCCTCCCCCTCCGATGGTGAACCGGTCTCCGTCGCGCGCGGCGCTCACCGGTCCCGTGAAGCGCGCGCCGGCCGTGCGCGCTGGGTCCGAATTCTCTACCGGAGGATAGAAGTGCGTCAAGACGAGCCGCCGGGCGCCGGCCTCGCGGGCCAGGTCGCCCGCCTGCTCCGGCGTCAGGTGCATCTCCATCGCCAGGTCGGCGGGGAGCGAGCACTCCGCGAGCAGCAGGTCGGCGCCCGCGGCCCAGCGGGCGAGTTTGCTCGAGGGCCCCGTGTCACCGGTGTACACCAGCCGTCCCTCCGGGGCGGTGAGGGACAGCGCGACGCTTTCCTGCGTATGCGGCACGGGGAACGTCTCGAGGCTCACGTCTTTGTCGAGCGGGAACGGCTCGCCCGCCTGGACGTCGAGAATGCCGATGGGAAACCCCGGGTCGAGCAGCCAGGGCCCGTAGCCGTCGGCGAGCTTTTTCACGAGCCGCACGACGCCCGGCGGCCCGAGAATCACGAACGGCTCCTGGCGCGCCGGCACGGCCGTGTATTTGAGCGCGTACACCAGCATCGGCAGCTCCCCCCAATGGTCGGGGTGGAAATGCGACAGCACGACGTGCGTGATCTGGTGCCACGGCAGGCCGAATTGCGCCAGGCGGTGCAGGGCGCCCGCGCCGCAGTCGAGCAGGATCTTGAGATTGCCGCGGCCGACCCAGTGACACGCCGAGGTCCGGCTCGCGGACGGCGCCACGGTGCCGGTCCCGACGGTGACGAGCTCCACTCAGGCCGGTTCCATCTGACCCAGCCGGACGCCCACGATGGTCGAGACGCCGGGCTCCTGCATGGTGACGCCGTACACGGCGTCCGCGGCCTGCATGGTGCGGGGGTTGTGCGTGATGACGATGAACTGGGTCTGGTCCTTGAACTCCGCGAGCAGGCGCACGTAGCGCCCCACGTTGGCGTCGTCGAGTGGCGCGTCCACCTCGTCGAGCAGGCAGAAAGGGCTGGGCTTCGTCAGGAAGATCGCGAACAGGAGCGACACGGCCACCAGCGTCCGTTCGCCCGACGAGAGCAGGTGAATGCGCTGCGTGCGCTTGCCGCGGGGCGCGGCGTGAATGTCGATCTCGCTCTCGAGCGGCTCGGCTTCGTTCGCCAGCCGCACGTCGCATTCCCCCCCGCCGAACAGCGTCTGGAACACGGTGCGGAAGTTCTCGCGCACTTTGCCGAACGACTCGAGGAACATCG
>Ga0209805_1000145_pt1 | contig 40573 bp, 37 predicted proteins | sample GraSoiAngelo_148_FD_185905 | JGI IMG/M metagenome (GOLD analysis project Ga0209805, IMG submission 185905) | Grasslands soil microbial communities from the Angelo Coastal Reserve, California, USA - 14_1009_09_20cm (SPAdes) (version 2) | ecosystem: Environmental > Terrestrial > Soil > Grasslands ...
TCCAGAAATCGTCTTCATCCTCCATGTAAGTGCCGATTACGTTGTCGAAGCTTAGCAACCTTGGTTCCTCTCTGACCAACAGGGCCACCGCTCCCGCTCCCTGGGTAGACTCTCCCGGAGTATTCAGAGGATACTTGGCGACGTCTGTTGAGCAGACGATGCTGGATCTGCCGTTGGCGCGACCTGCCCATGCCCAGTCCAGTGAGCTCTCTAGGGCATCAGCGGTACTAACGCACGCGAACTTGTATTCAACCCCTGACGTTTTCTTTAGGGCACCCTTGCCATACTTCTGTTCCAGCATTCCATGAACATAGGCGGCGACAGGCTTGGACTCGTCAACCCCTGTCTCAGTAGCAATATCGATTCTAGCAATATTCGCAGGTGAAAGATTGTTCCGCTCGATTAGTTCGAAGATCGCGTTTGCAGCCAAGACTGAACTGTCCTGGTACGTGTCTGGAATCGACATCTTCGCAATCCCAATCCCATGCAGATATTTTGCAGGGTCAGACTCTCTCGCCCGCGAGAACTCAGTATGTTTTTCCGGTTGCTCTTCGCTGGCTAATTCCAGATACAATCGGGGAATGTAGACTGCTATGTCGTCAATGCCAACGGGTGTCTTCAATAGTCCACCTCCAGAACCTGATTGAGAGCTAACGAGCCGGTTTCTGCCTCTGATGAAGCATTCTAGACGGCACGGAAAGATAGGTTCCGTGTTCTCTTCAGCGGCTTGTTTTCAGTTACAATCCTTCATTGCTCTCTTGATCCGAAGAGCAAGAATAGGGTACTATCGGATTCTGTATCTGATACGATATAGTTTATATCCAGCCAAGCAATCACCTCTCAAAAGCTGGTCAAATGCCCGGAATAATCGACGTGTCGCAGCTCGTCAAGATCTATGGCGACGGGACCAAGGCCGTGAAGGGAATCACGTTCAGTGTCAACGAAGGAGAGTTTTTCGGCTTTCTGGGACCGAACGGTGCCGGAAAAAGCACAACCATCAAGATACTCACCACCCTCCTTCAGAAGACTTCGGGCTCCGCATCAGTAGCAGGGCTGAGCGTCGACTCCGACGCTCCTAAGATAAGAAAGATCATAGGGGTTCAGAACCAGGACACAGTAGTCGACGAAGACCTCACAGGCCGCGAAAATCTAATTCTCCAAGGACAATTACAGCAGATGCATGGACCCGCAATCAAAGAGAGAGTCGATGACCTTCTCAAGATTGTCGATCTTGTAGACGCTGCAGACAAGCGTGCGGGTTTCTATTCGGGAGGTATGAAGAAGCGACTTGACCTCGCAACAACGCTTGTCCACAATCCGAAAATTCTTTTTCTAGACGAGCCCACCACCGGACTGGATCCTCAATCGAGAGCGGCAATCTGGGCCTATCTGAAACGTTTGAACGAACAGGGAATCACGATATTCATCACAACACAATACCTAGAAGAAGTCGATAGATTGTGCCGGCGACTGGCCATCGTTGACCTTGGAGAGATCGTTGCCCAAGGAACCCCTAGCGAGCTGAAACAGGAAATAGGAGCTGATTCGATTTCGTTGGGATTCGAGAACTCGAGCTTGAACGGGGGCGACGTACGAACTAAAGCTCGACAGGTCCTCGAGAAGAAGTTCGACGGAGTGTCCAACATCGTGGACTCAGACGTAGGTTTGACAGTCTATGCGAAGAATGGCAGCTACATGGTCCCGGAACTCGTGAGAGCTTTCGATGAAGCGCAGATTAGACTCTCAACGATTGGAGTGTCCTCCCCGACCCTTGACGACGTGTTCCTCAAGCACACAGGGAAGAGAATCCGGGTCGAAGAAGTCAGTAGCGCAAACATGCGAGGCATGTTCGGCCGAAGGAGACGCTAAGCAATGTCGTTCTTCTCAGACGCCACCCACCTATTCGTACGGTCGATGAAGAAGCTTGTACGGAATCCAATATTGGTCTTCTTCTCCCTCTTTCAGCCTATAATCTTCCTCCTACTTTTCACTCAGTTGTTCAGCGGTCTTGGCCGCTTCCTCGGAGCAGGGATTCTCAGCTACACGGCCTTCGCAACCGCCGGAATCGTCTTGCAGAACGCCTTCTCCAGCGCCTTCCAGTCAGGAACCGCCGTAGTTGATGACATAAAATCCGGCTTCCTTTCCAAAATGCTTGCGACTCCAGTGAACAGATCCGCAATTCTCTTTGGAAGATTACTCAGCGATGTCTTCAGAGTCGTAGTTCAAACAGTAATCATTCTAGTACTAGCATATGCTCTCGGCGTATACCCAGCTACCGGAGCCATAGGCTACCTACTCGTCATCTTCACAGTCGCCTTCTTCGGCCTGGCTTGGTCGGGAATATCTCTCGCCCTAGGACTGAAGACAAAGAGTGCCGAGACAGTCTTCGGAATCGCCGGAGCCGTAACCTTCCCACTCTTGTTCATGAGCACTGCACTGGTCACAGCAGATTTCATGCCTCCTTGGATGCAAGACGTTTCAACTTACAATCCTGTCAGTATTGCCGTAAACGCGATTCGAAACCCCATCACCGGGTGCAATGTTGCTCAGAGAATATGCAACATTGGATTTGATTGGAACACGATCCTCCAAGCTTACGGGGTAATTGCCGCCATCGGCTTAGTGACACTAGGAGCGACTCTGTACCTGTTCAGAAAGGTAGTCAGCTGATTCTCGAATGCGGACAATCGATAAAAATAGCCAGATAGCTGGAACCGCTCGACCAGGTGTGAACCGATGAGTGCCCCATCCATTGTGGCCGAGAACCTGACAAAACGGTATGGTTCCTTTACGGCATTATCCAACCTCAACTTGAAGATCGAAGGCTCAAAGTGTGTTGGCTTTCTCGGCCCCAACGGCGCCGGAAAAACGACTACACTAAAGATTTTCACGGATATGATCAGAGCTTCTGAAGGAAGGGCTCTAATCAACGGGGTAGATGTTCACCTCAACAAGAAAAAAGCCTTGGGCTCGGTTGGTGCACTGATCGAGAGCCCCGAAATCTATCCCGCCCTTACGCCAAGAGAAGCCTTGTCGATGGTCGCCGACCTCCGGGGACTTCCTCGTGCAGATGCTAGGAAGAAAATCGAAGAGACCGTTGCTGAGGTAAAGATGAATGAGTGGCTAGACAAGAAGGTTGGAAAGTTTTCCAAAGGGATGAAACAGAGGATCAACATCGCTGCCGCGCTTCTCTCCGACCCAGAGGTCATCATGCTTGACGAGCCTACGACAGGACTTGATCCGAGGGGACAGTCCGAGGTCCGGGACATTGTCAAGGACCTAAAGAAAAAGAACAGACTCGTCTTCATGAGCTCGCACCTGTTGAACGAGGTTCAGGAAATATGCGATGAGGTCGCGATGATTGATCATGGCAAACTGATTGTCTATGATACTCTATCTAATGTTACTACGAGATTTTCAAGCGGCGGCTCAAATACAGTGGATATAGAATTTTCAAGGGACATCGATGAACAAAGCGCCAACAGGAACATCGCTTCTCTGACGAACGTAAGTTCGGTTGACAGGATCGACGCGAGGAAGGTTCGGATACACTTCTCCGGTGGTATTCAGAACCAGGAACGACTCCTGCTAGACCTGGCCACTATGAAGATTGGCATGATAAGCTTCCGTCCCGCCGCGTCCGCTCTAGAAGACACTTACCTGAACCTCATCAAGGATACATTGTGACACACTCATGACCCAACCAGCTTCTCCAAATCTTACAGACATGAAGAAACGTGTTCTTCCAAGCAGCGTTTCTCAAGTAGGAACGATTACAAAGTATGAACTGGTCAATTATTTCCGTTCCCGACGATTCTTCGTTCTCCTAATCATAGGACTGATAATCAGCGGGCTTCTAACAGCACTGGTCGGATACTATAGACCATCGAGCTTCCTGGCCTCACCTCTGAGCTTCTACTCAACCTGGTGGGCGGGCTCGATCACTTTCGTAATAATCCTGTCAGGCATCTTTTACGGAGGAGACGCCATCTCGGGAGAGTTCCAGAACAAAACTGGCTACTTCCTCGTAGCGAACCCACTTCGTCGCTCTTCCATTTACATCGGAAAATGGCTTGGTGCACTCATAGCATCGATAATAATGCTAGGAGTCTTCGCGGCCATAACGATAGGCAACGGCATCTATTACTTCGGTCTCAACATTCCGAATCAACTGTGGGAATCGCTTCTCTTCTCAGTGCTGTATCTGATTGCTGTTCTTGGCTTCACGTTTTTCTTCAGTTCCTTGTTCAAGAGCACCTCAATGTCAATACTGGTTACAGCTATCCTTTTCCTCTTTGCATTCAGATTGATCGAGATGCTGGTGGAGAGCCTCGTGAAGATCGAACCTTGGTTCCTCATCACTTATGGTGCTGAAATCATCGGCAACGTTCTCACGGACCAATATCCCACAACCACAACTCAAGGTTTTGGGCGCGACGCTTTCACTTCATACGCGGTGACAATTCCTGAAGGAATAGCCATACTCTTGGCCTACTTTTTGGTTACCGCTGTACTTGGTCTCTTTCTGTTCGAGAGAAGGGAGTTTACGTAGACCTTCCTATTTCGTGATATGCGACTGGACTAGATCCCGGAATTTGCCGTTCTTCATCAGTTCTTCCGCGATTGTGTCGTTCTCTTTCCCCGCTCTATCCCAGACCAAGAACCTGGATTCACCTCCACGCGAGAATCTCGCAACGAAGTAGGGCATATAGAACAGGTTTCCATCTAGAAACTCGAATTTTTCCAGATCTATCTTGGAGGGCAGGTTCAGTCCGTCTGCGAACATCTTCCATCGCGTATCCCGGGTCTTCTTCAGGTGGTCAATGTTTTCCTTGATCTCTTGTTTTGCACGGTCAGTTTTTGTAAGAGAATCATATTGCTTCGACAACTCTTGCAGCTGGTGGTCGAAGTCAGACAACATTCCTCTTAGCTCATCCAGCCTCTCGCTGACAAGAATCGTAGAGTCGACTCCTCGCACCACCGAACCGGAGTCAGGATCCAAGTCGGCCAGTTGGGGCAAGAGAGAGATTAGTTCAGGGTAGAACCCTAGGTTTACTTCTCGAACGGCCATGACAGTTGATCTTCCTTGGGCGAGAACGCTCTGCTTTGATAGGAAGCCCTTCGCAGTTGAATACTGGTAACTGAACTCCAGATAGGGCAAATAGAGAGTTTTCCCGAAGACGAATTGCTCCTCTGACCCGCCAAGAATTCCCCTCTTCACCCGCTTCTTTTCGGCATCCTGCTGAACAATACTTTCAGGAACGAGCAGGGGCAAAGCTCTGATAATGATGTGTTCTGGAGCAGTACTTTCGTCCATCTCTTGACTTTCCCTGCCTTCAAGAGGGTCCTTTATGCCTGATAAGCCATCTGGGAATGAACGTCTAGATTTCCCGGATCGAATATTTGTTGGCAGCACTGCCTTGTCCTAAGACCAAAGATTCCCTATGCTCCTTGCCGGGCAACAGACTCCCGGACCCTCTCGGTCTCGTGTTGAGGTCGAGAGAATCCCCTTCAGGACGGGGGGACCGAGAAACTAAGTTTTTTAGGAGTTCCAGCCATTAAATGCCTCACGTGAGCAGGCGAAGGACTTCTGGCCCAGTCTCGAAAGCAAAAGGTACTGCAAGAGGTGCAGAGGAAACGACGCCAGCGAACCATAACGAGCATAGCAATCGTAGCAATTCTAGTCGCTGTTATTGTCGTGGCTATCTTCCTCATTCCTAGGCCGCCACCAAATGTCGTCCAGCTTCCCCCCTACCTAGACCACTGCGTCACGGGATCTCTCGTCTATCACTCTCACCCCGACTTGGCCATAACAATAAACGGGCAGGCAATTCTCATCCCCGTCACCTTTGACTCGTCTTGTGCCCAGCCGATCCACACTCACGATTCGAGCGGAGTTCTTCATGTGGAAACGGATCAGAATCAGAACTACACTCTAGGAGACTGGTTCCTGCTGTGGGGACATTTTGCAAACAGCCAGAGCCAAGCGATCTTCAATAGGACTCAGATATTCAATAACAAAGTTGATGCTACTCATCACATTACGATGACAGTAAATGCAGTTAACGATACTGCTGATTACCAGAACCTCCAGTTCCCACGGAACGCCGGGACCACAGCCGACTGCGCAGTTCCGGGAGGAGGCTGCCAGCCCTTCAACATCATCATAACCTACGGATAAGGCATCTGCAAATAGCCCACTCACCTGTCTACGATTGGACGGCTCCCCCCGACTACTCTTAATATTCTGAAGGGGCCTAATCCTAATTGAAATGCGGGCTATCATCCTTCGGAGGGTTGTGAATAGTGCTGTCTGGATAGTATCCGGCATAACCGTAATCATCGTACGCGCCTCTGTCACTCAAGGAGGGTCTGTCCAATTATGGGAGATCATTGGCGGAGGAATGATCGCTTTCGGAGCCGCCCGGTTGATTTGGGCACTCATCAGGAGTCCGTCGACAAGCTCTATGGCTCCTTGAGCGATTTCCTCTTGAAGGGAGTCGCTAGTCAAGCTGGAGAACCATATACGTCTCATTGATGTACCCTTCTTGCATCCATCCTGGGAGCCTTCCACATTTGACGAATCCAGCCTTCGCATAGAGTTTCTCGGCTGGAGCGTTGCCTTCGAAGACTGTGAGCGCAACCCTGGAAAGGTTGAGCCTTTTCGCGAGGGTTTTCATTGCATCCATCAATAAGGTGCCTACACCAAGACCCTGATATTCCGCTCTTACGTACATGCCGAGATCCATTACGTGTTGCATGACATCAGCATCGACTCTGAAAAGGTCAAGCAGCCCAACAGGTTCTCCATCGGACTCGTCCTCACAGACTATCGGAAACACTCTACGCTTCTCGAACCATTCCTCATAGACGCCAAGTCCCCAAGGGACCGACCCTTCAAAGACGCCGTTGGCGATTCCTCGAATGACATTGAGATGAGTGGCAGCCTTGTCCAGGAAAGGGCGATCCTCCTTGCGATAGCCTCTGAGCACTAGCCTCTGATTCTTCGCCTTTTCGACCTCGCGGGCCGGGTAGAGTCCGGGCTTGGCGTAGCTTCGACGGATGCTGAACCGGTAGCGATCGTCGAGCTCTTTGTATAGGTAGTGTAGCTCAAACCTCTTTCCGTCGAGGGATACAGCGCCTGGGATCGACGCACCGACCTTATAGTCGAGAGCCCTGAGCGCTTGTAGCCGTTTGCGATCATAGCCGAAGATGCGGGTTCGAAGAACGACCTTCTCTTGAGCCACGGCCATGTCCTCGACCCTTCCAATCGCTTCCTTCAAACCTGCGAGGGAATCTGTTACGATTACAAAGTCGGCTAGGGGGGTCCATTTTTCTCGCCCTGAACGAAAAGAGAAGAGTGCGTCGACTGCTCTTACCGAGTAGAGAAGGAAGCTGCTTCTTTCGGGAAAGTATTCTTTGAAAATTTCCTCGCTGAGAGGTAGGACGTGTCCGATCTGGAGGCTTCGTTCGTTTAGATATTTACGTCCCGCGTTAACGTCTTGGTCGAGGGGAGTTAGCCGCAACTCTCTTCATCTATCAGAGTTCTGGTCCGTTTAAGCTAGTCGACAAGGATGGTCGAGCAAAGTCTCCATTATCGCCTATCTCGTCTCCGAAGTCTTCTTCCGCTGTCTGTTGACGAGGACCACGCCTGTCAGAATTAAGAGGAAGCTGACTCCATGCCATGGGCTGAGATTTTCTTTGAGTAGGAGGACTGATGTTATGACGCCGAACACTGGGACCAGGTTGCCGAAGATTGCTGCTCTTCCCGCTCCGATCTTGGAGACACCTACCACGTAGAAGAAGTAGCCTACTACGGTTGAGAGGAGGGCGAGGTATAATATTCCAAGCCATGATAGCGGGCTCCAGCTGTAAGTCCAGGGAGCCTCCAGTAGTGAGAGGGGAATTAGGAAGAGCCAGCCGAACAGGGAGATCCATGCGAGGATTGCGAGGGAGGAAGGTGCCGAGACGGCGTTGTCTGCTCTTGCTGCTGCCACAAATCTTCTCAAAGTAACAGTGTAGATGGCATAGGCAACTGCTCCTCCAAAGACGAGACTTATTCCCAGGGGTCTGTTGAGAACATTGTTGTTGGGAGAGAGTAGAGAGATGACCCCAATGCCTGCAAGTCCTGAGATGAAGCCCAGACCCTTAGTCTTCGTCAAGCGCTCTTTGAGGACGAACGATGCCATGATTGCTATTAACACGGGTCCTATACCGATGACCAGTGAATCATCGCTAGCGGCAGCATATCTGACTCCATAGAGGAAGAAGATCTGATACAGGGTTGTGGAGTACAGCCCCATAACGACAAGATTCAAGATCCATTTTCGCTCAAGCCTGAGCGGTTGTCCCTTAACCCTCAAGATCCCGAACAGTACTGGAACAACTATCGCGTATCTGAGTACTGCAATAGACACTGGCGGCAGGTTTGTCGCCAAGAGCCTGCCGACGGGCCAAGCCAGTCCCCAGAGGAACATGGTAAGCAGAAGCTGAGAATAAACGACCCAGTTCCGACCCTCGACTCCAATCGTCGCGGCCTCGGTTTGCAGGTGTTGCAGATCGGTCTTGCTCTGCCTGCCTAGGACCATGCGGGGAGAGTTTCAACACGGGATAAGTAGTTTGACCCCGCACCTCGCTCTCAAGGTAAGACGATAGCGAGAGAGGGCGCAGATCCCAGTACAACTGTTACCACTCACGGTTACCAAACCCGTTACCAATCGAGAAATCTCAAAAATAATTTTTTCTCGCGACGTAAAAGTGTGGAACTGTTTCGCGGACCCTTGGCAGATAGCGAAGAGTTGATTTTTCTAGAGAGGATGAAGCTATGCTGGCTTGAAGGCTAGAATATCGGTCAGAGCACCACTCCGTTCCGATGCGTCTTTCAGAATTGGGACGACTTTCATTCCGAAGGTCACTCTACCGGGTTCTCCGACGTCTAATTTGTGAACGATTCCTCCTTTCACTCCTTCAAACCTTACCAGCGCGATAGTCATTGGTTCGCTGTGCTCTCCGTTTCTGTTTCTGTTAACGGTCGTGTAGCTGTAGACATATCCTAGCTCTTCGAGGGCTCTCGTCTCTTTCATCTCGATGAAGCAGGACGGACAAAACATTCGAGCGGGAACGTAGCTGTTCTTGCACTTGGAACACTCCGAAGCCAAGAACCGGCCGTTCCTCTTCAGTTCTCGACGAAACTCTTCCCCGGCCACCCCGGCTGTGTAGTGAAATTCTAGCGGGATGCTGTCAGTCCAGTGACGCGCCTGGGACAACTGGGAGATCTTCTCTAGAATTGGCGTCTCCTAGACCTCCATCGGTTTGAAGTATCGGATGTCTGTGATGGCTCCCTGCCTTTCGCCGGGCTGTTTCCAGACTGCTTGGACCTTCATTCCGATCGTTATCTTTGACGGTTCAACTTCTCCTAGGTTGTGGAGTATTCCCATGCCAGGACTGGCGCCGTCTATGTCGACTACAGCCACCAGGATTGGGGTCTTGAGCCGTCTCGCATCGGTACCTACGTGTGAGATGGAGAAAGTGTTGACTGTCCCAGTGTCTCTGACCTGGACCCATTCGTCTGTGGGTCTGTAGCATTGCTCGCAGTACATTCTTGGAGGAACAAGGATTCGCTCGCACTGGTTACACTTTCGAGCAACTATCCTTCCCTCTTTCAACTCGTCTAGGAATCTGCTTATTGCGACCCCTGCGGCCCAGCTGTATCGGGGCACGAACTTGTACTGGACATCGAGGTACTTTCCTTCCTTCAACTCATCCGGCGTGATCTCGTGACCCGGATAGCTTGTTATTTTCTGAGACATTTCTTGCCCACTCTATGACCTCATCACTGCTACAGTACCTACTTGCATCAGGTCTCCCCACGCCTGCGCAACGCCTGTCCGGGCGTCCTTCTTGACCTGCCGTTTTCCCGCTTCTCCTCTCAATTGCCAGAACAGCTCACAGATCTTCATCATGCCAGCCGCTGCGATGGGATTCCCAACTCCCAATAGTCCACCGGAGGGACAGACGGGGAGGTCGCCGTCCCGCTGTGTTACTCCATCAACAGTCATCTTCGGAGCCTCTCCCTTGCCAGCGAGCTGTAGCCCCTCTAGATGGTGGAGTTCTTTGTAGTCAAAGGGATCGTAAGGCTCGGCAATGTCAATCTCCTTCCGAGGGTTCTTGATGCCCGCCATCTTGTAGGCCATCTTGGCCGCCTTCTCAACGTACTCCGGATATGCCAAGTCCCTGTTGGTCCAATGCGTCGAGTCAAGGGTCCAACCTACACCGTCCAGCCAGACAGGCTCATCGGTCAACTTCTTCGCAACCTTCTCGGACGCAAGAATCACCGCGGCTGCACCATCACTGGGGGGACTGACGTCCAGTCTCTTGACCGGCTCACAGATGGGTTCAGATCGCATCACATCGTCTACTGTGATCTTGGCTCCTAGTTGTGCGGAAGGGTGATCGACCGCGTTGCCCTTGTTCTTCACAGCTACCTCCGCGATCTCTTCCTCCTTTATTCCATACTTGTGCATGTACCGCCGCATCTCTAGCGAGAAGATCCAGAGCAGTGTGGTACCGAGCGGACGTTCAAGGATCTGGTCAAAGATACTCCAGAAAGCATACTGTGGATGAGGGTGTAGAGGCGACATCTTCTCCTCCGCGACACAGAGGACCGTGTCGTACATTCCGGACGCTACATTCCACCAGCCGCCGATCGGTGTGAAGACTCCTGTTCCACCCCCAACGTAGACGCGTTCGTGGGGCTTTCCGATAGCTCCCATTCCGTCAAGATAGTATTCTCCTTTCATGTGCACTCCATCGAAGGCGTCTGGCGCGGAGCCTGAGACCACGGACTGTATGTCTTTGAGCGTCAGACCCGCTGAGTCTAGGGCCATCTTCGATGCTTCGAAGGAGAGTTCCTTCGGGCTTTCCAGCATCCGACGTCGGAACAGGGTGATTCCAGCGCCTACAATCGCAACTCGTCTCTTCATCACAGACTCCTCCTAGTTTCCTAGCACCGCTACTGCCCCCGTGGCAGTGGGTATGCCCCTCCAGCTCTGGACCAGGGCTCTCTTTGCTCTTGGAACCTGCACTCGGCCTGCTTGTCCTCGCAGTTGCATAACTGCCTCTAGCGTCCGATGGAGTCCAGTCGCCTCCAGCAAGTGTCCCACTCCCAGAGAGCCGCCTGATGCGTTGACTGGCAATCTTCCATCAGTGTCGAAGGCCCCCGTGTCAACTAGCTTACCTGCCTTCCCTTTGGCTGCCAGCTTCAAGGCTTCCAGACTCTGCAGCTCCTTGTAGCTGTAGGTATCATCAACCTCGGCCAGGTCGAAATAACTAGCAGGACTTTTGACGTTAGCCATCTTGTAGGCTCTGCCCGCTGCCTGTTCGACATACTCCGCCCTTGCAAAATTCCGGTCTTCAACAACAGGCGTGTCGGAACTCCATCCAATCCCCCTTATCCAGACTGTATGGTCTCCGAGTTTCCTGGCCTTCTGGGCGGATGCCAGTACGAAAACGATGCTGGCGTCGATTCCCTTACTTGACTCCAGTTCGGTCAAGGGGGAGGCGGCGACCTGTGAGTTCATCACTATTCCTTTGTCAATGTTAGCTCCGTGAACCCCTCGAGGGTTTGATAGAGCATTCTTCTTGTTCTTGACCGCGACCTGGGCGCAGGACTCTCTCTTGGTGCCGGTCTCCTTGAGATATCGAGCCATCTCCATTCCTGCGAGGAATCTGGGATCCGCGTCGAAGTGGTGATGAGTATAGACTGGGTCGTAGGCGAAACTGGCTATTTCATTCGGGTTCACGACATCGGAGATCTTGCTGTGAGATTCTACGACCGCGACATCAGCGATGCCGGACATGATGTGCATACAGGCTGTAGCTAGTCCGATTATTCCATCTGAGGAGATGGTGCATAATGGTCGTAGAACCGCGCCCAACTGGTCGGGCATGTACTCGTCGGTGATGCTGATTCCTTCCCAGAAATCCTCGGTACAGCAGACGAAGCTCTGAACATCCTTTCGAGGGTCTATTCCCGCATCCTCATATGCGCGAGTTGCAGCTTCAAACATCAGCTCTCGGGTTGAGAGTCCGGGGGTCATTGAGTCGAAGCCTGCGTAGCCTACCCCAACGATTCCTATCTGGAAGGGCAAGAATCCATCAGGAAAATCGGCGATGAACTGTTTACTATAAGACTTCCGCGAGAAAAAAATGGTCACTGCGTCATTATTCGTGGTGTACCGCAACTAGTGCAGAAATTAGCGGTGGGCGAGAGCGGCTGCCCGCATGACCGGCAGAAGCTCGAACCGAAAGCCGGTGTTGGGATCGGTTGTGCTTGAATCATCGCTTGCCTCTGCCTCTCCTTTCTCGCGACAGCGACTGCTACCACAATGGCGATTAGTATAGGCGGTATGATTAGTGTGATCAGTTCTGGAAGACTGAAAACTTTGGCTATGAGAGACCCGGGATTGCTTATGCTCTGCGTCGTCGTTGAAGATATTCCGTATGGTACATTGATATGAAAGGTGTAATTGGCAGCTGGCAGCTGTGTGAAGACTGCCCGGCCATTATCGTCAGTCCTCACTGTCTCGTTGGTTGAGTCTGGTAGATACATTATGACCGTCGTGTTCTTGACTGGAAGTGAGTAGAAGTATCCGACCACGTGCATCGTGACCGAAAAGACATTTGTCGGGACAATCTGGCTGCTCGCGGTTGAGTTGACCACCTCTCCGGTTGCCACGTTAGTGGCGCGCCACGAGACCTGGTTGAGCGTCCACTGCCCTGACGGACTGGGAATCTGTTGGTTGTTGTAGGTTGTTAGGAATATCTCTCTTCCAGATGTTGAGTCAGATAGGGAGACCCAGGTTGGAGTGATACTGTTCCCATCCGTATCGACGAAGGAAAGCGGCGGAAGATTCCAGTTGTTTCCAACGCACGACAACGCTATTGTCGACCACAAGTTTGAGCCGTTAGAGACGCCGCTCCCGCACTGATCTGTAGGATATGAAATATCACTACCCGTCAAAAAGTCGTTTTGCAGCCCAAACACTTCAGTGGCGGTGTAGGGATTGGGAAGAGTCATGGAGCTAGTTGCGCCGTATCCAATGTGGACCTTTCCGACCTGGACCAACTGCCAAGCTCCTGGGTTCGTTTCGTACATGAAACTCTTGAATTCTGCAGGGCCAATAACGTCCGTGTTGGACGTAGTCTGTGCGACCTCTGCAAGAACCGCGGCCGAGTGACTCCCTGAGTCGGTGTCGCCGGCTCCTAGATAGTACTGTTGTCCTTGCGTTGGGCTGGACCCTAAGAACTGGTTATCCATGTAGAAAGACCAAACACCATTTCCGGTATAGTTCATGGTGTAGGTGTGCCATGATCCGATAGGGCCGGCCGAACCCGCGGGACCAATTATTGGCGGAGAGTTCGTGTTTCCTGCTGGGAAGAATTCGTAGAACCATGCGCAACAGTAGTACTGGTTCGTCGTCGTTAGGCCGTTGTAGTATCCGACCTGGACGAAAGCATTGTTGGCCAGTATGCTACCAACCCAGTAGGAATGAGCGTCGTTGTTGACCTTGTCATATACAGTCCTTATCATAACGCTCGCACCTACACTCTTCTGGATGCTTGAGTCGCCGATTGCGCCTTCTTGGAACCAGTAGGGGTCGCTGCTCGTAGCGCTTGTCACTCCCATGGGGCCCTGAGGGATCAGAACAGGCTGTCCAGAAACGGGTCTATCAGGAGTTGAATTATGATTCGAGCTTGCTCCTCCGAAGTAGATGATACCGACGACAGCGAGAACGATAATGCTCAGGGTTCTCGCGCTCGGGTATCGCCAGCTGGTCAAGATCAAGAGGAGGAAGCCGGTGCGGTGCTGAAAAACGTGTTGTACTAAAGATTAAACGGACCAAGGAAAGGGCCGACGATGAGGGAGTCTCGATGGTCGGTTTCTTTGGTCCGGAACAGAAAGAACTCGTTCAGATGATGTACGGGTCAGCGTCTGAAGACTATCTGCTCCTCCTCGAGTCGTTGGGAGATTTCTTCGAGAAGGAGATCGAGCCCACAGCCCGTCAGATCGACGTGAAGGCAGAGTTTCCTCGCGAGAACATTCGGAAACTCTTCGAACAAGGATTCACCAGCATGGGCTTTCCAAAAGACTACGGAGGATTAGAGCTTCCTTGGCCTATTTACGTCGCGGCGATGGAGATGTGCGGGAAAGCATGTGCTAGCACAGCTCTCTCCCTAGCTATTCACGGGACTTGTTGTGAGGGAGTTCGCCAATTCAGTAATCCCAGTCAGAAGAAGGAGTATCTTCCTCAGATGATAAGCGGTAAGAAGTTCGCAGGCTTCTCACTAACCGAACCCGGCGCTGGATCAGACGCGCGTAATCTGCAGACCACAGCCCGTCTCGAAGGTGGACAGTGGGTGGTGAATGGTACGAAGATGTTCACCACCAACGGCGGCTTCTGCCAGCTCTACTTCCTCTTCGCCAAGACTTCCAAAGGACCCTCAGCATTCCTCGTCGACGCAAAATCTGCGAAGTCTAGTAAACATATTGACAAGCTGGGCTACAGAGGCTCGGTTACCGCAGAAGTTGTCTTCGAGAATGCTCATGTTCCCAAGGAGAGCCTCGTAGGAACCGAGGGAGAAGGCTTCGAGTATGCAAAGAAGATGCTGTTTGGGGGACGAGTGACTGTCGGAGCGATTTCCACTGGGATAGCTCGGGCTGCTTTTGACAAGGCTGTCAAGTACAGCAAGGACCGGACTGCCTTCGGCAAACCGCTCTCAGAGTTTGAAATGATACAGTCCAAGCTCGCCGATATGCTGACGGATATCAACGCGTCGAGGATGATGGTCTACCGGGCTGCATACTTGAAGGACCAAGGGAAACCGTTCGAGTCAGAAGCCGCCCAAGCCAAGGTCTTCGCTAGCGAGCATGGATTGAGAGTCTGCGACGAGGCGATCCAGATACACGGAGGATATGGATATGCAGACGAGTTCGATGTGCACCGGCACTGGCGAGATTCTAGGCTCAACACGGTCGGCGAAGGAACCTCTGAAATAATGAGATTGATAATCTCGAAACACATCATCAAGGGATGATCTGTTCTCTTGAACACTCTCGTGTCGCGGAAACAAAATTCCTACCCCTTTTTCTAGAAGGCTCCCGCTAGATGAAGCTAGGCGATTCCTGTAATTCGCGGCACAGAATGGAACGGTTGACCGTTTTTTCAGAGTGGAAATCGAGTCTATGGCTCTTCGTGAAAGTCTCGGGATCTAGAAACGCTTGTCTTAGATTTCCGACCTAAGCTTATTCTGCGATTGTCCGGTTTCAAATGGTACAGTCCGCGGATTTCCTTTCTGAAGGCCTCCGATGGAGAAAAGACTACTCTTTGTTAATTCCCTCCCAGAGTCGGGTTTTGTGTCGCGAGGAGCAACTACTTTTGAGATTTTTCGACGAGGGGTCCCACCGGTTGAAACTGATCTGGGCGAGTCTCACACTTCAGGGCGTAGAATGCGTAGATCCGACGTTTTCGAGATCGCGGATTAAGCGTAGAGGTCAACGCGAAAAAGTCGCGATCTCAAATCGCCTGCCCCGATTTCCAATCAAGGCGCATTCTGGGCGATTTGTGTCGATCTGCACATGAAGCCCCGAGCGTCGGTAGAGCCTTGATCAACCCTAAGGTTATTACAATCCGAGGGGTCGGTGACGGTCATCTAGAATAGTCGTGTTTACAATCAGAAGAGCCGGGAATTAGTTGAGAGCGCTAATCATCGGAGCTGGGAGGATTGGAATGCATCTCATTCGGTACCTCTCGAGCAGCGATGACAATCGACTGACCGTTATAGAGAAGAAGCAGGAGCGCTGCAAGGAAGCATCCACCAACTCCGATGCTACAATTCTAAACGCAGATGGCTCCAAGCCTGACGTTCTCAAGCTGGCAGAGGCCTCACAAGCGGACATTGTCATAGTTACGACGGACGACGACAGAGTCAACCTGGCTGCAACCAGACAGGCGAAGAAAGAGTTTGGCGTTCCCCGCATTATCGCTGTGGCAAACAGTCCCAAGAACAAGGAACGGTTGAGGGAGGCTGGGGCTGACATGGTCATCTGCCCGGCCGAGTTAGCCCTCAAGGATCTCGAAAACATGCTAGAGAGAGACCGCGCGGTCACGCTCATGTACCGATCGGAATTGGACCTGCGAGTTGCTGAGACAGTAATTCCGCTCAACGCGACACTCATCGGAAAGAAGATCCATGAGATACAGATGCCAGAGAAATGCAGAGTCGCCCTGGTGTGTAGAGACAGCAGCTACGTCTTCCCCGAACCCGAACTCGAACTAAAATCCGGAGACAAGGTTCTGCTACTAGGCGACGCACCATCTGTCGCGCGAACCGTGGAACTCTTAAGGTCAAGCGAAACAGCCTAGCACCCTTCGGGGTAGGGCTGGACAAAGAGTGGCCTCCAACATATTCGACCTGTTCACCAGTCCGCCCGCCGAGCAGATCCTCACCATAATACTCATTCTCGTACTCACCTACTCAGTCGTCCGGGTGTACAGGAGCATCATTACAAGAATAGCAGGCACTGTCCCATCTGGATTGATAGTCAGCCTGCAACAGATAGGAACGTGGTCCATCAGGATATTCGGCGCCTTCTACATACTCAACACACTCAACGTCAACATACTCCTACTAGTCGCGCTACTCTCCCTCGGGGGTCTCGCGATGATCGTGGCCTACAGGAACATTCTTGCTGACATGGCCGCGTCCCAGTTCGTGTCCACATTCCAGCCCTTTAAGGTCGGAGAATGGATCGAAGTGCAAGACTACTACGGACGAGTAATCGAGAGAAATCTGATACAAACAAAGATCCTTACACCAGACAACGAAATAGTCATCATCCCGAACTCGACATTGTTGAGAAGATCTGTCATTAACCGCACCCGCTCAGGAGCCCTCCGCATCCAGATACCAGTCGCAGTCAGCGCAGAGATAGACCTGGCGAAGATTCAGGATCAACTGCTACACATCGCTGAGGACATCAAGGTCGACCTACTCCCAGACACGATCCCCCAGGTCCGAGTTAGCCAAGTAACCCCACAGGAGACCCGACTTGTCCTCCTAATACAGATCGCCAACCCTGCCAAACGGGACCAGATAATTTCTGAGGTCCAGAAGAAATTCTACGAACTCCTCTCAAAGAGAAACTAAGCCCAAATAGCCTCAAATATCATAGCACTTGAGGGGACCCGGCTGTTTCAGCGCCCATAGATGACTGAGGAACTTCTGTTTGACCCAGCCCGCCCAGAGACCTGCCGGGCGCAGAAGACAAGGACTTAGACGAAACATTGGTATCCTGGGCAACTTCGCCTTCGGCTACGCCGACGTAGCAGAAGGGATCTACTTCACCCTGGGCCTCGTCGTGATATACGCAGGCGCGGCCGCAACATACGCCTACCTCTTCGCGACAACAGCCTACATTCTTACAGCCCTCTGCTACGCAGAACTCGCCAGCTCCTACCACCAGGCCGGAGGCGCTTTCGTATACGCTAGAAGAGCATTCGGACGAAACATCGCTTTCCTCGCAGCCTGGGCACTCCTTCTCGATTACGTCGTCACTACCGCGATTTCCTCTCTTGCCGCTATAGGCTATCTAGGCTACTTTTTTCCCCAACTCAATGCGCCACTACTGATCGGTGGGGCTACCGCAGCCGCGATACTCTTTCTGATGAGCCTCAACATCCTTGGAATAGGCGAGTCGGCAAAATTCTCATACTTTCTAGTTCTGTTCAACTTGGCTGGAATGGCACTTGTTCTAGCGACCGGCTTCTTGTTTTCCTACAGACCCGGGCTCAACACTCTTCATTTCGGCACCTCGCCGACATATCCCAACTTCCTATACGCGATCACAATCGCCATGTCCGGGTACCTTGGGATCGAAGTCATATCGCAGACCGCCGGAGAGACTAGGAGACCGGCCAAGAATATTCCAAGAGCCGTATTCCTGATAAGCGCGGCCGTTGTTGCCGCTACGCTTTCCTTCTCAACCCTAGCACTGGGAGTCAGAAGTTATCAGGATTTCCTGAGCAACCCGGCTAGCATAAACGACCCGGTATCTTTCATCGCCCTCGCATTTCCGAATGGCTGGATTCTTGCCGGCTTCGCCGCCATCTTGGGAATGTCCGTTCTTCTAGTTGCTGCCAATGCCGGGATAATTGGATCGTCACGCATAAGCTACGCAATGAGCCGGGACGGCGTAATACCCAAGGCGTTCGGAAGACTCCACAAGAAGCGCAATACCCCATTCATTTCGATAATCGCGTTTTCTTCGGTATCTGTCGCGCTTGCTCTCTCAGGTGAGCTCAGCTTTGTGGCAGAGTTGTACAATTTTGGAGCTCTAATCGCATATGTGATCGTCGGTCTAAGCCTAATCTCTCTTAGAAACAAAGAGAAGGCCGTTTTCCGTCCATTCAAGACTCCAGGAAGCATTAGCATCAGGCCATTTTGGAAGAGAAACACCAATGAGGCTTCAGCGAGTTACGAGCGGTACACAATTCCAATTATAGGAGTGCTAACCATAATCGCAGATCTAGCGATCTGGCTTCTCGTAGTCGTTCTTCACCCGCTTGGCAGGATCTTCGGCAGCATCTGGATGGGCTTCGGACTCTTGCTACTGTTCGCATACACGAGAATTCAGAAAACGAAACAGGACCCTTCGTCTGATTCGCATTCCGCTGAGGAGCGCCGAAGTTCGGAATAGCCGTCTGTAAGTCTTTTGAAAAAAAGAGCGAACAGCTGTCGGCGACATGCTTTGCTGGACATTGGTCGCTGTTGAACCGAGACTACTCATTAAGCCTCTTCAATCGCTTCTCGATCACGTCGATCTGTTTGGATAGAAATGACTTGTATGCTCGTAGAAGCTTGACCTGTTGTGTTTTCGTTTGAGCATCGATCGTATTCATCGTTCGCTTGAACGTTTCAGAGGTCTTCTCGAGAGTCTCGTCTATTGTCGCAGAGACCTTCGGGGCCTTGTCTTGCACAAACTTACTAGTCGAATCAACCCAAGTCTTGCTTGCAGAGGCGAGATCTCTTCGAGCATGATCCATGTCTCGACGTATTCTCTCAATGGCTATCCTGATGTCACGCCGCGCATGCTCAGATCCTTTCCTGGAAGACAATTCATGATCATGGACATAACCATCCCGAGATAAATCTTCAATTTGAACAGCCCGGCCCAACCAATATTACTGAGAACCACAACCGAACTCCAGCAATGAAGGGAATCAAGGAGAAAGTCTACCACGCCTGGAAGACTGGAACTTATCCCAGTCCCGCGACGAAGACCCTTGGCATCAAAATAATAGAACTCTCCGAGGGACGCTCCCTAGTCGAAATGCAGATCGACGAGCATCTCCACAACATGTCAGCCACCATGCACGGAGGAGTAATGGCCGACATTGCAGACGCAGCTATGGGAATAGCCATTTCCACCACTATATCTCCAGACGAGGACTTTACTACGATGGAGATGAAGATCAGTTTCTACAGACCACACATCAAGGGACCATTGAGAGCAGAAGGGATCGTGGCGAAACGAGGAAGAAGGGTGGCCTTCGCAGAAGCGGTCCTGACGAATCAGCAGAAACAAATCATCGCCAAAGCGAATGGCACGTGGCTCTTCCTCACGACATAGATTTTCAAATTTCGGTCAGACCTCTGCCTAGTCCGGATGACTTATCATGCTTGACTAGATTTCTAGACGGACTCTGTACTCACCAAATCTGCTTCTGAAGAGGTCGCTGATCTCCCCGACCGTACATTCAGACCGCACCGCTCTCAAAATGTCATCGACCAAGTTAGAATCCCCAGAAGCCGCACTCCCAAGTCTTGACAAAGCGCTGTTCACCTTCGCTTTGCTTCTTGAATTCTTGAACTTCCTCAGTTGTTGAATCTGTCGTCTCTCGACGCTTGGGCTAATTCGCTGAATGTTCACCTCTTTCGGATCCCCTTCTTTGAACCGGTTTACTCCGACAATTACAGTCTGACCCTCATCCACGGATCGCTGAAACTTGTACGCGCTTTCTTGAATCTGTCTGTGGACAAAGCCGGATTCAATAGCCTTCTTCGCTCCTCCAAGCTGTTGGACTCTTTTGATGAGATCTGTGACTTTGGTTTCGATCATTCTTGTCAAGGATTCCAGATAATAGCTTCCTCCAAGGGGATCAGCCGTGCGACCCACTCCAGATTCATGCGCGATAATCTGTTGTGTTCGCAGCGCGATTCTAACAGAATCCTCTGTGGGAAGACCTAGAGCCTCGTCGCGGGAGTTTGTGTGAAGCGACTGGGTGCCTCCGAGAACGGCCGCTAGTGCCTGGATCGAGACTCGAGCAATGTTATTGTCGGGTTGTTGGGCGGTTAGAGTCTCGCCGCTCGTCTGAGCATGAAATCTGAGTTTGCAAGATTCAGGGTCGTGAGCTTTGAAACGTCGTCTCATTATACCTGCCCAGATTTTTCGGGCTGCTCTAAACTTGGCAATCTCTTCTAGAAAGTCGTTTCGACATGCGAAGAAGAATGAGAGCTGGGGAGCAAAGTCATCGATCTTGAGACCGCGAGCTAGCGCTGCCTCTACGTACTCAATCGCATTTGAGAAACAGAACGCAAGTTCCTGAATGGCATCGGCCCCAGACTCACGAATATGATAGCCACTGATACTGATGGGATGCCAATGAGGCATTTTCCGAGCAGAATATTCTATGAGATCGACAGCGAGCCTCAGAGAAAACTCCGGCGGATAGATGTAGGTATTCCGGGCAATGTACTCCTTCAGAATATCATTCTGCGTAGTCCCACGCAACTGCATCTGCGGAACCCGTTGCTCCAGTCCAGCCGCAGCATACAAGCAGAGCAGAATCGGAGCGGTAGAGTTGATTGTCATGCTAGTGCTGATCTTGCCGAGATCGATTCCATCGAACAACCGTCTCATATCGTCGATACTGCTGATAGCGACTCCGACCTTGCCCACTTCCCCATGCGCTCTTGGATGATCAGAGTCAAGGCCGAGCTGCGTTGGAAGATCGAAGGCAGTGCTAAGTCCAGTCTCTCCATGAGAGATCAGATACTTGAATCGCCGGTTGGTTTCGCTGGCTGAACCGAATCCAGTGTACTGTCTCATCGTCCAAAGACGGTCCCGGTACATGCTCGGGTAGATCCCCCTAGCGTAAGGGAACTCTCCAGGCTTTCCGAGGGAACGAACCATTCCCCTAGAAACGTCTCTGTTGTCGTACGATGTCTTGACAGGTATTCCTGAGTCTGTGGTGATGCGATCAGGCATTTTCAGACACGTCTAATCTTGAGATGGCCTTCACGAGTTTTGACGCTGCTGTCTCAGGGTCCAGTTCTTTCTTCGCAACTTGGCCGAGTAGATGCTGCCATGACTTTTCTTGCTTGAGACGGGTGACTGTCTCGGTGTAAAAGTCTGAAAACGCAGCTTCGATAAGTTCAGACTCAAGTCGCTTATTCCTCCTCTCTTCTCTTATGCCGTGATCATCCAGGAATTTCTGGAATTTTTCGATGCTGTCCACTAGCGAGGGCACTCCTGTTCCTTTGATTGCTACTGTCTTTAGCACAGGCGGTCTCCATCCGCTCTTTTCCTGTAGACCGCTGGCGACATTGAACATTGTCTTCGATGGGTTGGTTATGTCTGCCTTGTTGACGACGAAAATGTCGCCGATCTCGTTAAAGCCTGCTTTGAACGCTTGAACTTCGTCCCCGAGCTGTGGCATTACAACGACCACGGTCGCGTCTACCGCGGTGGCGACTTGGACTTCGGTCTGGCCAGCTCCGACCGTCTCTACTATTACTATGTCCATTCCGGCCGCATCGAGGACCCTGATCGTGTTTATTGCGGCGCGAGCGAGACCGCCGACATCGCCGCGAGATGCCATGCTGCGAATGTAAACTTCTCTTTCGAGGCTATGATCCATCATGCGTATCCTGTCGCCTAGCAGTGCACCTCCTGTGTAGGGACTGGAAGGGTCTATGGCCAATACGCCTACCTTTCGTCCTCTCCTGCGGAATTCTTGGATCGTCTTGTCGACGAGAGTGCTTTTGCCCGTCCCTGTAGGACCAGTTATGCCGACTGTGAAGGCTTTTCCTGTACGTGGATACAGCTCGTGAATGAGTCGGCGACGACCGATTCCTCCAGATTCAACAATCGAAATGGCCTTAGCGAGGGCCCTGTGATCGCCCTTCAATACTCTCGAGGCTAGATCACTGACCAAGCTAGAGCCCTGATTGCCGGTTCGCTCTGGAACATATTTCAACGTTCAGAAGACGATCACATGAAGATAATGGAGAAATAGGAAAATCCGGCCCGTTATGGTTGTATTGTGACTATTTTGGCAAAGGGCTACTGGAAGAAAGTTCTCGACGATATCAAGAGGCAGCGGAAGGCTAAGCCTTCAACCTTCAACGCGAAATATCTCGCCAAGCTGAAGCGCCAAGAAGCGGAATGGCAGGCGAAGACTCTCAAACAGTGGACAAGAGACAGCCCTGAGCGGAAGCAAGAGTTCAGGAACCCTTCCAACATTCCGATCAAACGAGTCTACACTCCAAGAGACGTCGCGTACCAGGACGAATCTCGCGACGCTGGTCTTCCAGGCGAGTATCCGTATCTTCGAGGAGTCTACCCGACACTATACCGAGGACGACTCTGGACAATGAGAATGTTCTCAGGTTTCGGGACACCAGAAGACACTAACAAGCGGCTCCACTATCTCCTAGAGCACGGAGAGACAGGATTGAGCATCGCTTTCGACATGCCGACATTGTACGGATACGATCCTGACCACCCCCGAGCCGAGGGCGAGGTGGGACGATGCGGCGTCTCGGTTGGTTCGTTGAAGGATATGGAGATCATTCTGGAAGGAATCCCCTTGGAGAAGGTTAGTACGAGCATGACGATCAACGCACCGGCGTCGGTCTTGACCGCGATGTATGTCGGCGTGGCGGAGAGGCAGGGATTGAAGCCGAACGAGTTGAGAGGAACAGTCCAGGCGGATATTCTCAAGGAGTACATTGCGCAGAAGGAGTGGGCGTTCCCTCCAGAAGCACATCTCCGGATCATTCGTGACATGATGGTCTACTGCAGCAAAGAGATGCCGCAGTGGAACTACATCAGCATCAGCGGCTACCATATCCGCGAAGCTGGATCAAGCGCCGTCCAAGAACTGGCGTTTACGCTGGCGGATGGCTTCGCCTATGTTGATCTGGGAATCGAAGCCGGTTTGAAAGTGGACGATTTCGCCCCGCGGCTCTCTTTCTTCTGGAACTGTGGAATGGACTTCTTCGAAGAGATAGCAAAGTTCAGAGCGGCGAGAAGAATATGGGCGCGAGTCATGAAAGAGAAATACAAAGCCAAGGACCCGCGATCGTTGCTGTTAAGGACGCATGCTCAGAATTCCGGCGCGTCGCTGACTTGGCAACAACCGCTGAACAATATCGTTCGGACCACAATCGAGGCGTTGGCCACAGTTCTCGGCGGGACACAGTCTCTACATACAAACTCTTACGATGAGGCGTGGGCACTTCCTTCAGAACAAGCAGCGACCGTTGCACTGAGAACCCAACAGATCATCGCGGAAGAGACAGGCGTCACGGACACAATCGATCCACTTGGCGGTTCATATTATCTAGAATGGCTTACTGATGAGATGGAGGAAAAAGCGTTCGAGTATTTTGACAAGATCGAACGTGTAGGAGGATTGCTGAACGCGATCAAGACCGGATTCTTGCAACGAGAGATTGCAGAGACCGCCTACCGCTACCAGCAGGAACTGGAGCGGGACGAGAGGGTCGTAGTCGGTGTGAACAAGTATCAGGTCGATGAGAAACAGCCAATCGATACCCTCAAGATCAACGAGGAGGCTCAGAGGAGGCAAATCGAGCGAATAGTCCGAGTCCGAGATACGCGGGAGAATGCAAAGGTTCAGGAAGCACTGGACGAGTTGCGCAAGACGTTCGAGGACGAGAAGGCCAATTCCATGTATCCCATCATCAAGGCGGTCCGAGCATATGCAACACTAGGCGAGATCATGGATGTTGGTCGGAAGGTCTTCGGAGACTACAAGGAGCCTCCAATCCTCTAACCAGCAATACCATCCCAAAAGACTGCTGAACTAGGCACATGAAATCAGAGAAACCATACTCTTCGAAAGAGCTGAGCCCAACTACCTGGCCAGACTTCGAAGCGCTATTCGCAAAACACAACGGTGTCTGGGGCGGATGCTGGTGCATGTTCTACCATACAAAGGGAGAGTTTCTCATCAAAGGCCATGGTCCAGATAACAAGAAGTCAAAGAAAGCTCTTGTAAAGAAACGACGAACACACGGCATAATCGTCTATTCCAACAATTCTCCCGTTGGCTGGGTCCAATACGGTCCGAAACCCGAACTCCCACGACTGGACGCCAGCAAAACCTACCAGAGTTTGAGTCTCGGCAATGGAGGAAAGAAACTCTGGCGGATTACCTGTTTCTTCGTTGATAGAAACAATCGACGGAAAGGGGTAGCCGGATTCGGCCTGAACGCAGCTCTCGCCTCCATCAAGAAGAAAGGCGGAGGCGTAATCGAAGCGTACCCGTCGACTAAACCTAATCGCGGAGCGAGCTTGATGTGGTCTGGGACTGTGAAGATGTTCGAAGAGGCCGGATTCGGGGTGACTTCACAACTAGGGAAATCTAGCGTCGTTATGAGAAAGGCTGTCTGATGATGCAAGCTCTTTGACAACAAGGATCAGAAAATTTCAAGGGACCCCGAAACCGTGGAGAATTACAGGGTCCCGGAGACTAATTGATCTTGGAGAAGTGAAACTCTACCGTGATAAGATAGTATCCAAGTCCGGTTTTAGGACGAATCATCTGCGACTCTCACTCCACGACTTTTCGATCATCGTGCCGTTATTGGATGACGATCGTCTTGTCTTCATCTGGAACTATCGCCATCCGATTCAGGGCTGGGAACTCGAACTACCCGCCGGATTAGTGGACGATGGGGAAGACCCGGAATCCGGCGCGAAACGGGAACTGAAAGAGGAGACTGGTTACTCTGCGCGGTCTTGGAAGGGTCTCGGCTGGCTTCACACGCTGCCGGGAATATCGTCCCAGCGGGCGCATGTTTTCTTGGCGCAACAGTTGAAGAAGGGTAGCGCGAGCCGGGAGCCTTACGAGTACATGAAGATCAAGATTCTGAAGGCTAGAGAGGCATATCGTCTGTTGTGGACCGGGAAGATTATCCATTCTCCAACTGTCTCGGCGTTGGGATTGGCTGAGAAGATGATTCTAGGATAGGGTCAGAGGTATTCGCGGCGATTTTCCAGCGATTAAGGTGCGTTAGATCGCAGCTCCGCATGTAAGACACTTCTTTGTGCCCATTGGAAGTGTGCTGTGACAATACGGACAAACCGGTGCCTTGCCGCCGCTGGAAGAACCAGAAGATGCGGGGGTCGATGAGACAGGGCTGGGCCCAGGAATACTTGCTGATGATCCTTGTGAGATAGGCGGAAAAGTGACCTGGGGACCTACCGCCGACGCCCGACCGTAATCGGCATTTGTTGCGATTTGGGGCTGATTTCCCTGAGGCCCCAGTGAATATGGCACCATGTAGGCAGGCGTGATTAGTAATCCGCCTTTTCCGAAGAAAGCTTTCACATGAGTTCTCGTCAGATAGTATAGCATCAGACCCCAGAAGATCGATCCACCGACCCCACCTGTGACTAGGCCGATTGTCAGAGCGCCTATGGCCCCGAGCAGTGAGAGTGCACTGAAGATCATCCCGAGAGTCCAAGACCAACCCCTACCGTGAAGAAAACCCACCCCGGTAGCGAGCCAGATGACGCCGAAGAAGAGAACGACTCCACCAATGACCAAACCGATAGCTCCAAGCAGAGAGCCCACTGTTGGTAGAGTCGAGAACAGAGCGGAGAAGCCAATAATTACAAGACTAGCTAAGAGTCCAACGATTCCTATCAGAATCTCCAACATGGCCAGTATCGTAATTCCTACTGGTCGAGAGGGCCTCTGCATCATAGGCACAATTCGAGAAATGAGGCAGTGTTAAGGCGACTGTTACTGAGTACCCAGTTTAGTCGCTCATCTGTCTACAGAAAGATATCTGGGAAACTTTTTGATTCGACAGCTCAATACGGCCGTACGGCAGCGAGGCCAACGAGTAGCTCCAGCATTGGCTCATCCCTGCGTGGGCATTGGGGAAGAAACCATCGTCGAACCTCCTTTGCCAAAGAAGACCTTAACGTGTGGCCTAGTAAGATAGTAAATTATCAATAGACCAATGACCAATCCGAAGGCATTGCTGTAAGCCCCAAACGCAATCTGGACGATGTCAACGACTATGCTGATGGCAGTAACGATGATTCCAACGGTCCAAGCCCAGCCCTTGCCTCCAAAGTATCCAATTCCTACAGCGAAGTACAATATTCCCAGAACAAGTACTACCGCGCCGAGTGCCAGTAAGATTACAGCGAGTGTTCCCGCACCAACGGAGGCTAGCCCGGAATAGCCAGCATTTGAAAGAGCATTTGTAAAGGCGGAGCCTGCGTAGGTTCCAATTACAAGTCCGAGACCGATTGCAGCTACTCCAGCGACAAGGAGTGCTATTCCTCCAAGTATCGCAAGGACGCCTAGAATAGTTACGCCGGTCGGTCTGCGCGGTTTCGGTTCCATGAAGACCGGTTTATTTTATCGTATATAACACATTCGGTAAAGTCGATTTTTAGGCGATTTTCGAAGGAATATCCTAGAATTTTCCGGTTTCAGGCTACTGACGCTAGGTTTTGTCGTTTCCATGCGGTTCAATTCAGCATTGATGCGAAGACTGAGCTCCGGAGTTGTAGCGTAATCTGCTAGCAAGAGAAGTTGGGCAGCAAAGGGGCACTGCAAGTTGACTGAGAGAAAATCTGGCGAATGTTATGCCCTGTAAGGAATGGTCTGGAATAACTTGACGGTTTAGACGCTCGCGCCGCAGCTGGGGCAACGCGTAGCTCCAGCAGGAATGCTGGCCCCACAGTTCTTGCATGTCATACCCATTTGACCTATTGGTGCCCCGGCTCCCATGGTACCCGTACTGCCCATAGGCATCGAACCCATAGGCTGACCCTGCATTGCAGCGGGACCCATTGACGGTTTATAGACGAGCCCCAATATGCCGCCGATCAAGCCAAGGAGAAAACCTATGACGAACCCTCCAAACGAGGAGGTCGCGAAACTGATTATGGAGAGAATCAATACGATGACCCCCCACATTTTGTGGGATTGGGGATTAGAGTACATCATTACACCACCGAGGATCATCACTATCCCGAAAATGATTCCTAGGATTCCCAGAATGCCGACAACTGAACCAACTCCCGCAGTGCTTGTACCATTGGCAGTGGTTCCAATTCCTGAAATTACAGCGCCGAGGAAAGCCTGAAAGGCGCCACCCAATAACACAAAAATTCCCCCAATTAGAGAAAGGACAAAGGCAGCTGTCGGCTTATCCGCCAAATTCAGTCGGTCTGGCTAACAGACCTACCATATTTAACACATTCTATTCCGTCGCAGTTTGAACGATTTTTTCGATTTTTCCGATAATTTAGTCGGTTTTCCTAGTATGCGAGGACAAGTTCTCCCAATTTCTAGGGCGTAGCACAAAGTTGACCTAGAGGACTATCGACGAGATATCAACAAGCGGGCCGACTAAATCCGGGTTTATGAAGTGAAAAAAGGGAGTTCTCGATAGTCCGCCTAACTAGGCGTAGCTCGGGGGTCCGAGCCCTTCGTCTGCGTTAGGTTACTTTTTGCTCCAGAGGCCTATGACGTTGCCGTGCGGATCTCCAATGGTGCCCCAGTAGCCCATTCCGCCACCGATGGCCTTCCTCTTCTTCAGTATTCGTCCGCCGAGACTCTTTGCCTTCTGTTGCATTGCTGGGATGGTGTCAACGTTGACGTAGAGTGTGGTTGATCCAGGCTTGACCTTCTTGCCTAGCATGAAGCCGCCGCCGACGCCCTTCTTCGAGGTCTTGAACATTGTATAGCCGTCGCCAGCCATCTCGAATTTCCAGCCGAAGAGTCTGGAGTAGAACTTCTTGGTCGCCAGTAGGTCCTTCGATATCAGTTCTATGTGGCCTATTTCTTTTCCCATAGTAGCCCTGTATTGCCAAATATTGAGTTTAAAAATCTACACTTTTCACCCGAAAAACACGCTAGATGACGAATCCGACGTTTAGGCCGCCGTTAGACGCGTCAAAAAGAACTGTTTGAACTTCGGGTCAGCCCTCGTGCAGATCATTACGGGTCTTCCCACGAGTTTGTCATCTGGCAACCAGTCCCGCCTATCAGCGACGGTCATTCCCAACGTAGACTCGCCTTTCGTCTCAACCTGAGTATGGTAGTTTGAAAATTGGAAGAGCGATGGCTTGACCTTAACTGCCACAGCCATCGGATCATGTAGAGCGAATCGGCCATATGTTTTCATGTTATTTCTCAAGATTGAACTTGCGAAAGCAGAGACACGCCCTTTCCGATTTCTTAGCCGGTCATAGTCACTTTTCGTCAGCTGGACACGAGGATTCATTGTCACGTCGAGGCCTACGGCCTTAATTGGGACGTCTGCTTCGAACACGATTTTCGCGGCTTCTGGGTCCGAGTAGACGTTGAACTCTGCTACCGGAGTCTCATTCCCGAAGCCATACTCTGTAACGAAGTACGCGCCTCCCATTATCACAATCTCCTCGACCATTCCCTCGGCGTCCGGGAATTCTGTCAGGAGCGCCGCAATGTTGGTCATTGGTCCCGTGCAGATGATGGTGGTAGATTTTCGCTTGGATGAGGCGAGAGTTTCTAGGATCACATTGAGCGCGGGTTTCCTAGAAGGACTAAGTTTGGGAAGTGGTAAGTTGGAGTCTCCTAACCCGTCGCTTCCGTGAAAGGCTATTGCCCGTATGGGGTCACGAAACAATGGATTCCCTAACCCTCGCGCGACCCAAACATCTGACCTGTCGAGAAGTTCGACAACTCTCAAACCGTTGATAGTTGCTTGCTCGACAGGTACGTTGCCTGAGACCGCGGTTATGCCGGCGACCTCTAGCTCGGCAGACCTTAGGGCGAGTATGAGTGCGAGAGCATCGTCGATACCTCCATCCATATCGATAATGACGCGGGAGGGTCTTCTCGACCCGGGACCCTTCCTAGAATAATTTCGAGATTTTCTTGGTGGGCAACGTGTCGGCAAGATACCAGAATTTCAGATATTGAAGACCAGTCCGATATTGCAACTCTGTGAAGGAGTTCACTGCGTCCTCAGCGATAATTGTCTCGTAGCCCCTGAAGAAGGCGTCAGCAGTTGTGTGCCTGACGCAACAGTCGGTATGGAGACCAGAGATAACTAGGGTGTTGGATCCTTTTCCATCGTGAGTTCTCTTGAGTTCGCGTTCTAGTCTAGTGTTGAAGAAACTGCTATAGGTTGTCTTGGGAATCTGAACATCCTTCTTCCGCGGTCTCAATTCGCCTATGACCCTGGCACCCTTGGTGCCGCGCATGGCGTGTTCTCCCCACCTCTCAATCTCGAAATCCTTCCTCGTATGGGAGTCGTTAGAATAGAGCACAGGGACACCTGCGCTACGAGCAGAGTTGATGAGTTCGCCGCTACGAGGAATCATCGGGACAGCCCTATCGCACTTGATCTTGCCATACACAAAGTCGTACAGCATGTCCACGACAAGGACGGCGTACCGTCGGTCGTTGTTGTATACGTGAGGTGCGACTGCAGTTTCTAGATTGTAGACGTTGATCTGTTCTGCCGGGCCTTGTCCATGAATTCTAGCCAAGAACCATCCTAGCACGCGGACCCCGCAGGCATGATTTTAAGATTGATTAGTAATCGTCCTCAATCGGCCGAGGAGAGAGATTTGGAAGGAAAGGCCGATGTTGTGATAGTTGGCGCAGGAATAGCAGGCTCCGCCCTGGCGTTAGAACTGCAGAAGAGAAACATCTCGACCCTTCTGTTAGATCGTAGGAAAGGGCTCGATGCGACTCCTCGAGGCATAACCTTCCAGCCCAATGGCCTGGAAGCGCTGGAGAAGATTGGAGTTCTGGACAGCGTTCAGCAGATGGGCTCGGCCGAAAGAATACTCGAAGTGCGAGATTGGAACCAACAGGTTCTGTTAGAAGCCGACTATGGTTTGCTTGACCATCCGCAGAACTATATCATGACAGCTGACGCAGTGCAGGTGGAACACCTTCTCGGCTCCAAGGCTGAGAACCTAGGCGCTCAGACCATCTGGAATACTCGGTTCCAGGAAATCATTTGGAAGGACGGAATCGCCCAGGGACTACGTTGCAACGTCGAGGATGGACCTTCCGAAATCCAAGCTTCGATAATCGTCGGGGCTGATGGGCCTCAGTCGCATGTTCGGGAAAGCATCGGAGCGACGACAAAGACGAAGAAATATTCGGATTCTTTCATGGTTGGCCTAATCGGGCCAGTTTCAGAGTTGAAGGATAGGGCACGACAATACCAGGCGCCAGGAAAGATGCTCGGGATAATGCCCGCAGGCCCAGGAGCGACATACATCTTCTACTGCGTTGGAACTCGGAGCTTTGAAGATTTGAAGAAGGAAGGACTAGGACGTTTCAAAGATGAAGTAACTCAAGCCGCACCTGAACTGGCCGAAGGTTTTGGGACAATGGAAGCATGGACGAGAATTGCCTATTTCACTCCCAGTTTCATAAAGGTCGACCCTTGGGTAGGGAACGGCGTGGCGCTGCTCGGCGATTCCGCGCATACGTTCCATCCTCATGCTGGACAGGGAGTGAACCTGTCTCTGCAGGACGCACTCGCCTTAGCAGATGTGATAGCAGATGCCCTGAGCGCAGGGGATACTTCAGCGAAGAGATTGTCCCGATACCAGTCGAGTCGGAAAATGTTTGCTGATGTAGTAGGACAGCATGCTCACTATACGTCCACCTATGCGCTCAGCAATAACTGGCTGATCAAGCGACTCAACAGACGGGCACTGAGCAAGATGCAGAAGAATCCGAAGCTCATGAAAAAAGCACTCGAGATAACAGCGGGAGTGTTCACTAAGAAGCCAGGTCTTATCGAGCAGGCAAGAATAGGCGGAATCCTACCATAGTTCCATGATGACCCAACGCCACGATCATGACGGAGTTTTCTGTCGATAGACAATTTCCAACAACCATTCTGTGGGAACATCCTTTTGAGATAGGCCTGGCTTTCCTAGATCTGCTCATGGGCTGGGAGCTCTCTGCCTTCAATCTTCAGCGAGTATAGGAGCATACCTTGGGAGGCCCGCCTCCTCATCTACCTCAGCTTCGTCCCCAGCGTCGTGTTTGGTTTCATCTACACAGACCTCTCGTTCTTCCTGCCGAAAGTCCAAGGCCTTTCCAACTTCTGGATGGGAGTCACGATCGGGGTCATGGCCATATCCCTGGTGCTTGCGAGTTTTCCGCTCGGCATACTCGCGGACAGATACGGAAGGCGGAGAATGCTCTTTCTCGGAAACATTGCCGCAAGCCTGAGCCTAATCGGGTTCGCGCTGACAGCCAATCTAGCGCTCGTACTCCTAGTCGCGGCGGTGGAGGGAATCGGTGAAGCAGCCTTCGCAGTCTCCGGGAGCGCATTACTAGCGGACAAGGCGGGAGACCAGAAGAGAACACTCGCCTTCTCACTCATCGCGTTCCTAGGATGGATTGCAGGAGCAATAGGAGGCTTCGCCGTGTCATCCGTAATCGTGCTACAAACCTTAGGGCTCAACGTTGCACAAGCGCACATCGCCTTATACCTGATCGTGGGCTTGCTAGGTCTGTCCGTAACGCCGCTCATCCTCAAGATCCAAGAGACACCAAGATACTCTGGTCAAACTCGCTTGGAGCGAAAAGGTGTTCTCCCACGAAAATCTGCCAAGGTCCTCATCAGGTTCAGCACCTACAGTGTCATGATAGCCGTTGGAGCTGGCCTCTTCGTTCCCTTGATGGCAAACTGGTTCTTCCACGCGTACGGGGTGACAGACGCGGTCAGCGGGCCGGTTCTGGGCTTCTCAAGCATTCTCACCGCGGTGGCCGTCTTTCTCTCTCCAAGGCTCGCGAGCAAGTTTGGGCTCATACAAGCCATCGTACTCAGCCAAGGACTCTCCACTGTTTTCATGGCAGTGGTTCCGATCTCTCCGAGCTTCGGCATCGCCGCCTCAGTCTACACCGTGCGAGTGTTCTTGATGAATCTCTCGAATCCACTTTCGCAGTCTCTGATAATGGGTCTTGTCTCGCCAGACGAGAGAGGAATGGCATCCGGGATTAGCGCATCCCTCTGGAGACTCCCGAATGCACTCAGCTCAACAGTCGGTGCGATCTGGATTGGAATGGGTCTGTTGGCCCTTCCGTTCTACGTTGCCACCGTCCTCTACGTTTCTGCGATAATATCGTTCTGGTTTCTATTCAAGGGCACGAGGCTGCCTGAAGAGTCGAGAGAAGTCGGTCAGCCTCTAGCGCCTTCAATACAGGAAGAAACAACAGCTACCCTCTAGTAGCTGTCACTGGGCGTGGTTACAAATCTCAGCTGTGGGGACCGTCGCGCTAGAGTGGGACTTCTTGTCCATTTACAAACAGCTTGTCGGTGACATTCATCGCTTTTGTTATTGTTGCGTGCATGGGACATGTTCTGTGAGTGATTCTCGCCACCTGAACGACCTTCTCGACTGGACCCTTCGTCGTGACCCTCGTCTCCACCGTCATGTCTTTGAATGATGGATTAGTTCCGTCTATTTCGTACTGCCCTCTTCGGTCCCAATGTCCTCGGACGGATGTCTCTAGGGAGTCGAATTCAAGCCCATGAAGTGTTGCGTGCCTGGTGAACATGACGTTCTCGCAGAATCCTACTGAGGCCGCGAAGAAGTCAAGGGGTGTCGGACCCTTGTCCGTTCCTCCACTCAGAATCGGCTCGTCCGCTGCGATTACGAAATCCTTGACATTAACCTCCTGATATTGCTGGCCCAAAAGCTTTGCGTCTGCCCTCACTGTACCTGTAGTCTGATTTGGATCCTTTGCGGCCGCTACCTTGGCCCGCATCTCTTCAACAATGGACTTGAAATTCGGGCTGACCAGTTGCATAATAGACGGAAACATCCTACAAGTAATTAGACCTTAAGGAATCAATTGGACTGGCTGTAGACTCAAGCCTTGAACTATTCCAAATAAGTGCGAGTTTAAAGCGGAACGTTCTGGCCGTTTACGACGAGTTTGAAGATCATCTCTGTGGCCCGTGAAGGGGTCGCATGGACTGGGCATCTCCGATGAGTCTGCCTTGCAACTTCGACGACTCTCTCGATCGCGTCTCTTGTCGAGATTCTCGTTTCGACTGTAATCGATCTGAAATGGGGCGAGGCGCCTTCGATGTCGAATAGGCCGCGTCTGTCCCAAGACCCAGTGACCGTGGTTTCGAGCGAGTCGATGGACAATTTTGCGAGACTGGCGTTCCGGGCGAAGATGACGTTCTCGCAGAATCCGACGCTCGTGATGAAATAGTCGGTGGGCTGCCGCTCCGGTAATTCGTCGACGGGGAAGACCCGGAGTCACCGTTTGATCATTGTTCTCCAGTTAAGACGCATTTCTAGGGTCTGACTCTCCGAAGGTGGAGCCTAGGCAGGGTGGCTGAAACACTGGGGTCGCGGTAAACTCAACCAAGTTGCGGGAAGAAAGAACAGAAGTGCATTCGGCTAGCTCGCTAACGTTTTGGCTTCGATCCTTTCCCAAGGAAAGGTTTTGTGGTGTCTGTAATATTCTACGAGTCCACCTTCTCGCATCAGGCCACGGAGAAACTCTGGGACCTTGAGAGCCTGATGGACGCTACCATCTCGGGTTCTGACAGACCAGTCTTCAAGGTTGACCTCGATCTCGTCAAACTGCTTCACCTGCCTGGAGATTCCTGGCACTTCGAGCGCAGGTAGGCCGATTGCGAAGCAGTTACGGTAGAAAATGCGAGCAAAACTCTCCGCTACCACAGCAACAACATTGGAATATTTGATCGCGACCGGCGCCTGTTCCCGACTTGAACCCCCACCGAAATTCTTGCCAGCCACGAAGAGGTCTCCGGGTTTGACTTTCTTGTAGAATTCTGGGTCGAACCCGTACATGCAATATTTGGCCATCTCTACGGGGTCGTTGGTCCGGGCCTTGAACCGGAAGGGAATGATTATGTCAGTGTTCACATCATCAGGCCAGACCCAGGTCCGCCCTTTCAGAATGGTCGGGGTTGTCATAGGTATCTCCTAGGGTCCGCGATCTTCCCTTCTATGGCCGAGGCTGCAGCTGTTGCAGGAGATGAGAGATAGATCTTGGAAGTAATTGCACCCATCCGGCCTATGTAGTTGCGCGGTGAGGATGAGATGCAGACCTCGTTCTCCCCCAGGACCCCAAGGTGTGTTCCTACGCACGCACCGCAGGTAGCATTTGTAAAGACTGCTCCGGATTGCAGAAATATCTCCGCCAGTCCATTCTTGATGGCTTGCTCGAAAACATCCTTGGACGCTGGGGTGATGACGCATCTAGTACCCGTTTTGACCTTGTGACCCTTCAGTATCTTGGCTGCGACGGCAAGATCTTCATATCGTCCGTTTGTTGAGGATCCGATGAAAGCCTGATCGACCGGTGTGCCTTCGACCTCTCCGACCTCCTTTACCTTATCGACATTTCCAGGCTCTGCAACTTCGGGAACTATCTTTCCAATGTCGATATCGTACTCGTCCTTGTAGCTAGCTTTGGACCCTGCATGAATCTCGTACATTGACTTGCGATTTACTGACCTGAAGTATTCCTGGGTTGATGCGTCTACTTCGAAGATAGAGAGTTTGCATCCGCACTCCATAGAATTATTACTAATACAGGCTCGTGAGGCTATGGAGAGGTCTTTGACAGCGGGTCCCTTCCATTCTATTGACCTATAATTTCCTCCGTCTTCCCCCACTGTTCCAATGAAGTGCGAGACTATGTCCCGAGCAAAGACCCCTTTCTTGAACTGGCCTGTAAGGTTGACCTTGATCGATTCCGGGACCTTTACCCAGAGCTTTCCAGAAGCCCAAACAGCAGCCATCTCCGAGCTACCGATCCCCGTGGCAAAAGCACCGACTGCACCACCCTGACATGTATGAGAGTCAGCGCCGAAAAGGACCATTCCTGGGACGACGTGGTTCTCAAGAAGATGCTGGTGTGAAATGCTCCCTTCTACGAGTCGTACGCCATGCTTCTTGACAAATTCTCTTATCAAATGATGAAGGTTAGCGACTTTCTCATCCGGAGCAGGGAAGGAATGATCAATAACGAGATGGATTTTGGACGGGTCCCAAACCCTCGAGACACCCATCTCACCAAACACTTTAATCGCAAGTGGCCCAGTGCTGTCCTGAGCCATAGCGAGGTCCACAGGCAGTACAGTAATGTCTCCCGAGCGATGAATCTTCTCGACACCATCGGCTCGGACGCTAATGATCTTCTCGCCAAAGGTCAGCGAATCATCGTTCAGGATGTCTTGATGCAACTGCGTTCGGAGGCGGGCGGAAACTGGTCGCTATTAAACGTGAACGTCGAACCGAGACATTAATATCGTCTCAAGAACCGACGATGCTTTGTTCGCCAAATATCTGAAAGTTTTTGAACTTGAACTGACTCATATTGGCCGTCATAAGACCTGTTTTGGTGAGTAGTGAGGTATGGCTGAGAAAAAACGCTTGCCTCCATGGGAGGAAGCTAAGCTTGTCTTCAAGATGCAAGAGGAGACTCGTAAGCGTAAGCTTCTGGAAGAAGACATGCAGCGGCGTCGAGGACGCGCCAAGCGTGTCGGTCCAAATACCTCTGACGAACTCGAAGAAAACAGGAAGCGGCTAAGGGCGTTAGAAAAGCGAATCGAAGAAGAAGATGATCGTTAGCGACGCTCCATTATTTTAGGGATAAAAGTCCGAGCCTCTTTAGCACGAGGAGGGATTGCAGTGTTATCCACTTGCTGGGTTTACCAGCCTCCTCTATTTGTAACGCTCTCTCCGTGCCCCATCCTTGGGTGATGAGCTCTCGCTCTTCGGGTCGCGAAACGGTCTCTTCACCGTGCATCGCATGCGCATGACGCCACCCTCTGTAGACACCGTCCAAGGTCCATTTTCCATCCGGCAATCTCTTCTCCAATAGAAGCGAGACGGCATCGTTCATCCTGGGATCATTCTTGACGCCGAGTTCTGTCAAGACCCGTAACCCGTGCAGAAAATCGTAGCAATAGTGCATGGGGTAATGCAACCTCAGAAAATCAAGCATTACGACCGAATCATCCTTGTCAGACCGGTAGACGCGATGCTTCATTAGAAACTCAGCTCCTCTCTTCGCTGAGACTTCCCAGCCCTTCCTCGCATCGTGCGCCATCATCTCGGACAGAGCCCAGACTGGCTGAATAACCGACATAAAGGATCCATGCTTCCCAGAAGGCGAACAGTTCCAACCGCCATCAGCCAGCTGTTTCGACAACAGCCAATCCATCGCGCTCAGGACTCTATCGTCCTCCGCGTATCCCATCTTTGCTAGAGCCCGAACCATGTTTCCGGTTGCACAGATATGAGGCTCAAATTTCTCATGACCCTTTGGTCGAAGCGAGATGCCCCCTGTTTCCACATTGTGATGCTCAAGGAAATGATCAACAGCCTTGTCCACACGCTGGTCATTGGATGAAACGCCCAAGTCCGCCAAGAGGACAAGTTGCCAAGAGCACGCGGAGAATTTTGGAACATAACAAGACTTAGGATTGTCCCAGTAGATACCATCTTTCTGCCTCGCTACAATCTTTGACGCCCAACCGATTCTTCCGATACGGTTCAGCGTGCTGACGACGCTTTGATCGTTCTCACCTCTCTCCTGGAGATCGACCAGAGTATGATAACGGGCTGACGGCTCATCCTCCTCTAGGAGCCAATTCAATACGCTATTCGAGACAGAGACTTTTGGGACTTGAACCTGTTGCAGTTTAGGAAACCTCTCTTATGGTCGGAAGGATTCTTCGAAATAAAGCTGGCGCGATCAATCAATAGCCCTTAATTATTGAGACGTGCCTGAAAGCGACGTGGATTCGCGCCTTGCCACGGAAGAACCCAGCGGCTGGCCAAAACAAGAGAATTCGGGTACTAGTCGCCAAGCCTGGACTGGATGGTCATGACCGAGGCGCTCTCATACTCTGCCGGGCTCTCCGGGACGCAGGGATGGAGGTCATCTACACCGGCTTCCTCGCTACACCCGAACAAGTATCCCAGATGGCCATCGACGAGGACGTAGACGTGGTTGCCATGAGCCTACTCAACGGCGCCCACATGACAGCCTTTCCCAAGGTCGCCAAGCTTATCCGAGAGAAGGGCGGGGATGATATTCTGCTTGTGGGTGGCGGAATAATTCCTGATGATGACAAGCCTCGGCTGGAGAAGCTAGGGATTACTGGAAATTATGGTCCCGGCACCACTCTGAAAACCATTATCGACCATGTCGAGAGGATTGTGAGAGAGCGAGACTCGAAGAAACCTGGACGTAACTAGACTACTCGCAGAAACAACTACAGATTTTACTTATCCAAAAACCTCGTACCGGGGAAGCATTCTCTCTACAGCTTCCGACATTGGAATTGTGATAATCTCTCCTCTTGCGTCGACGAAGCAGTTCCTGCAGTAATATTTCCTTCTACCTCTTGAGCAAGGCTTCGAGACAACGACTTCTCCGACGCCCAAGTCGAGCCCACACCTCTCACAGCTATGAGGTCCACTCTTACCGGAAAGAACGACCAGCTGAGTTAGTGTCTTGGACATCAGGTCTAGTTTAGTATAATGAGCGTGTTCGAGGATGAGAGTGCTCTGTAATTTTCAGTTGGGTTCGTGAAACTTTCACTGGGAGCGAGAAATGTTGGCTCTGATGTTGCGGACGGAGTACCTGTATGAGCCAAGGCTGGGATGGCTGTGAAATTGAAGGCGACGGGTATTGGGCCAACTGCGGTGGACGTGCTGTCGATTGTGAAGGTGTAGGTAATGGACTGGGCACAGCTTAGAGCCCGCACTGTGGGGTCGCTGAATATGACTGTCCCCGTTGCGTTTGTTATTGTGACATTCTCTGTGTTGTCGATTGTTCCGCAATCCCAGTTAGCGTGGGTGAAGGTTAGGGTGTTGTTTCCGATTACGATAAGAGATGTGATGTTCAGGGCAATGGTTCGGTATGTTCCCGCATTCCTGGAAGTGTCATTGGTCGGTAAGCGTGCGAGTAGGTTGTTGTTGACCTTGATTGTCACTTCGTACGCGCCATCGTAATCGTAGCCCTGGAAAGTCAGTGTAAACTTGGGCGTAGGCGGGGTCTGGACAATGGGCTTGTCCTGGAGTAGACAGCCCCAGCCCTGAGGCTTGCTGTTGCACTGTAATGCGCCAAGGGATCCTGCGCCTGGAGTGTCAGTCCAGTCGCCGGCAGTCCACCAGGTATAGCCTATCCGAGTCGGAGCTGAGTCGTAGAGATTTGTGAGTGTCTGAATGAATCTGAGCGTGATGTTATTGTATCCTGCCGAGCCTGTCAGAGTCGCGTTTGGACCGCCTACACCAACGAACGCGTCTGCTCCGCCTTCCGTGTTGAGTGCGGGCCAGCTGGTCTTCGCAATTCCGGCAAGCACCGTGTCATAATAGCCTCGGGCGTACGCGTCTGCACCAGCGTATGTCCAAGATGTCGGATTATCAAGGTAAGAGTGGAGCGAGATGAAGACGTGGCCGGCGGGGTCGGCGACGGTTGGGTATCCAATGATCGCTCCCGGCAAGCTTCCATCCCCGTTGGGGTCGAGTCCGCAGCCGTAGCTGCAAATGTTCTCGACTATTATCCAGTGTGTGTCGCCTTGGGCGCGGGTCTGGTTGATGAACATCTGATACTCGTTCGAGAGGTATAGTACACATGCTATTACTCCCGAACAGGCCGATCCGGTGAAGCCGTATCTAGGCTCGTTCTCAGGCTCCCAAATAATCTGTCCATAGCTGTTCTTGAACTGATTTGTTACTCCTGCCCAAAAGCTCAGCCAGCAGGCGGACGTTGCCGGTGTGAACTGGTCTGTGTATCCGTGATAGTCGAGGATTATCCAGAAGCGGTAATAGCTAGCGATCTGGATTGCTGTCGACAATTCTGACGCTGTATAGTTTGCACCGATAGGACTAGGCGATGCTGTGCATGACGGATCCCAGGAAACTCTAATTCCGTTCATTCCCTTGGACTGGGTCAGCATCACAACGGATTCCATGTCGCTTGCCTGCTGTCCTAGAAAGACATTGCTTGGAGGATTGCCCGTTGCGAACCTTGTGACCTCGTTTAGGGAGATGCCACCCCAGCCAATCACGAGCGGCCCAAGGCCCCCGCCCCCACCACTAGTCGGTAGTACCATTATAGAACGGCTGGTTCTTGCTTGAGAACCTATGTTGTCCGTGACATTGAGCGATATGATGAACGTCCCGGCGGCATTGTAAGTATGGGTTACAGTTGCTCCCGTAGCCTTGCTATTGTCTCCGAAGTTCCAAGTGAACGTGTAGGGTGTGATTCCATTCACGGCTGAACCGGTGAATGCGATTGTCGAATTGACGGTGGGACTCGCGGGCGAGATTGTTAGGTCGGCTGTCAATTGCGGCTGAGATGAGACGGTTATGGGTTGGGAGATCACGATCGAGGTCTTGAGAAGGTCTATCACATCGAGCGAGACAGTGAAAGTGCCCGATGTCGTGTAGATATGAGACGGCGTTTGTCCCGTCCCTAAATTCCCGTCTCCAAAATTCCAACTGTAACTGTAGGGAGATACTCCTCCTGTCGCCGTGCCTGTGAATGCAATAGACTGGCTGGACAGAGGCTGGGTTGGGACGAAGCTGAAGCTTGTTGTCAAGGCCGGGATAGGTGTGATTGCTATTGTATGAGAAGACTTGGCAGAGCCGCCCGCAGAGTCAGTCACCGTTAGAGTTATTGTGAAGGTGCCAGTGGTGGTGTATAAGTGGGTCGCGACGGGTCCTGTTGCTGATCCTCCGTCTCCGAAATTCCAGGAGTAGGTGTAGGGAGCTTTTCCACCAACTGCAGCGCCTGTGAAACTGATGAGGCTATTCACCAGCGGTGTTGACGGGAGATAGGTGAAGCTTGCGGATACAGGAAGGGGTGTTGTTTTGCCCGTGATTTCTGTCGTAAGCCCGGTCGCAGCGGCATCGTTATTTGTGAGTGTGGACAAGCCCCAGTTGTCCTCGATGAGCCTGAGGAGCGAGTAGCTGTCGAAGCTGTTGCTCGGTGAGATGAAGGCCTTATTGACATTGTTGCCATAGAAGAGGATCGGGGACGGGTCATACTCGTCCCACCAGAGGACGAGCAATGTTCTATGCCCAGCACCGAAGAGGTTGCTTGCGAGGAGAGATCCTGAAGACGGGCTTGAGACTGAACCAGTGCCTACGAGGAAGCTCTTGAGGTATGAGTCTCCCGAGGAGACAGAGTTGTCGTGCATG
>Ga0209805_1000148_pt1 | contig 40454 bp, 37 predicted proteins | sample GraSoiAngelo_148_FD_185905 | JGI IMG/M metagenome (GOLD analysis project Ga0209805, IMG submission 185905) | Grasslands soil microbial communities from the Angelo Coastal Reserve, California, USA - 14_1009_09_20cm (SPAdes) (version 2) | ecosystem: Environmental > Terrestrial > Soil > Grasslands ...
GCGGCTTTCCATCCGTGCCTTACCCAGAGCCGATCCGGGTCGAGCCGCCGGATCCTGCGGACCTGCGGGTCGGCGATGAGCTCGAATTAGCATTCCCCATGAAGGGGGGAGGTCCCCCCTCCACCGGGGCCGGGCGAAGCCCTTCCCGCCCGAGTCCCCCCCGCGCCCCGCGGGTGCGCTGACCGCGGTGCTGCGCCTGCCCCGCCTCCGCTACCTCCGGCCGGCCACGGCCGGCGAAGCCGCCGCCAGCCTGAGCAAGCTGGGCAGCCGCGCCATGTTCGTCGCGGGAGGCACCGACCTCTTCCCGAACTTGAAGCGCCGCCAGTTCGAGCCGGACACGCTGGTCCAGGTGCCGCCGCTCAAGGGCGTCCGGCGCGTCGACGGCCACTTCGAGATCGGCGCCACGGTCACGCTCGCGGAGGCTGCGGCCGACCCAGGCCTCCGGGCCGCCCTGCCTGGGTTTGCGGAGGCGGCCGGCCTGGTCTCGTCGCCTCCCCTGCGCAACGCGGGCACCGTGGGCGGCAACCTCTGCGTCGACACCCGCTGCAACTACTACAACATGACCTACGAGTGGCGGAAGTCGATCGGCTTCTGCCTGAAGAAGGACGGCGACATCTGCCTCGTCGCGCCCTCCAGCCCGCGCTGCTGGGCGGTCTCCTCCTCCGACACCGCGCCCGCCGCGATGGTGCTCGGCGCCAGCGTCGTCCTGGTCGGTCCCGACGGGGAGCGGGAGCTCCCGGTCGCCGAGCTCTACCGGGACGACGGCATCGAGTACCTGGCCAAGCAGCCCCACGAGGTCGTCACCGCCATCCGGCTGCCGGCGCCCGAGGGGCTCCTGACCGCCTACGTCAAGCTCCGCCGGCGCGGCTCGATCGACTTCCCGTTGGCCGGCGCCGCGGTGGCACTGACGCTCGACGGCCCGATCGTCACGGGATGCCGGATCGCCCTCGCCGCCGTGGCGTCCCACCCGCTCGAGGTTCCCGAAGCAGGCGCCTTCTTGGCGGGCAAGCGCCTCACCGACGAGACCATCTCCGCGGCTGCCGAACTGGCAGCCAAGCCTGCCCGGCCGCTCGACAACGCCGACCTCACGCACTTCTGGCGCAAGAAGATGGTGCGGGTGATAGTCGAGCGCGCGATTCGCCAGGCGGCGACCCCAAGCACGACCTGAGCGGTTAAGGTTTCACCGACATGGGCGCGCGGGCCTCGTTTCAGTCTGGCCAGGGGCTGGTTGAATACCTGCTCATCCTGGTGATCGTGGCCGTGTTGATGATCGTCGTCCTGACTACAATGGGCGGCCAGATTCGAAGCATGTTCGTCAATGTCATCGGAGCGTTCTCATGAAGCGACTGCTTCGTGACCAGCGTGGACAGGGCATGGTCGAGTACGCGTTCATCCTGGTCCTGATCTCGCTCGTCGTGATCGTGATGCTGATGAGCACCGGCGGGCAGATCAAGAACCTGTTCTCGGACATCACCTTCACCCTCCACAACCAGGCCGGTCTCTAGACCGGTCGGCGCGTCGCCGGCTAGGCGACGCCGGCCAGGGCCGAAGCGGCTTCCCGAGCCAATCGCTTGATCACGTCGAACTCGCCGCGAGCCACGGCGTCCGGCGGGAAGAGCGCGGTGGTGAGCCCGATCGCGGTGACTCCCAGCTTCAGGTAGTCGGTCACCTGGTCGATCTCGACGCCGCCGGAGACCCAGATCGGGATGTCCGGCATCGGCCCCGCCAGGTACTTCAGGTAAGCCGGGCCGCCGACGGCCGCGATCGGGAAGAGCTTGACCACGTCTGCCTTGGCAACCTGCAGCGCCTGGTAGATCTCGGTGGGCGTCAGCGCGCCCATCACGCAGAGGATGTCCTGCTCGCGAGCCGCTCTGGCCACTTCCGGGATCACGACCGGAGTCACGACGAAGGCGGCGCCCGCTCGGGCGGCCTGGAGGACGTGCTCGACGGTCAGAACCGTCCCGGCCCCCACCGGGCGACCCGTCGACGCGCGCAAGCCGCGAACCAGGTCCGGCCACTCGGGCACACCCGTCGTGACCTCGAGCGAGCCCACGCCGCCTTCGATGGCGGCCAGACAGGCCCGAAAAGCGGCGCTGCTGTCGCCGCTTCGGATCACACCGACGATCCGATTGGGAAAAACGTCCTCGGCGCTCCGCATCCCCTCTGGATTATCGCTCAGCGCGTGGAACGGCTCATAGGAAGGGCGCCCTGAAATTTCGAGATCTCACGGCGTAGAGCGGCGGACCAGGACTGTCCGGGCGGGCGCACCGTCGCTGCCGACCAGCTTCAGAGGCAAGCAAAAAAGCTCGTACTCGCCCGGCTCGACGCGGCTCAGGTCGAGCCCTTCCACGACCACAATTCGCGCCTCCAGCAGAGTCACGTGGACGGGGTGGGGCCGCGGCGCATCGAAGGGCTCGACCGAGAGGTAGTCGACGCCCACCAGCAGCACCTGGCGCTGGACGAGGCGGACCGCGAGTTCGAGCCCGACGCCCACGAAGTCGCGATCGAACTCGGAAGGCGAGCTCGCCCAGCGAGCCGAGTTGCGGGTCTTGAAGAGGATCCGGCGGTGCTCGGTCTCGGGCAGGTCTTGTGGACGCAGCTCAGTGCCCGGCGGGTTGGCCTCGACCACCAGGCAAGGGCCGATCAGAGCGTCCAGCGGCAGCTGGTCTATGCCGGACATAGAGTCGACGAAGTGGAAGGGCGCGTCCACGTGGGTGCCGGTATGGGCTCCCAGGTCCAGGTGCGACACGTTGGCAATGTCGCCCCGAGCAATCGAGCTGGCCAGCGTCCGGCTCAGCTTGGGGTCGCCCGGCCAGATCGCGAGCCGCTCGGAGAGGGGCAGCGAGACGTCGAAGACCTCCACCGTCGGAAACACTATCGGAGGCCGCGGTTGACATCCGTCTGCCCGAGAGGACTAACCTAATACATACGTATGACTCAGGGGGTCAGACAGGGGCTCGGCAAAGCGAAGGGCGCACCGCGCGACCTGATCGTCCAGGCGGCCGCCGATTCGCTGCTCGAGAACGGCTACGCAGGTACCAGTGTGCGCTCGATCGCGTCGCGGGCCGGAGTCGCGATCGGCAACCTGCAGTACTACTTCCCCACCAAGTCGGCGCTGCTGATCGAGGCCTGGCGCGAGCTCACCGATCGCTCGGTCGAGGAGCTGCGGGGCAGCTTGAACCAGCTCAGCGACCCGCTCTGGGTCATCGAGCACGGCATCGTCAGCATCTGGGACAGCCTGCGGCGGCTAGGCGACATCCAGCTCGCGGCCTTCGACCTGTTGGTCCAGGCGCCCAAGCAGGAGAGCCTCCAGGCGTTCCTGCCCGAGCTCTTCGCCCGCTACCGAGACGTCGTCGAGGAACAGCTCGACCGGCTCGAGCAGGACGGCCGGGTCCGGCTCAAGATCGAACGCGAGGTCCTGGTGCCGCTGGTCCTCAACACCGTGCTCGGCTTCGGCCTCTACTACGTGGTCACGCGGGACGAGGAGTCTTGCCTCCGGGCTCTGAGCGCCTGGCGTGAGCTGGCCGGCAGTGTGGTGGAGCCGGTCCCGGTATGACCCGCATCGTGGAAACGGAGCTGGAAGCGCTGGACGGGCTTTGGGAGTCCGGCCTGGGCGAGGCCTATGGCGCGTACCTGGCGGGTGGCGGACGCCCGGAGACCGCCCTAGCCGCGGCGCTGGTCGAGGTGGCGGTACGGCTGCAGGGCCTGGGCGGTGCAGCCGCCTCTCCGCCCGATCTCCTGCGCGGTGACCTCTGCCTGGCGCGCGCCTCTCGGCTGCTCGCCCAGAACGCCGGCCTCACCCAGCAGGTCGCTTTCGCCCGAACGATCGAGGACGCCGCGGCGGCCGCAGCGGCCGGCCGGCCTCTGCCTCCGGTGAGGGAGCGGCTGCTGGAGGCGCTGGCGGCGTGAACAGCGGGCAACGGCTCCAGCTCACCAGCAAGCGGCCCACCGAGTTCATCGACGTCACGCCACAGCTGCGCGAGGCGGTTGCGGAGGCAGGCCTCCGGACAGGGCGCATCCACCTGCAGTCGCTCCACACGACCCTCGGGCTGGCCGTGAATGAGAACGAGCCGCTCCTGCTCGCCGACCTGGAGGCGATGCTGAAGCGCCTCGTGCCCGGCGATGGGCCTTTCCTCCACGACGATTTCACAGTCCGGACCGGGATCCGCGAGGACGAGCCCGTCAACGGCCACGCCCACTGCCGCACTGTCCTGCTTCAGCCGGCGCTCACGATCCTGGTGGAGGACGGCCGGCCGGTTCTCGGACGCTGGCAGTCGGTCTTCGCCGTCGAGCTCGACGGACCTCGTGCACGCGAGGTCGCCCTCCAGCTCGAGGGCGACTTCTCCAGCGCCGCGCCGACGGGCATTCGCCGGCTCCTCGAGCTCGAGCTGGAGCGGCAGCTGCTCGCCGACCCGGAGCCGGTCAGCCTGCCCATGGGCAGGCTCGTCGCGGCAGGCGGCAAACGCGTCCGCCCGCTTCTCGTCCTCCTGACCGCCCAGCTGGGACCGAAGAGCGATCCACTCCGCTCCGCCACCCTGGCGGCCGCCGTGGAGCTCATCCATACCGCCACGCTCGTCCACGACGACTACGTCGACGAGAGTCCCCGCCGCCGGGGCGCCGCGACCGTCGCCGCGGAAGAGGGACCGGAGCGGGCCATCGCCGTCGGCGACTTCTACTTCGCCAAGGCGACCAGGCTCATCGCCGAGCTGGACGAGCCTGCCGTCACGCGCACGATCGCGGCCGCGCTGGAAGCGATCTGCCGCTCCCAGATCGACGACGTCGAGCTGCGCGGCGGCTACCCTGGCGATGAGGATTCCTACCTCCGGGTGGTTCGCGGCAAGACGGCTGCCCTGATGGCCGCCGCCTGCACGGCCGGCGCTCAGCTCGCCGGCGCTCCAGCCGAAAAGATCGAGCGGCTCCGCCGCTATGGGGAGCTGATGGGCGTCGCCTTCCAGATGGCCGACGACGTGGTTGATTTCAGCGAGAGCTCGGGCAAGCCGCTCGGGCAGGACGTGCGCGAGCGAGTCCTCTCGCTGCCGCTGATCTACGCCACCGAGGACAGCGCCTCCGGGCCGGAGATACGGCGACTTCTGGCCGGCCCCCTGCCCGACGAGGACTTGAAGAAGGTGGTCGAGCTGGTCGCGGTGAGCGGGGCCCTGGAGCGCGTCAACGGCGAGGCGCGCGACCTGGTCGAGGCCGCCGTACGGGAGCTGGACGGTGCCGACCTCGACGGCGTCCGCGACGAGCTGGTCGAGATCGCGCAGGCAGTGGTGGGCCGCGATGCCTGAGCTCGCGATCCCGGTCGGCCTCGGCCTCGCCTCGCGCGGCGACCTCCGGGAGACGGTCGAATGGGCGAAGCAGGCCGAAGCGGCGGGCCTGGAGTCGGTCTGGGTCCACGACAGCTATTTCGAACGCGAGCCGGTCAGCCTGCTCGCCACGATCGCCCACGAGACGCGCGAGATCCGGATCGGCGCCGGCTCGCTCAACCCGTACACCCGCCATCCCCTGGTGCTGGCCCAAACGCTGGCCTCCCTGGACGACCTCGCCCCCGAGCGCATCTCGCTCGCTCTCGGCAGCGGCCTGCCGCTCCGCTTGAGCCAGATGGGGATCGCGCACGAGGACGCCGTAGGCCGCGTCAGCGAGGCGATCGACCAGGTCCGGGAGCTCTGGCAGGGCCACCGCCTCGTCCTCAACGACAAGGTTCCGCCGCTGGTCCCGATGTTCCAGCCGCCACACAAGATCCCGATCTACGTCGCGGCTTACACGCGTCCCTACCTGGAGCTGGCCGGCGAGAAGGCGGACGGCTACCTGTCTCGCCCCCTGGAGTCCCTCCCAGCCTTTGAGCTGATGCGCCAGCGCGTCCTGGAGTCGGCCGCGCGCCACGGCCGTCCTGAGAGCGACCTCGACTTCCGCGGCTACCTCTTCTGCCTGGTCGACAGCTCCCGGGCGGAAGCGCGCAACCGGGCCAAGCGGGACCCCTTCGTGATCTACATGATCTCGATCCTCTCGGACATCTCACTCAAGCGGGCCGGTTTCCCGGCCGAGCTGCGCGACCGCGTCAACCAGCTCTGGCGCGCCGAGGATTACCACGGCGCGGCCCAGGCCATCCCGGACGAGCTGCTGGACGCCTACGTCGCGGTCGGGACGACGGACGACGTTGCCGAGCGGGCGTACGCCTACCACCAGGCGGGGATGGACGTGCCACTGCTGCAGCCGGTGGTCCAGGAAGAGGCTCAGGTCCAGGCCATCCTCGGCGCGGCGGTGACCTACGCGTCAGCGGGTCGGGTTGGGGCGGGATCGCCCTTGCCCACGACCGCGGCGGCCGAGCGCGAGCCGGCCTCAAAGCGGTTCCGGCGCGGGCTCGGCGCGGTCTACGAGCTGGCCCGCCCCTTCAGCTTCACGGCTTCGGTGCTGCCGGTCACCGCCGGCGGCGTCCTGGCCTGGACGCAGGGACGGATCGAGCTGCTGCCCTGGCTGCTGGCCGTCCTGGGCGGACTTTTCCTGCACGCCGGGACCAACGTCGTGAACGAGGTCTACGACGTCCGGCATGGGATCGACTCGATCACCTCGCCCCGCGCCAGCCTGGCCATCGTGAAAGGACGCATCAGCGAGCAGGCGGCGCTCAACCTGGCCTACGTCTTCTTCGCGGTGACCATCCTCATCGGTCTCTACCTGACCGTCGTACGCGGCCCCTGGATGGTCCTGCTCGGCGCCCTCGGGCTGCTCGGCGGCTACTTCTACACGGCGCCGCCGCTGCACTACAAGTACCGCGCCCTCGGAGTCCCGCTGGTGTTCCTGATGATGGGTCCGCTGATGGTCGTCGGGGGGTACTTCGCGGCCTCCGGCGGGTTCGACTGGCGAACCGTCGCGCTCTCTGTGCCGGTCGGGCTGCTGGTGACGGCAATCCTCCACGGCAACGAGTGGCGCGACATGGGCGAAGACAAGCGCCTCGGCTTCACGACCCTCTCCGCCGAGCTCGGCCGCCGGTTCGCGCAATGGCTTTACGTCGGTCTTCTCGTCGGCGCCTACGTCGCTGTGGCTCTGGCCGTGATGACGGGACTCCTCCCCACGCTGACCCTGCTCACGATGCTCAGCCTGCCAGCGGTGGTCTGGCTGCTGCACGAAGCGGAAAAGGGCGGCGCCGGCAGCCTCCGCTCGATCGCATACATCGACCTCCACACGGCCCGCCTGCACACCTTCTTCGGCGTGCTCCTCCTGGCGGGCCTGGTCCTGAGCCGCCTGGTTCATTGATCCGCGGCCGCCACTTCGCGGCCGGCCTGGCCCTGGCCGGCCTGACCTGGACGGTCGCGTTCAGAGGACGGTCCCACTTCTGGCCGAAGATGGCCGCCGGCGTCGGGGCGCTCGGAGCGCTGGCCGTGGCCGCGAACCCCGAGCTGCGCCGGCAGCGGCCCCGACCCCGTGACCTCGGCGTGGGCCTCGCGACGGCCGCGGCCCTCTACGGAATCTTTCGCGCCGGCGACCTTTTCGCGCGCCGGGTGATGCCGGCCGGCGCGGCCGACATCGACGAGGTCTATGCCAGACGCCAGGAGGCACCGCGCTGGTTCATCGCCGGCGTCCTGGCGCTTGCCATCGCGCCGGGCGAGGAGCTCTTCTGGCGTGGCCTCGTCAACGCTTACCTGATGCAGCGGCTGGGCCGCGGAGCCGGTGCGGCGATCGGCGCACTGATCTACGGTGGGATCCACCTGGTCACCGGCAACCTGACCTTGACCGGCGCGGCGTCGGTGGCGGGCGCCTTTTGGAGTGCGCAGTACCTGGTCGAAGGCCGGCTGCCGTCCCTGATCGTCAGCCACATCGTCTGGGACCTCTGGATCTTTCTCGTCCAGCCGACCGTCCCGCCGCCCGCATGACGCAGCGGTTCCTCGTCTACGTCCTTGTCGGCGGGGTTTGCGGGTTCGGCTCTGTCTTCCTCGAGTATCCGGGCATCTTCCTGGCGCTGCTGGTGCTGATCATCCTGGCGGTCACCGTGCGCAAGGCGGCCGACCTCCTCCCCGTCGGCGCCTATCTCGTCGGAGCGGGCATCGTCGGACTGAGCATCATCGGTCCGGCCGTCAGACCGGGAGAGGGAGTGCAGTACGCCTACGCGACGTACGCGGCGGCCTGGGGATACGCACTGGTGACGCTCGCCGGCTCGGTTTTGGTCGCGATCGTGGTGATCCTGGAGATCAGGCGTCGCCGGCGAGGAGGCCCACCGTCCCCTGCATCAGACCGAGAAACGTGACCTCCCGCCAGCCGGCGGCGCTCGCCATCGCGACCAGCTCGGCGGGAGTTCGGTAGGAGTCAACCGTGTCGCTCAAATACCGGTAGGCGGCGGGCGCGCCGCTCAACCAACCCCCGATGGCGGGCAGCAGGGTCCGCAGGTAAAGGCGGTAGACGGTCCCGAACGGACCTTGTGGCGGCTTGACGAACTCGAGGACGACCAGCCGCCTCGCCACCCGCCGCATCTCCTGCAGCCCCCGCTCGGGGTCGGCCAGGTTGCGGAGGCCGAAGGCCATCGTCGCGGCGTCGAACTCCGCGTCGGCGAAGGGCAGGTTCAAGGCATCGCCTTCCACGAACAGCAGGGCCGGGTGGTCGAGCCGGGCCCGCGCCAGCATGCCGGCGCTGAAGTCGAGCCCGACAACCCGGCCCCGGGGAGGAACCGCGAGGCTGGCCAGCTCGGCGGTCAGCTTCCCGGAGCCGCAGGCGACGTCCAGGGCAGAGCCGCCGGGCCGCAGCTCGGTGGCGGCGGCAGCGCGGCGCCGCCAGCGCGCGTCCGCTCCGCCGGAGAGCACCGTGTTGACGAGGTCGTAGCGGTTTGCGATGCGGTCGAACATCGACTGCACGGCCGCCGGGTCGCGGTCTGCCAACGCGCCTCAGGAGCCGCGGCGCCAGATCGAGCTGATGCCCTGGCCCACCCCGATGCACATCGTTGCCAGCCCGACCTCGACGTCGCGCCTGCCCATTTCGTGCAGGAGCGTCGCGATCAGGCGCGAGCCGCTCGACCCGAGGGGATGCCCGAGAGCGATCGCGCCGCCGTTGACGTTGACCTTGTCTTCGTCGAGGCCCAGCAGGCGGACACAGGCCAGGGACTGGGCGGCAAAGGCTTCGTTCAGCTCGACCAGCTCTAGGTCGGCGACCGTCAGTCCGGCTTTGTCGAGCGCTTTGATCGTCGCCGGCACCGGACCGATCCCCATGTAGCTGGGGTCGACGCCCGCCGCCGCCGACGCGACGAAGCTGGCCAGCGGCTGCAGCCCGCGCCGCGACGCCTCTTCACGTGACATCAGCACCAGCGCCGAGGCGCCGTCGTTGAGCGGTGACGCGTTGCCCGCGGTCACCGTGCCGTCCGCCTGGAAGGCAGGCCGGAGCCGCGCCAGCGACTCCAGCGAAGCGTCGGCGCGGGGCCCCTCGTCGGACGAGATCGTCAGCGGCTCACCCTTGCGCTGGGGCACCACCACCGACGTCAGCTCGGCGGCAAACTTCCCGCTGCCCTGGGCCGCGACCGCCCGCTGGTGCGAGCGGAGAGCGAACTCGTCCTGGTCCTCCCGGGAGACCTCGTACTTCGCCGCGACCCGCTCGGCCGTCTCCCCCATCTGGAGCGTCCCATACATATCCGCGAGCTTCGGGTTGACGAGGCGCCAGCCCAGCGCCGTGTCGTAAGCGGTTTGCGCTCCGCGCGGAAACCCGGCGTCTGGCTTGGCCATGACCCAGGGCGCCCGCGTCATGCTCTCGACGCCCCCGGCGATGATGACGTTAGCCCCGCCGGCCTGGATCTCGCGCGCGGCGGCCACCGTCGCCTGCATGCCGGAGCCACAGAGCCGGTTCACCGTCTGACCGGGCACCTCGACCGGGAAGCCGGCCAGCAGGAGGCCCATCCGAGCCACGTTCCGGTTGTCCTCGCCGGCCTGGTTGGCGCAGCCGAAGATCACGTCCTCGACATCCGCCGGCTCCAGCGCCGCCCGCGCCGCAGCCTCTTTCAACACGATCGCCGCCAGGTCGTCCGGCCGGACGTCGCGCAGCTGGCCGCCATACTTGCCCATCGGCGTCCGCACCGCCGCCACGACCACGGCCTGGCGCAGCTCTGCGCTCACCGTCCGCTGAACTCCGGCTTTCTTTTCTCCAGGAACGCCCGCACGCCCTCCAGGAAGTCCTCGCTGGACGCCTGCGCTTCCTGCATCCAGGCCTCGAACTCGAGCGCCTCTTCGAAGCTGGCGGTTTCGGCGAAGTTGACCGCTCGCTTGCCCGCAGCCATCGCCTTGGTGGCGCCAGCGGCCAGCGCGGTCGCGAGCTCGCGGCAGCTGGACTCCACCTCGGCCTTTGGCACCACCCGGTTGACCAGTCCGAGCCGTTCCGCGTCGGCAGCGGCCAGCGGCTTGCCGGTGAAGAACATCTCGAGCGCCTTGCCTCGACCGACAAAGCGCGGCAGCATCCAGGTGGCGCCACCGTCGGGGGCCAGCCCGATGCCGACGAAGGCCTCCGAGAAGTAGGCGTCATCGGCGGCGATCCGGATGTCACAGGCCATGGCGAAGCTGGCGCCGATGCCGGCCGCCACCCCGTTCAGGCCGCAGATCACTGGCTTGGGCATCGACCTGATCCGCTGCAGCATCGGCGCGTACTGCTCACGGAGCACCCGGCCGACGTCCTCGGACGACCGCATGCCACCCTCGGCTGAGCCCATCTCGCGGACGTCGGCGCCGGCCGAGAAGCCACGGCCCGAGCCGATCAGCACGACGCAGCGGACCGACTCATCCCGCTCGACCTCTTTCAAGGCCGCGTCGAGCTGCTGGCGGGCGAGGACGCCGATCGGGTTCAGCTTCTCAGGGCGGTTGAACCTGATCCAGGCCACGCCCGCCTCCCTCTCCAGGGTGACGTGGCGCTCCTCGGGCTGCTCCGCCACGTTACCGCCCCTGGAACTGGGCGCGCCGCTTCTCGAGGAAGGCGTGCATGCCTTCCTTCTGGTCCTCGGTCGCGAACAGGAAGTAGAAGTTCTTGCGTTCGGCGAGGAGCCCCTGCTGGAGCGGAAGCTCAAGGGCGAGATTGACCGCTTCCTTGGCCAGGCGGAGCGCCACCGCGGGCTTGGTCGCCAGCTGCCTGGCCACCCGCTTGGCAGCCTCGATCGTCATCTCGGCCGGCACGACCTTGTTGACGACGCCGAGCTGGTACGCGCGCTGGGCCGCCACCGGCTGCCCGCCGAGGTTCACCTCCATCGCCACGTATTTGCCGGCGGTGCGCGGCCAGCGCTGGGTGCCGCCGGCGCCCGCGATGATGCCCAGATTGATCTCGGGCTGGCCGAAGCGCGCGCTGTCGCCGGCGATCACGAGGTCACACATCAGCGCCATCTCGCAGCCGCCTCCCAAGGCGTAGCCGTTGACCGCCGCGATCAGAGGCTTGGTGAAGGCGGTGATGCCCGCCCAGCGGCCGGTCTGGTCACGGGCCAGCTGCTCGACCGGGCCGCGCTCGGCCATGTCGCCGATGTCGGCGCCCGCCGCGAAGACCCTCGGGCCGCCTGTGAGGACCACGGCCCGCACCGAGTCGTCGCGCTCCAGCTCGCCGAGCGCCGCCGTCACCTCCGCGATGACCGCGGGGCTCAGGGCATTGAGGACGGCGGGCCGGTTGAGCGTGATCACCCCGACCGGAGGCTCGACCTCCAGGAGGATGAGCTCGTAGGGCATGCGGCTATGATCGGCCATGTGAAGAAGGCGCTGCGGGACTCCTACGGCCGCCTCGCCGACGACCTCCGGATCTCGGTGACCGACCGCTGCAACTTCCGCTGCATCTACTGCATGCCGGCGGAGGGTTTGAAGTGGCTGGCGCGCGACGACATCCTCCGCTTCGAGGAGATCCACCGCCTCGCGCGCATCTTCGTCGAGCGCTATGGCGTGCGCACAATCCGGATCACCGGCGGCGAGCCGCTGGTCCGGGTGAAGGTCGAAGAGCTGGTCGGAATGATCAACTCCCTCGATCCGACGCTCGACATCACGATGACTACCAACGGCGTGCTGCTGGCGCAGAAGGCGCAGGCGCTGAGAGACGCCGGCCTGAAACGCGTCAACGTCTCGCTCGACACGCTCTCCCTCGACCGCTTCAAGGAGATGGCGCGGCGGGACGCTTTCGAGCGCGTCATCGAAGGCCTGGCGGCGGCCGAGGAAGTTGGGCTGAGTCCGATCAAGCTCAACGTGGTCGTGATGAAGGGCTACAACGACGGCGAGGTCGTCGAGTTCGCCCGGCTGGCGCGCGAGAAAGCTTATGACGTCCGGTTCATCGAGTTCATGCCACTGGACGCCGACGGGATCTGGAAGGAGGACCTGGTGGTGCCTTCGCAGCGCATCCAGGAGCAGATCGAAGACCTCTTCCCCCTCGTCGCCATCTCCGAGGACCGGCCGGCGCCGGCCACCAAGTTCAAATTCGCGGACGGCTCGCCGGGTGGGGTGGGGTTCATCTCCTCCGTCTCTCAGGCCTTTTGCGCGACCTGCAACCGCGTCCGGCTGACCGCTGAGGGCGGCCTCCGCACCTGCCTTTTCTCGCTCCAGGAGACCCCGCTGCGCGACCTCCTCCGCTCAGGCGCTTCGGATGACCATCTAGGACGGGTCATCGAAGCGGCGATCTGGCGCAAGGAGGAAGGCCACCTGATCGGCCAGGCTGGCTTCGTCAAGCCGGTTAAGAACATGTCGCAGATCGGCGGCTAGCAAACTAAGATTCGAGCCCTCATGCGAGGGCCTCGCTGGCTGAACTTCTTCCTTCCGGGCGCGGCCCTTGGTCTGGCCACGGTCGCCCTGGTTGTGATCTTCGGGTTCCTCGACCTCATCATCAGCGGCCGCTTCCGCTCAATTGCCCAGCTGCTGACTCCCGATCCGGTCGCCGCAGCTGGCACGCTCGGGCTGGCGGGCGGCGCCGAAGGCGCGGCAATCGGGATCGTGCTTGTGGTGGTCGTCCTCGGGATCACCATGACGGCCAGCCGCTACTCGCCGCGCATCATCGACGTCTTCGTCGGCGACCCGGTGAACGGGCTCGTGCTCGGCCTCTTCCTCGGCTCGATCCTCTTCACCTTCCTGGTCCGCGCCGAGCTCAAGACCGACTTCGTCCCCACGCTCGGCGTCATCGCAGCCGTCGTGCTGGCCTTCGTCGACTTCGTGATCCTGCTGCCCTACGTCGCTTACATCTTCGACGTCATGCGCGCGGAGACGCTGGTCGTGAGCATCCGCCGCAGCGCCCGATCGAACCTCCATAAGGCAATTCGCGGCCGGTCTCCGGTCGTGCGCCGCCAGCGCTTCCTGACGAGCGTCGCGCAGATCGCCGACATCGCGGCCGGATCGGTCCGGCAGGCAGACGTGCCGGTCTCGATGGCCGCCATCGACTCCCTCAGCGAGCTGCTGGTCTGGGAGTACCTACCCGGCAAGGCCAGGCTGCCGGAGGCCTGGTTCGAGGTTGGCCGCCAGGACCTGCTCGGCCACTCCGACCAGGTCGTCGAGCACATGGTGCGCAACCGGACCTGGCTCGAGCACCTGGTCCTGAGCACCTTCCTGGACATGATCGGCATGACCCCCGTCTACCAGAAGGAGGTCGTGCACGCCATCGCGACGGCCACCTGCCAGATCGGTCAGGCGGCGCTCAAGAGCCGTGACAAGGAGATCCAGGACCTGGTCGTCCGCTACTTCAACACCTACCTGCGGGCTGCCCTCAACCAGCACGTCCCGGCCTTTGCCTACTCCTCGATGAACGAATACCGCCACCTGGCGCGGGCCTGCCTGGATAGCCGCCCGGAGCTGGCCGTCGAGATCGCCGGCCACCTGCTCGACTACGGCCGCTTCTTCGAGGAGGAGAGGATGACGCAGGTGCGGGGCGCTGCGGTCGAGGACGTTTCCGAGCTCGCTGTTGCGGCCGAACCCCTGGCTCCGGAGGTCAGCCGCCGGCTGGCGGCGCTGGTGGCGAGCCAGTTGGGAACCGACGCCCGCCCGAGCCTCGTGAAACCCGTGCTCCGGCTGGCCCTCTGGGCGCGGCACGGCGGCCATGTCGAGACCGGCAAGCTGCTGAGCGGAGCGCTGAGCAGAGTGCCACTACCTGTGCTGACCGACTGCCTCGACCGCCTGCAGAGCACCGAGGACGGCGTCTTCCGGGAGGTCAACGAGCGACTCGTCGCCTTCGACTGGGTGCCCGATGAGCTCCGGGGCGACATTGCCGGGCTGCGCGCCGAGCTGGCCGCGGCGGGCGACGGCTCGCCTCAACGGGCCATTTCGCGACAACCGTAGACTGGCCTCGATGCTGAAGCCGGAGGAGGCTCGACGCCCCTGGTCCGTGACCGAGCTGGCCCGCCAGATCCAGCTCGAGCTCCGGCCGCTCGCGCAGGTTTTCGTGAAGGGCGAGGTGAGCGGCATGAAGATGTCCGCCAAGGGCCACTACGGATTCACCATCAAGGACGGCCAGTCGGTCGTCGAGGCGTTCATCTTCCAGTCCGACGCCCGCCGGCTGGCGATGCTGCCCGAGGACGGCCAGGCCTTCATCTTCCGCGGGAAGGTCGACTTCTGGGCGCAGGCCGGCCGGGTCCGGCTGGTGGTCGACTTCGTCGAGTTCGACGACGCGGGCAAGCTCAGAGCCCGCTATGAGCAGCTGAAGCACCGGCTGGAGCAAGAGGGCGCATTCGACCCGTCACGCAAGCGGCGGCTGCCGTTCCTGCCCAGGGCCGTGGCCCTGGTCACCTCACCGGCGGGCGCGGTCATCCACGACCTCCAGCAGACGATCCTGGACCGCTTCCCGAACATGGACATGTACGTCTATCCCGCCCTGGTCCAGGGCGCCACCGCGCCGGGCAGCGTGGCGGCCGCGGTGCGGCAGGCCAACCGCGAAGGGCTGGCTGACGTGATCGTCATCGCCCGCGGCGGGGGCAGCTTCGAGGAGCTCTACGCCTTCAACCTGGAGCCGGTGGTGCGCGCGATCCTGGCCTCTCGGCTGCCTGTCGTGACCGCTCTCGGGCACACCTCGGACCGGACCCTGTCCGACCTGGCCGCGGACTCCGAGTGCCGGACGCCGACGGAAGCCGGGGCCCGCGTCGTCCCGCGGAAGTCCGACCTGCTGGCGCGGCTCTCGGAGCGAGGCAGGCGGCTGGAGCGGGAGGGTATGCGACGCCTCGAGACCGGCCGCCAGGGCCTGACCCATCGCGGGGACCGGCTTGGCGCGGTCCTGCGCGCGGTTTTCACTCGACGTTTGCAGAGGCTGGAGCGCTGCCGCGCCGACCTGGCGCGCTTGAGCCCGGCCCAGCAGTTGGTGCGGCGACAAGCCGAGCTGGCCGAGCGACGCCGTCGCTGCGAGGCAGCTGCCTTGCGAGCGCTCACCGGCCGTCTGCCCGACCTCGACCACCGGCGCCGGCGCCTGGGCGCCCTGAGCCCCGATGCAGTGCTGGCCCGTGGCTACAGCATCACGCAAGACGCCGATTCGGGCGCCGTCCTCACCGCCGCCAGCCAGACAGGGCCGGGGCGCAAGGTCCGCGTCCGGCTCGCCGCAGGCCGCCTCGCCGCCACCGTGGACCAGGCTGAATGAGCGAGGAACTGACTTACGAGCAGGCCCTGGAGGCATTCGACGAGAGGCTGCGCCAGCTCGAGGACGGCAAGCTCAGCCTGGAGGACACGCTGAAGGCGGTCGGCGAGGCCCGCAAGTACCTGAAGATCTGCGAAGCCAAGCTGGAAGCGGCGCGGGGCAAGATCGAGACGCGAGCAGCCGGCGCCTCCGCGCCGGAAGCGGACACGGAGGCTGGAACGGAACCCGCGCCGGCGGAGGGCAAGCTCTTCTGAGGGAGCTGCGCGTCGGCGAGGACGTGCTCGGCCGCGACGGCCGCCGGATCGGCCACGTGGAAGGGCTGGTGGTGGACGAGGGCGCCCATCAGGTCACCCACCTGGTGGTCGGCCAGCGGGCGCTGCCGCTGCGCGAGTTTCGCGACGCCGGTCCGGACGGCCTCGCCACCGACCTGGGGGGCGAGGCCGACCTGGAACGGTTCCCCTCCCATGCGGACGAGCAGTTCGGACCGCCCGGCGAGCACTGGCAGCCGCCCGAAGGCTGGGCAATCCACAACTTCCTGGCGGTCGCCGGCGCCCTGCTCGGGAACGCCCCCTATCAGCCGCCGGTCGAGGCCGAGCTGAAGCCCGGCGAGAGCGGCCACGAGATCACCTCGGGCAGCCCTGTCTGGGTCGAGGACCGGCAGATCGGCCACGTCGTCGAAGTGCTGACCGACGAGCGCGGCCGGACCCGCGACATCGTGATGGCACGGGCTGGCCTGCGCGGCGAGAAGGTGCTGATCCCTGTTCAGAAAGTGATCGAGGTTGTCGGTCCTAATGTCCAGGTCGACCTCAACGAAACCGAGGTCGAGCTGCTCGAACCTTACGAGGGCTAAGTAAGCAGGGTCTGCCACGGGTGTCGGCAACAGTGGCATCCACAGCCTGCCGATAGCCTCCATTTCCGACACTCGTGGCTATGCCGGCTGGCGGTGTCGCGGCTTGCGGGCCGGCGCCTCCGGCTCGCGACGGGCTCGCGCCGCCGCCTCCAGCTGCTCGTTGGCGACGACGAGCCGTTGGCTGAGGTTCTTGATCACCTCCAGCAGCACCTCCGGATGCTCGTGGAGGATGGCCTCCAGGCGCTCCCTGCGCAGCACCCGCACGGTGACCTCGCTGATCGCGTCCGCGCCCGCTGAGCGGGGCTGGTGCGTGAAGGGCGCCATCTCGCCAATGGTCTCGTGCTCGCCAAGTCGCGCCAGGGTGACCTCTCCGGAGACGTCGTCGCGATGGATGCGGACCTCGCCCGCGGTGATCACGTAGAGCTCATCGGAGAGCTCCCCCCACTTGAAGATGGCCTCGCCGGCGAGGTAGTGGCGAGTGACCATCAAGCGGTCGATGGCCGCCAGCTGCTCCAAGGTCAGCGTGGCGAAGAGCGGCACCTTCTTCAGCGCGATCAGGTCATTCATGCTTTCGCCAGACCTCTGCTGCACCGCCTCCGCCGCCTTCCGGACCCATCCGTCGGGATGCCGTGTGAGCATCGCCACTTCGGTTTCCGAGAGCGGCCGCGCCACGCCGCTCTCGAAGGCGTCGGGTTCGAGAAGCCGGACCAGCGGCTCCACCAGCCGGGCCGGGCCGAAGTTTAGCAGCGTTTCTACGGCCTCCACCCTGGCCGTCTCGCCGGTCGAACGGAGCGCCCGCTCCACCCTCCCGAAACCCTTCTTGTCGTGGAGCGAGCGGAGGCCGGCGAGGACCATCTCGACCACGTGCCCGACGTAATCCTCCAGCGAGATCCGGAGCATGGCGAGCCGAGAATCCTCGCCCGCCGGTCCGGCCAGCCTCTGGAGGCTGCGCAGCCGGGCGGCCGTTTCCGCCGTGTCCGTTCCGACCTTGAGAAGCGTCTCCAGGTGACCCTGGGCTCTGCGCACGAGGTCGGCCCGCCCGCTCCGCGTCACCGCCTCCATCGCCGCGACCGCCACCGAAGTCTCCGCCGCCAGCAGGCCCAACGCCTTCTCCAGGCCGCCCGGCGACTGGACCGCGATCGCCTGGCCCGCCAACCGCCGGCTGAGCGGGTCGGCGCTGGTCAGGCCGGCCACCAGCGCCTCCTCGTAGGCGGCCGCGGCTTCGGGCGGCGGTTTCCAGCGTGCCGCCTGGCGGAGCGCCTCACGGCGGACGTCCGGGCTCGTGTCCTGCAGGCACGCGATGAGGGCGGCGGTCGAGCCAGGGACGGCTCCCTTCAAGCGGGCGAAGCTCCTGACAGCCTCCAGCCGAACGCCGGGACGCAGATCGGCCAGGGCTTCCGCCACCTCGTGGTGGTCGCCGATTTCGGCCGCCGCCCAAACCGAGGCAGCCCGGGCAATCTCAGCGCCGTTGGAATCCAGGCGGGCCAGGATCTCTGGGCTTCGGCTCCAGGGAGGCTGCAGGTGAGCGCCCGCGACCGCTGCGGCCGCCTCGACCCAGGGGTCCCCGTCCCCTGCCGCCTTTTCCAGCTGGTCGAGGCTCAGGGAGCCGGGCGGGGGCAGCTCGTAGGCCAGCCGGCGGAGCGCCGGCTCGCTTGAGACCGCCAGTTCCTCGACCAATCCCAGGAAGGACTCCGGTGCCACCCGCGCCAGCGCCCGGGCGGCGAACTCACGCAGGTTCGGGTCGTCGCCACGGGCCCCGGCTTTGAGCTCCTCGACCGCCTTGGCGCCGGGGCGGCCCAGCGCCAACTCCAGATCGCTCAGGGAAAGGGTGTGTGAGCGGAGCCGCGAGTAGATGGCGCTCACATAGAGGCTCCGCACCCAGAGCGCGGCAGCCAGAAACCCGAGGCAGGCCACCACGCCGACGCCGGCCAGGAAGCGGATGGAGCTGGCGCCGAAGAGGGCTTCCGCGAGAAGCAGGCCGAGGCCCGCGATGACGGCCGAGCCCGGCAGGACCAGGTTGTCGATGATCAGCTTCAGCTTCGGCGCGACCTGGTTCGGCAGGGCGCCGCCGAGAACGTTCTCGGCGGGGTCGTCGAGCCCGGTCTGAATTCCGTTTCGGACGACGAAGAGGAAGAGCGCCGCCGGCAGGCCCGGCAGCGCGGCAACCAGCACGAAACCGAGGAGCGTCGCCGCGGGCAGGACCAGGATCGCGTTGCGCACGCCCAGCCGGGCCAGCACCACCGGGGTGATCCAGAGGCCGAGGGCGAGCTGGACCACGTAGCTCAGCATCCAGGACCAGCCCAGTAGCACCGCCAGCTCGGTCTGGCCGTTGGTCGCGCGCACGAACACGGTCGCGACCAGGTAATCGGAGACGCGCATCGCGATCAGGAGGACCGTCGCCAGCAAGACCAGGGCGAGTACGAGCCGGCTCTTGCGCAAGTAGGCGAACGCGGCCCCGACCGAGCGCAGCAGGCCCAACCGGCGCTGCTCATGGGTCGCCTCCGCCTCCAGCTCGTCGGCGTCGTCGATGACGTGGGGCCGATAGAGACGGCGGTCGGTCCAGTAGACGAAGAGCACGCTGAGCGCGCAGCCGGCGGACCAGACGAACACCAGCGGCTCGGCGCCGAGGCGCGTCGCGATCAGCGTCGTCAGAGCGCCTGAGAAGATGTAGCCGAGACCGGAGCCCGCGGCGATGACGGGGAAGATCCGCTTCGCCTCCAGGATGTTGAAGTACTGCGACACGAACGCCCAGAACTGCAGCATCACGAGTTCGAAGAGGACCGAGTAGGCGACGTAGTCGATGAAGGAGACGACCGCGTTCTCGGCGACGCGATAGCTGACGTAAATCGCCACCCCCGCCAGCGCGTTCAGCAGCAGGTTGTAGCGGAAGGCGCGGCCGATCCCCCAGCGGCGGTTGGCGGCCACCGTGAGCGCCACGCCGGGCCAGACGGTGAGCGCCAGGATTACGAAGAAGAGCGGGTAGCGGCTGGCTCCGGCGTGCTCCAGGAAGATCGCCTGGGCGCCGCTGAAAGCCGTGTAGAGGGCGCACCCCAGGAGGCAGGCAAGACCCGCGGTTCGCAGGGTGCGGTCGAGCTCGGACCGCCGCACGTGGAGGTCGCGGCCGAGCGCCAGCAGCAGCCGGTCCCGCCAGCGTTGCGGGAGAAGCCCCCTGCCGCGCCCGAGCCGTCCGATCACGCGCGGAATTATGGGGTCAGTTTTCAGCTCCCAGCGCGGGAGCCTAAGGCGAGACGTTCGGGTTCTTCGTCAGGTTGGCCCAGCCGGTCAGCACGGCCCAGCGCGACCAGATCGCCGCCCAGACGAGCCCGTTCCCGAAAGCCGGCATGTCGTCGGCGAAGTGCTTGTGATGGAAAGTCCACATCGCGCTGTGGAACTCGTAAAGCATGCGATTGGTCTCCTGCCGCGAGGAAGCGCCTTTGACGTGGATCGCCTCGGCGGTGGGCAGGTAGAAGATCTTCCAGCCGCCCTGCTTCAGCCGGAAGCAGAGGTCCAGGTCCTCGCCGTACATGAAGTAGGCCGGGTCGAAGAAGCCGACCTGCTCGATCGCGGCGCGACGCACCATCAGGCAGGCGGCCGTGCCGGCGTCGATCTCGTGCGGCTTGTTGACCGGCTGGTGGCCCATGTTGTAGCGCCCAAAACGCGCGCTCTTGGGAAACACCCTGCTCAACCCGGAGACGCGGTAGAAGGCGATGGCCGGCGTCGGGAAGGCACGCCGGGCGGCGAGGTCCTGGGTGCCGTCAGGCCGCAGCAGGCGAGGCCCGACGCCGCCGACGTCCGGGCGCACGAGGAGGAAATCGGCCAGCTTGCCGACGCAGTCCGGAGCCACCATCACATCTGGGTTCAGGAGCAGGGCGAAGCGTCCCTCGGCCATCTCCAGCCCGACGTTGTTGGCGCGGCCGAAGCCCACGTTCTTCTTCATCCGGTGGAGCTTGGCCTGTGGGAACTCCTCGCGGACCGCCTCCAGCGAGCCGTCCCTGGATGCGTTGTCCACCACGATCGCCTCGACCGGGATGTCAGTGCTCGAGTAGAGCGCACGGAGCGACTCCAGGAGGTAGTCCTTGACGTTGTAGCTGACGATGATGGCCGACACGAGAGGCGGTTTTGGCGGCTCGGTGGACATCGGTTGACAGCATAGAGGTCCGTGCTCAGAGCCCCGCTAGAATCGCTTCACAAGTGCCAAGTGTCCTGAGCCGGTCGCCCGCCGCGACCTGCAGTGCGAACCGCTGACCCAGGACGCTAGCGCCCCACCGACGGGGGCCCGGTCGCGCCTCGCGGGCCTCGGCTCGAGCCGGCTCGTCCGGCAGAACCTCGTGCTCTTCGTCGGCGGGATCACGGCCGGCGTCGGCGGCTTTGTCTATCACGCCGTTGCTGCTCACCTCCTGGGACGGGCGCTCTATGGCGAGGTGGCAGTCCTGGTCGCGGTCTACGCGGTCGGCACGGCCGTAAACCTGATCCTGATCCTGGTCCTCGCCCGCTACGCTTCGACGCTGCTGACGCGGGGGAGCCCGGGCGGAATCCGCTACCTGATCGTCCGCACGCATGCGGTGGTGGCTGTCCCCGCCCTTGTGTTTGTGGGGCTGATGGCCGCCCTCTCGGTGCCGATCCAGCAGTTCCTGAAGCTGGATTCACCGATCCCGGTGATCTGGCTTGGGCTGGCCATCGCCGCGATCTGGTTTGTGGCGATCCCGCGGGGCACTCTGCAGGGGACGCAGCACTTCCCCGCGCTCTCGACCAACCTCGGGCTCGAGATCATCGTCCGCACTGGGACGCTCGTCCCTCTCCTGCTCTTCGGCCTCGCCGTCAACGGGTCGATGATCGCAATCCTGCTCGGCTGCACGGTCGCTTATGTGGCCGGCATGTGGTCGCTCCGCGACTACCGCGCGATGGTTCCTGAGCGCGCCCGGCTGCGGGCGATGTTCAGCTTCTCCCTCACCGCCGCCGCGGGAACCATCGGCGTCCTGCTCCTCTACAACCTCGACGTGGTGCTCGCGAAGCACTACCTGAACGTGGATGAGGGCGGCCTCTACGGCAGCCTCAACAAGGTCGGGACAATCCTCTATTTCGGGACTCTCTCCGTCAGCCAGGTCCTCTTCCCGCGAGTGGTCGAGGCGGTCTCGACCAACCGGCACCCGGGCCGCCTGTTGCTCCTCTCCGGCGCGATCACCGCCTTCCTCGGGGCTTGTGCGATCGTCGTCTTCGCTTTGGCCTCGCGCCTGATCGTTCTGGTGCTCTTCGGGCCTCAGTTCCTGGACGACCAGCCGCTGATCCTGGCCATGGGCTTCATCGGCCTCGGGCTCTCGCTGGTGAACCTCCTGGTGCAGTTCTTCATGGCGGTCCACGACCGGCTCTTCATCCCGCTCCTGGCCGCGGGCTGTCTGGTCGAGGCGGTCCTCATCGTGGTCCGCCACCCCACGGTTGCGGCGGTCGTGCTGGACGTCATGGTCGCGATCTTCGCGCTCTTCTGCCTGCTGATGGTGCGGGCGGTCCTGCTGATGCCCAAGCTGCGCCCCGACATGGTCGTGGAGGAGGACGCCGCCGCCCTTTAGCCGCCCGGCAGACGCACCGCCGAGAAGGTCAAACTTGGAAGTAACGGGCGGCCCGGCCCGTTCGTTCTAAGACCTTGGTGATGGGGATCAAATGGCTGCTGCCTGCCGCGGCCGTGGCGCTCGCCGCCTGCGGGGTCGCGGGCCAGCCGCGCAGTGCCACCTACCCACGACCGAGCCCAACAGCGAGCGCGGTCTCCGCTCCCTCGCCGACTGCCGGTCTCCTCGTCATCGCCAGCGGCCTGCCGGGCATCCAGCAGGTCAGCAACCCGCCGACCGGCCAGGCCATGGTCTCGATCGTGGATGCGGAGGGCCAGGTGCGCGCTCGGGCCATGTTCGAGCCGCCGCCGGCGCCCCGGATCGGCAACGCCGGGGCGCTGCTGCAATCCCCGGTGCGAGCTGCCGCCGGCGCCGCCTACTACGCCGACAAGTCCGGGTCGGTGCGGAAGCTGACCCCCGACGGGACGGTCTCGCCAGTGGCGAAGTTCCCACTCACGAACCCGCAGCAGGAGCTGACCTATGCGGTCAGCCCCGACGGGGGCCACCTGATCGCCATCGTGTTGAGCACGCCGCCCCTGCACGACCCGCCGCCGCAGTCACTGGCTGACCCCCTCTACCAGGAAGGAGCCCACTGGAAGCTCCGGCTCGAGACAGCGGAGGCGGGCGGTCCTACCGCAACGACCCTGGAGCGCGACCTTGGCACCGCCTTCCCGCGGCCGACGCTGATCGCCGGCTGGGACGAGCGGGGGCCCGTCGCCTCGCTGAACTCGGCGCTTGGCGCTCAATCGGTACCAGCTTCGACACGCTTCTTCGGCGACTCCATCGTTCACCTGGCTTCCGACGGCTCGCATGCGGAGCAGCTCGGCGGACCCGGCTGCGTGGCGGTCGACGAGATTCCCAATGGCACCGTGGTCTGTGCAGCGGACACCTCGCCGCAGCTCAGAGTGAAGAGCTCAAGCGGCGCCGTCTTCTGGCAAGCCTCCCTCCCGGCCGGAGCCAGCTCCGCGAGTCCCTGGCTCTCGCCGGACGGCAGCACGATCGCGCTGCAGGGTCTCACCGTGACGGCGCGCGGAGCGGCACCGGCTGCAGCGGCGGCGATTCCCCTCGGCTGGCTCGACAATTCGACGATCGTCGAGTCGACAGCGGCCGGGGACCTCTCGCTCTACGAAGCCGCCGGAGGCAAGAAGCTCCGTGACCTCGGGCTGAACGGAATCTTCGCCGGGAAAACTTAACAATTAAGTCCCGCGACCTCTGCCGGAGGCGCGGGACTTAAAGAATGCTCGGCAACGACCTACTCTCCCACCGGGTCGCCCCGGCAGTACCATCGGCGCTGGAGGGCTTAACTACCGTGTTCGGAATGGGAACGGGTGTTTCCCCTCCGCAATGGTCACCGAACGAGGCGAATTATACCCGGCTCGGACGGCCCTCCCAGACCCCCACCTGACTCAGCGGCGCCGGCGCCGCGCCCTCAGGCTTTTGATCTTGCGAGCTTCCGCAGGCGGCACGTAATGCGCGCGGCGCCGGACCTCCCGCACGAGGCCTTGCTCTTGCACCTTGCGCCGGAACTCCCGGAGCGCCGACTCAAACTCCTCCGGATCCTTGACCACGACCTTCAACTTGAGGACCACTTCCTTCTGGCAATAGACGATCTGCCTGCTTTCGACTCTGCGGGTAAGGATACGCGCCCAGCGTTGGGCCGGAGGCGCCGGCTCAGTCCGCGCGGGGTTCGGAGGGACTCTCGACGGGACTTTCGGCCGGAGGTTCGGCGGGCGGCTGCGTGGCCTCGACGCCGGACTGTTCCAGCAGGCTGAGCAGGCGGCGACTCTCCTTCCGGCCCTCCCGGCGGAGGTAGTAGATCAGGCCCGCCAGGCCGACCAGCAAGGCGCCTCCGACGAACGGCAGCGTGCGGTTCGCGCCCTGCACCAGGCCTGACGCCTCCAGCTGGAGAGTCACGATGGCGCCCAGCTCCCAGACGAGGAGCAAGCTGCCGAGGAGGACCAGGACCGCGAAAAGCACCGGGTTCAGGCCCCGTGAGAGTTCGATCCAGGCGCCTTCGGAATGCTCGCTCACCTCGCCGGCGAGAGCCGGGTACCAGGCCGCAACCGAGCCCCGCGGTCGGAGCCAGAAACGATCCCCTTCGACGCTGCCGGTTACGTCAGGCCGCGCGGCTATGGACTCGACCAGGCGGCGGGCCGCGTCGAGGGTAAGGTCCGTCTTGATCAGCTCGCGCTTCGGGTAGTAGGGCTTGAATCGCATCGCGTCAGCCGCTGATCCGCTTCCAGAGCTGGGTGAAGACGCCCGGCCGGTCGCGCACCTGGACGGTTCCGAAGAACGAGTAAGCAGCGATTCTCACCACCGGCGCTCCGGGCCTGATCATCGCCGTCTCGCTCAGCCGGGCCTCGCCCCCGAAGCCCTCCATCTCGACGCTGACTCCCTCCGGGACCAGGATCCGGACGTTGCCCAGCAGCGCGTAGGCGTGGATGACCAGCACGGGTGACTCGATGACCGCCTGGCGGAGGTCGAGGTGGACGCTGCCCATGATCGCGTAGGCGGCGATCACCTGGCCCACCCGCCAGCGGCCGGCTCGGCGGACGGATGTGAAGACTGCGTAGAGCTCATGGGGCGGGGTCGTCACCTGGGCGGCGGGGGCTGGCAGATCAGCGGTGACGCCCACCAGGTCATTGCGGGTCCGCGCCTCCAGCGCCAGGCCGGACCGGCTGGCGAACTCCTCCAGCGTCAGCCGGCCTTCCGCCGCGGCCTCCCGGAGGACCACCAGGGCGTGGTCGCGCTCGGCGTCTGATGCGAGGATCGCGGGGGGTTTCCGGCGGGCGGGCACCTCGCCGGAAATCCTAACCGCGGACGGCCCTCCTTAGAGGACCTGAACGGTGACCGGCTGCGCGGCCGGTTCGAGCGCGATGTCGAGGACCTCACGCACGTCGCCCACGAGGTGGAACGTCATCTCGTCGCGAACGTCCTTGGGCAGGTCGTCCAGGTCGGGCTCGTTGCGCTTGGGAAGGATGACCTCCTTCAACCGCGACCGCCGGGCCGCCAGCACCTTCTGCTTCACCCCACCGATCGGGAGCACCTTGCCCTGCAGGGTGACCTCACCGGTCATGCCGACCTCCGAGCGGACGGAGCGCCCGCTGAGCAGGCTGGCGATCGCGGTGACCATGGTCACGCCCGCTGATGGGCCGTCCTTGGGGATGGCCCCCGCCGGCACGTGGACGTGAATTCGCTTGTCGAGCAAGCCCTTGTCGGCGCCCAGCATCTCGGCGTGGGAACGGACGTAGCTGAGCGCGATCTGGGCCGACTCTTTCATGACGTCGCCGAGCTGCCCGGTCAATGTCAGGGCGCCTTTCTCTCCGTCCATCGCAGACGCTTCCACGAACAGCACGTCGCCGCCGGCGCCGGTCACGGCGAGGCCGGTGGCCACGCCGGGAACAGAGGTGCGCTCGGCCACCTCGTACTGGAAGCGCGGCTTCCCGAGGTACTCGCGGATGTCGTCGGCGTCGATCTTGACTGGGATCTCGGCCTTGCCGGAGTCGATCTTGGTGGCCACCTTGCGGAGGACCTTGCCAAGCTCCCGCTCGAGGCTTCGGACGCCCGCCTCGCGGGTGTGCTCGGCGATGATGCGGTCGATGCCGCCGTCGGTCACGTCGGCTTCAGCCGGCTCCAGCCCGTTCCGTGCCAGCTGGCGGCGGAGCAGGTGGTCGCGGGCGATGGCGAGCTTCTCCTCGTCGGTGTAGCCATCCAGGCGGACCAGTTCCATGCGGTCCAGGAGCGGGCCGGGGATGGTGTCGGCCACGTTCGCCGTCGGAATGAAGAGCACCTCGGAGAGATCCAGGTCGACCTCCAGGTAGTGGTCCCGGAAGGTGTGGTTCTGGGCCGGGTCGAGCACCTCCAGCAGCGCCGACGACGGGTCGCCCCGCCAGTCGCTGCCGACCTTGTCGATCTCGTCGAGCATCACAACCGGGTTCATCGTCCCGGCCTCTTTCAGCGCCCGCACGATGCGGCCGGGGAGAGCCCCGACGTACGTGCGGCGGTGACCGCGAATCTCCGCTTCGTCGTGGATGCCGCCCAGCGACACGCGGGCGAATTTGCGGCCAAGGGCGCGCGCCACCGACTCACCGAGCGAGGTCTTGCCAACGCCAGGGGGGCCGACCAGGGTGATGATCGCGCCCGAGCCACGGCCGCCTTCGGACGGCAGGCCCTTTCCGTGGCGGCGCTTGCGAACTGCCAGGAACTCGATGATGCGGTCCTTGACGTCGTCCAGCCCGGTGTGGTCCTCGTCCAGTATCCGGCGGGCCTCGACCAGGTCGAAACGATCTTCCGACCGCTTGTCCCAGGGCAGCTCCAGCATCCAGTCCAGGTAGTTGCGAATCCACCCGTACTCCGGGTTCTGCTCGCTGGTCCGCTCCAGCCGGTCCAGCTCGCGCTCGACCTCCTTGCGAACCGAGGCGGGCATCTTCGCCTCCTCCACGCGCTTGCGGTACTCGGAGGTGGCGTCACCATCGTCGCCGAGCTCCTTCTTGATCGCCTGCATCTGCTGGCGGAGCAGGAACTCGCGCTGGCTCTTCTCCATGCCTTCCTGGACGTCGGAGCGGATCTTGTCCTTGAGCGTGATCTCAGCCAGGACATCCCGCTGCCAGGCGATCACGCGCTCCAGGCGCGCCTCCACGTCGCGCTCCTCCAGGAGCTCGACCTTCTGCTCAACCGAGAGGTCGGGCGAGTAGCCCGCCATGTCCGCGAGGTGGCCCGGCTCGTTGATGCCGCGCAGCATCATGGCGATGGCGCGGGCTCCACGGAGCTCGAGGATGTTCTCGATCAGCGCCCGGTACTCACGCATGAGCTCCTGGGCGCGCTGGGTGCTGGCGTTGCGGTCCGGGGCCTCCGAGTACTCGGCGAGCAGGGTGCCGCCGGCCTCAGCCTCGACCATGCCGATCTCGACGCGGCCCTGGCCCTGGATCTGGACGAAGTCCTCGCCGCCGGGCAGCTGGCCGACGTCTTCCACCTTGGCGTAAGTGCCCACGCCCGCGTAGCGCGAGCCCACTTTGGGGAGAACGATCAGCCGGTTGGCGCCGATCTGGGCGGCGGCCACGGCGGCCCGCGCCTCCTCGGAGTCGATCTGGATCGTGACGTTCATGTGCGGCAGCACGACTCCCGCTGTGAGCGGCAGGACTGGCAGCCGGTTCTTCTGGTCTGACATTTGGTTAGAGGATGCTCCCTGGGTTACTTCGCTTGGGGTAAATCAAGTCGTGACTCCAAGTATTTCCCGAGCCGTAACGCTGCAAACGCTAACGTCCCACCTCGGCCAGGCGTCGGGCGATCAACCGGTATACCCCCGGGTTTACAGCCAGGCCGACGTGGGTGCCCTTCACCTCGAAGCAATCGAGGTCGCCGCGGAGGCAGGCGTGCCAGCTGACGACCCCGTCGGTGCGCGTGTAAATGGAGGCGGTAGGCACCAGCGGGCGGGCCGCGAGGTCCTCCAGGAAGGGCAGCTCGACCAGGTGGGTGGAGCGGGAACGGAAGACGTTGAAGACGCGCGCCAGGCGGACGCCGGCCATCGTGGCCGGGTGGATGTCATAGGGATCACGGAGCGGCGATCCGAGCGCGATCACCTGGGCGACCAGCTCCGGGTGGCGCTGGGAGACGACCTTGGCCAGGAGTCCGCCCCGGCTGTGGCCGATGATCGCGGCCTTACCGCCGCTGGCCTCCACAAGGTCCTCCAGCCGCCTGGCCAGCCGCTCGACCAGCTCCTCGGAGTAGAGGAAGTTGAAGCGGATCCCGGCCCTCGCGGTCCGGTAACCCATCCGCTTGAGCCAGGCGCCCAGTACTCGGAGTGACCGGTCGCCGGCCATGAAGCCCGGCACCAGGAGCACCGGCCGGCCCTGGCCGCGCTGGACGCCCACGCCCTGGAAGACCGGGTCGTTGAGGAGCCCGACGTATTCCCGCCAGGCACGGCCCTCGCGCCACATCCGCGGCCGGTAATCCGGCTCCGCCAGCTTTCGCATGACAACGCTCGATCTTAGAGTCGTGCCATGTCGATGACCGGCCAGACGCACCTCGTGACCGGCGCCAGCTCGGGTCTCGGGCGGGCCAGCGCGATCGCGCTGGCGCGGCTCGGAGCCAGAGTCGTGCTCCTGGTCCGGGACCGGTCCCGGGGTGATGAGGTTCGCGGCACGATTCTCCGCCAGGGCGGTTCGGCCGACGTCCTCCAGGCCGACCTCTCCAGCCGGGCCTCGGTCCGGCGGGCGGCCGCTGAGGTGTTGGGCGCCCACCGCCGGCTTGACGTCCTCATCCACAACGCGGCCATCTACACGCCGAGACGCACCCTGACTGGCGAAGGCCTGGAGACGATGCTGGCGACCAACCACCTCGGCCCCTTCTTGCTGACGGCCCTGCTCCGAGGGGCCCTTCTCGCCGCGAAACCTTCGCGCGTGATCGTCGTGACCGCGCCCTCGACGACCCGGATCGACTTCGACGACATCCAGGGCGAGCGCCGCTTCGGGTCGCTCTCGCGCTTCGGCGCCACAAAGATGGCCAACCTGATGTTCACCTACGAGCTGGCGAGCCGCCTGGCAGGCAGCGGCGTGACGGCCAACGCGGTCTTTCCGGGAGTTTTCAAGAGCGGCTTGATGGATGCCGCACCGCCGCTGATCCGCTGGCTCGGCGGCCTCCGGGCAGCCTCAGCCGAGGCGGCCGCCGAACACATCGTCCAGGCCGCCACAGACCCGGCGCTGGCAGACGTCTCGGGAGTGTTCTTCAGCGGCCGGCGGCCTGCTCGAACCGCCCCGGACTCGCTCGCGGTTGACCTCCGCGAGCGCCTCTGGGATCTCAGCGAAGGGCTCACGGGCGCCTCCATCCCGCACTGGGCGGGCGACTAAGGTTATACCTGCGATATCACCTTCCGGTAAGCTGGGGCTGTGCACCTGGCCGGAAGTCGCCAGTTGCTGGCGCTTGTCCCCGCCCTGCTCCTGGTTCTGGTGGCCCAGGCCGACAGCCCGGGCCTGGCTGGTGCGCGGCGCCCCGGCCCTCCACCCAACCTCCAGAGCGGCCTCGCCCGACTCGACCAGCAGATGGCGCAATCGCAGCTCGATCTCCCCGCCGCGACCGACCAGCCCCAACCGCTGGCGGCCGAGGACACGGACCCGCTCAAGGCGCATGAGGTCTTCGGCTTCGCTCCCTACTGGACGCTGAACGTGTCCGAGGGTTTCGACGTCCAGTCGCTCACCACGCTCGCCTACTTCGGGGTCGACATCGCCGGGGACGGCTCGGTCGTGAAGAGCGGCAACGGTTGGACAGGCTACGAGAGCCAGGCCCTGGCGGCGCTGATCGACCGGGCGCACGCCGGCAACGCCCGGCTCGTGCTCACCGCGAAGGCCTTCGACCAGCCCACGCTCGACGCCTTAGCCAACGATCCGAACGCGGCCGGCCGGTTGGCCGCGGAGCTGACCGACCTGCTGAAAGCCAAGAACCTGGACGGGGTCAATCTCGACTTCGAGGGCCAAGGACCGGCGGACCGGAGCGGTATCGCCAACCTCGTCACGGGCGTGTCGAAGCAGCTCCACGCGACCAATCCGCACTGGCAGGTCACGGTGGACACGTACGCTGGCGCCGCGGGCGACCAGGGCGGGTTCTTCGACATCGGGGCGCTGGCCCCCGGCGTCGACGCCATGTTCGTCATGGCCTATGACATGCATCGCAACGGGGTCGCCTCGCCCAACGCACCGCTGCCGGCCGACGAGGGCGCCGTGCGGTCCTACCTCAACGTGGCGCCCCCGGAGAAGCTGCTGCTCGGCGTCCCCTTCTACGGCTACGACTGGCCCACCAAGTCGAACCAACCGAACTCGGATGCCGCCGGCCCGCCGCAGCCCAGAAGCTACGGTGAGCTGGCCTCCGCCGGGCACACCGTGTACTGGGACCCCAACGCGAGGGTGCCCTGGACCGCCTATCAGCAGTCGGCCCAGTGGCATGAGGCGTACTACGACAACCCACAATCGGTGGCCTTGAAGGCCCAGCTCGTCGCGCGCTACGGCCTCCGAGGCGTTGGCATCTGGGCACTCGGGATGGACGGCAACGACCCCCGGATGATGGCGGCGGTCCTGGGCAGCGCGACGCCTTTCAGCGCCGCCAGCGGACCAGCGGCGGCCGCGATCTCGGGAAGCGCGGGAAGCGCGGGAAGCCCGGGAAGCCCGGGCCAGCCGGGCGCCAGCCCGAGTGGAGCTGCCGGGTCTGCAACCCCCACTCCCACCTCCAACCCGACCCCGGCTCCCACCTCCAGCCCGACCCCCCGTCCATCGCCATCACCGACCCCGGTCGTACCGCCGCTCCCCTCACCCCCCTTGCCACCTATCCACTGAGCCGCGGTATTTCGTCCACTAAAATCTCCTCGGCCGTCGCAGCAGCAGAGATAGCGGCACACCTGACTGGAGGATTCGTCAAATGGGCAAGAGCAAGGTCAAGAAGGCCCCGGCCAAGAGCCTGAAAGAGAAGCGGGCGGAGAAACAGGCGAAGGCAGGCAAGGACAAGCCCGCACTCTCCAAAACCGCCCGATCCAGCGGCGCCCGAGGCTAACCGCCGGACCATCGTGAGAGGGGCTGCATAGAGGGCCTGCGCCGAACCTTTCAGTGGCCTCAATGAGCCGATCGAGGCTCTTGGCCGTGGCCGTCCTGGTCATCTTCTTTGGCGCCGGCGCGGGTCTGATCATTTACATCACCACGGGCGGTGGCGGCGCCAGCCGCACCATCAGCCTGACCGTGACCGGCAACAGCATGTCACCCGACCCGATCACGGCCAAGAAGGGCGACCACCTGACAGTCAACGTCACGACCGACAAGGCCGAGGAGATCCACCTTCACGGCTATGACATCAAGTTCGCCGGTGAGCCCGGCAAGACAGTCAGCCACACTTTCACCGCCGATACCGCCTGCACCTGCGTCATCGAGATCGAGGACACGTCGACTGAGATCGGCAGCCTGGTGGTGAGTCCATGACGCAGCTCTTCCTGCACGGGTTCGGCACCCGCTACGACCTGCCGGCCCCGCTCGTGCTCTACCTCTTCGTGGGCGGCTTTGTCGTCGTCGTCTCCTTCGTCCTGGTCGCGCTGTTCGCGGGCGATCGCCTGGGCGAGCGGGCCGTCCGCTACCCGCGGCGGCGCGCCCGGCTCCTCGACCCGCTGGTCAACTCGCGAGCCGTCCGAATCGCCGGGCGGGCGCTCGGACCGGCCTGGCTGCTGGCCGTGATCGTGACCGGCTTCTTCGGCTCTCCAACCGCGTACTACAACCCGGCGGAGTACCTGGTCTGGGTGTACTTCTGGGCGCTGCTGGTGGTGCTCAGCGGCGCCGTCGGTAACCTCTGGGACTGGGTCAATCCGTGGATCCCGCTCCATGCTGCCCTGGACCGTCTCTCACCATCACCTTTGAAACCGCGGCCGCTGCCAAAGCGCCTGGGTATCTGGCCGGCAGTCGCCCTCTATTTCCTCTTCGCTTACCTGGAGCTCGCCTCGGGAGTTGCGGCGTTTCCGGCGGCGATCGCCGCGGTCGCGCTGGCCTACAGCGTCCTGACGGTTGCCGGGATGCTGGTCTTCGGTCGCGACCCATGGCTCTCGCACGCCGAGCCGTTCACGCTTCTCTTCGGCATCGTCGGCCGGTTCGCACCGATCGAGACGGACACGGACCGCCGGTCGCGCCAGCAGGCCGTGTACGTGCGGCCCTGGGGGGTCGGGCTGCTTCGCGATGAGCCCACCAGCTGGGACTGGATCGTGTTCGTGATCCTGATGCTCAGCACGCTCGCCTTCGACGGTCTGCTGGCCACACCGTTTTGGCGAGCGATCCAGCCGTTCTTCTATCAGCTCGGCGGCCAGGCAGCCGGCCGGACCATCGCCCTGATCGCTCTGACGGGAACCTTTCTCCTGGCATTCGTGCTGGTCATGCGACTTGTGATGTTGTTGGGCTGGCCCGAAGGCCTGGATCGGCAGCCGGTTCTGCGCACGATGGGGGCTTTCGCCTTCACGCTGGTGCCGATCGCGCTGGTCTACAACGCCGCCCACAACTACACCTACATCACGATCCAGGCGCAGCTCCTGATTCCCTTGCTGGCCGATCCTCTCCAGAAAGGCTGGCACCTCCTGCCCCTGCCGCCTGCCGCTGGCTACAGGCCGAACTTCGCAATCGCCAGCCCGGTGATCGTCTGGTATGCGCAAGTGGTCCTGATCGTGCTCGGCCACGTGATCGCGGTCTACCTCGCCCACCTGCGGGCGGGCGAGCGCTTCAAGCGTGCGGTCCAGGTGCTCCAGAGCCAGTACCCGATGCTGGCTTTGATGGTGCTCTACACGATCACCAGCCTCTGGATTCTGGCCCAGCCGGTAACCAAGGAGGTCTGAAGGCCGCAGCGGGTGTGGAGCCTACGCCGAGATTCGAACTCGGGACCTCTTCCTTACCAAGGAAGTGCTCTGCCGCCTGAGCTACGTAGGCTCGAAGCCGACTCCGGATTCTACCCGGGCAGCGTCACTCGCCTGAGCCGCTCCGGCGTTTCCTTCGCGCTTCCAGGAGCCGGGCCGAAAGCGCCTCGGCCTCCTCTTCCTTCTTCTTTGCTTCCACGCCACTAGCACTGGCAGACGGGGGGCCGGACTGAGGTGTCGAGATGACCGGCGGCGGCGCCGCTTCCCCCGGACGGCGACGGTAGCTGGCGACGCGGGTCCGCAACCGGACCAGCTCCGGCGGCGCCTCCAAGACGACCTCGCGCGGACGCCGGAAGCTGGCCAGCGCGCGAGCCACCGCAAGCACCTGACCGGGCGTCAGCGTAAGCCGGCGCAGTGCGACGTCAAGCGGCCAGAGCAGGGCCACCAGAGCGAGCAGGAACCAGAAGACCTCGGAGCTGGTGGGCACCGCGGGTGTCGCTAGCGTCCAGGCCTGCGCCGGGTTGGCCAGCAGCTTGCCGTCCAGGTTCGCGTAGTCGCGGAGCGCCGCGTCGTCGCGACCCAGCTGCAGGTACTCGGGCGGGTAGGGCACCACCACCTGCGTGTCCGAGGTGGCAATCGTCGCGCCGCCCCGCGCCAGGACCACGTGGAGCAGGTAGGTCCCGGTGGCGCCAACCTCGATCCGGCCGTGCCACTTGCCCGGCCCCTGCGCCGGGATCTGCGTGACCGAGCTGGAGAGGTCGGGCGCCAGGACTCCGACGCTCAGGGTGCCAGTCGCGTCCGCGGCGCCGGTGACCGTGACTTCGAGGCTGTCCCCGGTGATCGAGGCCTCCGTCTGCAAGCGCGTGCCGGCGTAGCTGGGCAGCGTCCAGGCAACCATCCGCGCGAACAGCTTCCCGGCGACGGGCGAGCGCAGGAGCCCTGCGGTCCACTGGCCCTGGGAGTCGCTGGTCCAGGCCACCGAGCGGCCGAGCCCGTACTGCCAGGCGGCCAGCACGGGGTCCTCCTTCGTGCTCGTGAAGTAGATCTCGGAATTCGGCTTGGGCGTGGTCACGACGTAGCCGCCGAGCTGCGGAAATGCGTTGAGCGGGACCCCGGCGAGGAGGTCGCCCGCCGAGGTCACCTTCGGGAAGAAGTTCTGCTGCTCGAACCAGGGCCGCAGCGAGACCAGGCTCTCCTTCAGGAAGAGCTGCGGCACCTGGGTGGGATCGTCCGACTCGTAGAAGCGCCCGCCGCCCCACCGGGCCAGGTCCTGCATGTTGGCCATGAACTGCGGCGAGCCGTGCGTGTTGACGCCGATCGCGGAGGTCGTGATGCCCTTCGCCCGATAGCCTTCGAGGAGTGACTGGTGCTGGGAGGCGTTCGACGCGAAGATCTCGTCGCCGTCGCCCAGCATGATGATGTGCTTGAGCGGAGCGTCGCTCTTCAGCAGGGCATCGCCTGCCAGCTTCAGCGAGGGCAGGTAGGGCCCGTCGTTGAGGCGGGCGTTCTCCAGCAGGTGGTCGATCGCCTTTTTGTCCTTGACCGGTGTTGGAGGAACGACGAACTGGCCGGCGTCGTCGGTCACGGCCACCGTGTCCTCAGGAGTCAGCTTGTCGATGACTCCCTCTGCGGCGCCGATCGCGACCTGGTCCATGCTGGCGTTCTCCATGCTTTCCATGGCCAGCACGACAGCGACCTTCGGCTTCTCTTTGCGCGGCGGCAGGTCCATGCGCACGGGTGACGCGTCTTCCAGCGGGGTCCCCTGCCACCCGCCGGGGCCGTAGGCGCTGGTGCCGCCGATCGTCACCAGCCCGTGGCCGAGATCCTTGACCGAGGCCGCGATGGCGGCAAGGGAACCGGTCGGAAAGGTGTCGGCCGCGGCGTTGACGACGACCACCGAGTCGTAGCCGCCGAGCACCTTCGTGTCCACCGGCGCCCGCGCGGCGGGCAGGCGGTCGACCCTCATGCCACCGGCCGCGAGCGACGCCATCAGGTTGTCGCCGGCGCCCGGCGCGCCCTCCAGGACCAGCACCGACGGCTGGCCGAGGACGCGGATGGCGGCCTCGCCCTCGTTGTTCTCCGCGTAGGTGTCGGGCTGCGCGTTGACCAGCTCGGCCCGGACGGTGTGCAGGCCGGCAGTGAGAGCCGGCAGGTCGAAGGCCTGGGTCGAGATGCCGGCCGGGATCTCGAGGTCGCGAACCGCCTGCTCCTGCCCGTCCACTAGCAGCACGATCTGGCTCTTGGCGGGCCCTGTCGACTGCATACGGACCGTGGCCTGGGCCTGCTGGCCCACCCGCATCTCGGAAGGCGCGTCCACCGCCAGGACGAGCACCTCGGAGGAAGGCGCTGTGCCCACGCCGTAGACGTCGACCCGCACTCCCTCCGCGCGCAGGGCAGTGATCGTGGCCGCCGCGTCACCGAGATTCTGGCGCCCATCGGAGATCAGCACCAGTTGGCGCCCGTAGCCGTCAGGGATGATGCCCGCCGCCAGGCGTAGAGCGCCCGCGACGTCCGTGTAGCTCGGGTCCGGCTGGGTCTGGAAAATCTCGAAGTTTGGCGTCTTCGTGGGGCTCAGCTCGACCTGGGCATCGTGGCCGAAGGTGACCACCCCGAAGAGATCGTCAGCCCCCTTCCCCCCCGCCAGGTTGCGGACCGTCGCGGATTCGGCGTCGAGGCTGTGACGCGTGCTCGCCGAGAGGTCGACCACTGCGATGATTGCCCGCTGGTGAGGCTGGATCGTGACCCGGAGTCCGGCCAGCGCAAAGACCAGCAGGGCGATCAGGAGGACGCGCAGCCCGAGCGAAATTTGGGCGCGTCGGCGTGAGAGCGGCGGCGGCCAGAGGCGCCAGAGCACGTAGAGGAGCGGGACCAGGACCAGGCCCCAGAGCCACTCCGGACGCAGCACCGCCAGGCCGAAACCGCCCATCAGTGTCCCGAGCCAGAGGTTCGGACTGCAGATCGCGGCAGGCGACCGCTAGGGCGCCGGTCTGGGCGTCGCTGCCAAGGCAGGGGTGGCCCGAGGCGGAATGCATCGAAGAGATGCCTGAGCACTCGGGCCGGGGCCCCTAACACCGGCAGCGGCGTCCAGAGCCGATGAGATGCCTCCGAATTTCTGGCTCGGGGCACTAGGTCACGGACCTCGGTGGAAGACGAACCACTCGGCCGCCAGGAGCAGGAGCGCGGCTGCCGCCAGCCAGGGCCAGAGCTCCAGCACGCCGCGGGAAGCCCGGTTCGCCGGGCGGTCGACGACCTGGACCGCCGGCTTCGGACCGGGGAGTATCCGGGAGAGCGCCTGGTCGGCGAAATCCACCACGAAGCGGCTCACCCGCACGCTGTCCGGGAGCTGCTGGCGGACCGTGTACACGCCGGGCGTGGCCGGCGAGTAGGGCGGGAACGGAGGCAGCAGCCGCGTCGAGCGGCCGCCCGGGTCGATAACGTCCACCGACTTGGCCCCGGTCTCGGCGGCGAGAGTGACCGGCCGGCCGGGCGCGTAGACCTGGTTCTCAAAGCCGCCGGGCATCAGGTAGGAGAGCAGGTTCTGGATGAGGATCGGGAAAGCCGCTCGCAGCGGGAGGTCGGAGTGATGGATGTCGAATGTCAGCTCCGCCAGCCGTGGCTCCCCGACGCTGGCGAGAAGCAGCGGGTCGTCGGCTCCCCCGAACACCACCCGCCAGCCCGGGGGCGGCGTGGCTCGACCGGCGACTTGAACATGAACGTCCTTCAGGACCACGTCCTGCAGCAGCGGATCGCCGCGAGTCCCCGGCAGGACGATGCCGGGCGCGATGCCCGGTCCGAGCGGGGCGGGGCCCTGCCCCTGCGGTGGGCCGACCAGGAGCGCCGGGCTGGGCAGAGTCCCGGGCGGCACGAAGCCGTCGAAGACGAAGAGGTCGTAGGCCTTGCTCGGCTTGTAGTCGGCCGGCTTCACGACGGTCACCTTGATGCCTGGCCGGAGCTCCAGCGCCCGCTGCAGGAACCCGTTCTCGGCGGTGACCAGCTCGACCTGACGGACCGAGGGCGCCCCGGTGACCAACCAGGCCGTGTCGTCGAGGGCAAAGGAGTCGCCAGGGGTGAGCCGGGCCTCGAGCACCTGGGCGCCATTCGGCAGGCCGGACCAGGTGACGTCCGCGGTCGAGCCGCCCGTGACACGAACAGGCAGCACGTCCACCAGCCGGCCATCGGCCCGGAGCTCGAGCCGGAGGTCGCGGTCGCGCTTGCCGTAGTCGGCCACCCGCACGAAAACGGTGCCGCCCGCGGTCCGTGCGATCGCCTCGATGCCGACGTTCTCACCTGTGCTGCCGACCTGCTCGTAGGTGAGCGGGGCCAGCAGCTTGGGTGGCGCCGCCGGCGCCCGGGCGTGGCCGTCGCCGAGCAGCAGGATGGATCCGTTCGGGTGCCCGGTGAGGACGGCGTTCGCAAGCGAAAGGCCTTCCCCGAGGTCGACTTCGCCTGCCGTCGGCCGCGCCCGATCGAGGGCGCCCATCAACACCGCGGGGTCACCACTCGGAGCGGACAGCAGCTGGGCGTGCTGGCCAAGCAAGACGATCGCCATCTGCTTACCGGCCGGCAGCTGCGAGACGAGGCCGCGGGCCTGATCGACCGCGGCCCCGAAGCGGGTCGGACCGACGTCGGTCGCCTGCATGCTTGCCGACCCGTCAAGGATCACGATCGTGGTGTCGGCGATCCCTGCGGCGCCGGTCACGCCCGGGCGCAGGAGTGCCAGCGCAATCGCCAGCGCGGCCAGCAGCTGGAGTACGAGGAGCCAGGAGGAGCGTAGGCGCTGCCAGGGTGCGTTGGCCTGGCGGTCGGCGACAAACGGCCGCCAGAAGAGGAGCGAAGCGACCCGCGTCTCCGGGCGCTTCACCTTCAGGAAGTAGAGCAGCAGGATGGCGGGGACGGCGAGCAACGCGGCGGCGCCGAGCGGGGCCAGCCAGGTCATCCGGTCACCTCCGGATCACTCCGGTTTGCATGCCCGCCAGCATCAGATGTTCGAGGTCGTCCGAGCTGAGCGTGTGCAGCATCCGGCCTCCCGCTCCTTCAGCCGCCCGGCGTATCCCGGCTCGATGCTCGGCCAGCGCGGCCAGGTAGTGGTCGACGAGCGTCGGGGTGATTGTCAGCTCCCTGATGCGCTCCGACTCGGCTTCGACTAGCTTCCAGTCGCCGGCGAGGGTCGGGTTCTCCTCGTCCGGCGCCAGCACCTGCCAGAGGAGGGGCTCCTGCCGGCGGCGCCGCAGCCCCGCAACGGGAGTTGCCCAGGAATCCTCAGTCAGGAAGTCGGAGATCACGACGGTCATGCCTGGCCGCAGCCAGTCCAGCTGCGAGAGCTGAGGCGCGCTCGCCTCTCCTGCCGGCTCGAGCTTCTCGAGGAAGGCCCAGATCCTCGCCGCGCCGTCCTTCCCGCGGAGGAACTGTGTCCGCCGGCTGCGGTCGGCGAGAGTCCCGACGGCGACTCGGTCCATGCCGGCCAGGCCGAGAAGCGCGAGAGCCGCCGCCAGCCGCCGTGCTGACCCCCACTTGGGTGGCGTGCCGAGCTCCATCGAAGCGCTCGAGTCGAGCACGATGTTGAGCGAGGATTCCTCTTCGGCCACGTAGAGCCGCAGCATCAATCGCTCCAGGCGTGCGAAGGCGCGCCAGTCGATCTGGCGGAAGTCGTCGCCCGGCACATACGGCCGGAAGTCGGCGAATTCCGGCGACCGGGCCGCCCTGGGCGAGCGCCGCTCGCCCGAGTAGAGACCGCTGACCGGCCGCCGGTAGGCCAGGTCCAGCCGGCTGAGCAGGCTCAGCTCAGCTGGACTTAACACCGAGTACCGCGGTGACGACAGTGTCCGGTTCCACTCCCGCGGCGTCGGCTTCGAAGTTCAAGAAGATGCGGTGCCGGAGCGAAGAGGGCGCCACCGCGGCCAGGTCCTCGAGCGCCACGTTGAAGCGGCCGTCCAGGAGCGCTCGGATCCGCGACGCAAGCACCAGCGATTGCAGCCCCCGCGGACTGGCTCCCCAGCGCACGTACTTCTTCACCTCTGGCGGGGCGGCCTCCCGGTCCGGGTGCGTAGCCAGCACGATCTGCACAGCTCGGTCCATGACGTGGCTGGCGATCGGGACTTCCCGGGCGAGCTCGGTCATCCCCGTCAGGTCAGCCCGGCCCGCCACGGAGTTCAGCTCGACAGTGGTCGACCCGGTCGTGCGCTTGGCGATCTCCGCGAGCTGCTCGGCGTCTGGGAAGGGAACCAGGAGCTTGAAGAAGAAGCGGTCCAGCTGCGCCTCCGGCAGCGGGTAGGTGCCTTCCAGCTCGATCGGGTTCTGCGTCGCCAGCACGAAGAACGGAGCCGGCAGCGGGCGAGTCTTGTCGCCGACCGTGACCTGCCGCTCCTGCATCGCTTCGAGCAGCGCGCTCTGCGTCTTCGGCGTCGCCCGGTTGATCTCGTCGGCGAGCAGCAGGTTGGTGAAGAGCGGCCCGGGCTGGAACTCGAAGCGCCGGCGGCCCTCGTCGTCCTCGGTGACGATGTGCGTCCCGGTGATGTCCGCCGGCATCAGGTCGGGGGTGAACTGGACCCGCGCGAAGTCGAGGTCGAGAACCGACGCGAGCGACCGCACGAGCACGGTCTTGCCGAGACCAGGCACGCCCTCCAGGAGGACGTGGCCGCCGCCGATCAGGGCGATCAGCGTGAGGCGGATCAGCTCCGCCTGTCCAACCATGAAGCGGCCGAGCTCCTTCTCGATGGCGAGCGTGATCTCGCTGAAGCGCTCAGGCGTCATCTCCTCGGGAGCTTTTTGGACCGCTGTCATGGATGCGAGACTACGGTCCCGGCTGGCTCAGGTTCTGGAAGTAAGCTCGGACGAGGTCGCGTTCTTGCTCGGGGATGAGCTGGCGGTCGACCTCGCTCGTCTCGTACCGCTGGTAGGTGCCGAGCACGTCCTGGTAGGGCGTCAAGCCGGTGTCGGTGCCGCTCGTGGGGTCGCCGGTTGGGAGCCCATTGCCGGTCGGTGTCGTGTCCGTCCCGGGCACGTAGACCTTCTCGCTCGTGCCGGTTGGTTTGGTCCCGCCCGGGCTGGAGCCGGCACCGCTGCCGCCGCCGCTCCCAGTACCCGACCCGGAACCTGACCCCGTTCCGGTCCCGGAGCCACTGCCGGAGCCGGTGCCCTGGCCGGACCCCTGTCCCTGGCCGCCCTGGCCGGCGCCTTGACCAGAGCCGTTGCCCTGGCCGCCCTGGCTGCCGGTTCCCTGGCCCGGCTGGCCCTGGGCCAGGCCCTGCTTCGCCTGCTGCAGCCCGTTCACGGCCTGCGAAGAGGTTCCGGTGAAATCGTCGGCCCCGGCCTGCTGCTGCAGCTGCTGAGAAGCTGCGTTCAGGGCTTGCTGCGCTCCCGCCGCATCGCCCTTTTGGAGGGCGTCGGAGGCCTGCTGCAGGTTCTTCGAAAGTTCGGGACTGCCGTCCTTGGAGGCCTGGGCCGCGTTGCTGAGTGACTGGGCGAGCTGCTGCTGCTCCTGCGGGCTCAGCTTCGACACGTTGGAGCCGAGCTTCTGCAGCTCGGCCGCTCCCGCCGCGTTGTTCCCCTGCGCCAGAGCCTGTCCGGCCTTGACCGAGTTGGGATTGCCCTGCAGCTCCTTGCCGGCAGCCGCGCTGGCCGCGTTCTTGGAGGGGAGCGTCGGGTCCTGCAGCTTGGAGATGTCCGCTTGGGCCTGGCTGACGGCGGCGATCGCGCTCTGCGTGTCTTTGGCGTTGCGGACGTTCTGCTCGGCTTGCTTCAGGTCCTGGAGCAAGGCTCGCTTCTGCTCGTCGGTGGCGGCGCCCGGGCTCGCCTGCACCTGCTTCACGATGGTCTCGATCCTGTCGGCGGCGCCGTTTTGAGCGGCCTGCTGGGCACGTTCCGAGCGCAGCTGCTGGAGGGCGGGGTTGGGGGCGAGCGCCAGGCTCAGCGCGAAGAGGCCGGCGACCGCGCCCAGAGCGGCGGAGCGCCAGGGCAGGCCCGGATCGCGCACCAGCTTGGGGTCAGCGCCGACCAACCAGCCCGCCGCGTCGCTGCGCTGGCGGCCGACCAGGACGCCAGCCGCGGGCGCGAACTCGAGCGCTGTTGAGAGGCGCTCGCGGGCGCCAAGGCGGAGGTCGGCAAGCCGCGCGACCTCCATCCG